>Ga0316217_10006350_pt1 | contig 11737 bp, 5 predicted proteins | sample 1anoAmetaG_FD_203633 | JGI IMG/M metagenome (GOLD analysis project Ga0316217, IMG submission 203633) | Freshwater microbial communities from Trout Bog Lake, Wisconsin, USA - 1anoA | ecosystem: Environmental > Aquatic > Freshwater > Lake > Hypolimnion/Profundal zone | place: USA: Wisconsin... | reverse complement strand
AAATTAAAAAGCGCATCATCGATTTGATTTTGTGCAGAGGGATGGAAGTTCTCTACAAGATTGTAGCTGGGATTGCAGCAATGAGTGAAACTGAACTAAGGAAATACAAAGATTAGTATGTTTACGACTTTCTCAGAAATAAGGCATTAGATACTTTTTTCGACAATTTTGGACAAACTGGCCTCACCAATCTTTTTAACTCATTTTGATATTAATACTTAGTAGTTTTAATATATTTTAGGTATGATTAACAGTCAATTGATTAAAAATTGAGAGGTCAAAATGATCTTTGCTTTTTACTTGATAATCCTTTGAGAATTGTTGCATATTAGTCAATATTTCAGGTGATTTCTTTTCATGCTCATCTATTTTTTTGGAAGCGAAAAAGCAAATCTTAGACACGAAAGTACGTATAAAAGATTCTTAAGAGTTAGCTAAGCATCAGCCCATGAAGGACTTTCCAAGTTCATTCGTTTGCCAATACATTCAAAAGTTGTTAATTGATCAGAAAAAGCTAGAAAAAAGTTCTCCGCAATGATAAACATGTATTGGGAATAATCATATTATTGCCTAAGTTTGTTAAAGCTCGCTTATTTCGCTTATGAGTCTTGAGAAGATATATAATGCTTTATCAACCTATAAATATAAGTTAATACAACAAAACATGCCAAATTGTTAATTTGATCTCACAAACGATATTCTCTTAAACTCTTTCAAACCTTAAGATTTTGCTGCCTATTGTTCAAGGAATGGCAAGGAAAGCAACCTTCAAATGATACTCAGTGAGAATCTGAACAACGTTATTGAAACAGCAACAAAAATCAAAAAGAATATTGATGAACATCTAACACTTAATACTGTGTTTAGTCGGAAAAAGAAAAGCAATTTGTGCCCTACTTGGGCTTTCTCGGAGTATAAATTCTTTACTTACTTGACTTATTTTTACAGCTTTATGAAGGGAACAGGGTTAGCAAATCTGGTAAAATAAAAGTTATTTAGGCCATTTAAGATTTGAACATCTTAAGTTACTATTTTCCAGACAAACCCATCTCTTTTCTAATTTTCGAGTATCGCTGCCTTTTGAAAGTTAAAAAGGAGAGATGGACCAGCATCGAGGACTAAGCACTTATATAGACCATCCAAAAAAATTACTCCAAAGGGCACAAAATCAGCTGGAAAATAGTTGCTTTTCAAATGTTTGAGTCTTCTAGAATGAAGATTTTCAGAAATTACAAGGAATGTAGGTAAAGATGGGCCAACCATCTGAACCCCGATGTGAACAGAACTGAATGGTCTTTAGAAGAAGATAGACTTTTGTTCAACTTGGTCTATGAAACTGGAAAGAAGTGGTCCAAAGTTGCCTAGAGCATGAATTCCACAAGGACGGAGCATATGATAAAGAATAGATACAACTCCTATCTTAGAAAATGGAAAAAGTTACTAGGCAGCAAAAGAGAAGATCACTATCTCAAGGAGATTATCTCCTATCTTTCTGCAATTAACCTTTAGGGCTAAGCTAATTAGATAGTCTAAAAAAGTACCTTATTGGTCAGTTTTCAGTAATAAAAAACCTCAAAGACCAAGAGACACAAACACACTCATCAGCTCCAAAATTAAAGCAATCCATTCCAAGATATATCAGCAATGAAAGTTGAAGAATAACATTCAATCTAACATTAAGTTTTCTCCCAATCAATAGAACTTAACAATTAAGAACCTGAAGTTCTGCCTTTAGAGTACTCCTTATAAAACGCATAAAACGAGAGATAGTAGCTGTAAAGGATAGATCTTATTCCTGAATATATGGCGTTTTAAGAGAGAAACGAGGCCAATTTTGTAAAAACTATGCCAGATAACATATAAAACTATTTGTAAAGAGACCCGGAGTATCAAAAAGTTGTAGATGATACCTGGCTTTCTTAACTGTAGTAAAAAGAAAATCTGAAGTGGCTATAATGCTTTTAATAATGATTTAATTTCCTTCCAATCTATTCTTCCTCTCATATTCATTCAAATACCAAATAGTTGAAATTAAGACAAATTGTTCTATCGTTCCTAAAAAAGGGGGCTAATCAGAAGTAAGCGATAGTTATTGTAACCAAATACAAAGGGAGCATCGTGAGTTGATTCTTTAAGAAAACAGTGAAGAATCATGGTAATAAAAAAATTTGCATTTGATTATTGAATTGAAAATTAGAACAGAAGGCTTATTAACAATCTTAGGCAAAAGCTGCATTCTTTTTGGTTTTTCACTCTCATTTCTCCTTCTTTTAGGGGTATTCCAGCTGAAAAACAGTTGGATTATAATAATCATGGAACAATAATAGTTATCCTTAGATCATACAGGCTTATCATCGATTTTATTCCATTAAAAGCTTCATTTATAAGGAGGATAATTTCTCGGAACCCTTCTTTCTCAATTTATGTGAACTTATGCATTATCTTCAAAAGGCTGCGCAAAAGTACTTATTTTTTGTGGGTTTAAGCTCCGAGTATTGTGTCTTTAACCATAGATGCGTATCATTTGATATTCTTAACATTGGAGTTATAATATTAATGAAAATCGTATTACTCCTTTGCCTCCTATTCTGCTTAAGCTTAGGTGTCGTCGATCTTTCATCAATCGAAGATTCCCAACTCAACGACCTATTCTCTAATAATTGGTACAATTTGCTACCCACCAATCTCAAAAATACTCGAGCCGATCTACTAAAGTTACTTTAGCCTGCAAACACTGCCCCAGCACAGCCTCAGCAACACGCCAGAGTGATGAGATTCCGACATCTTCTGAAAAGCAATGTGCAGCACTTTGATTTGTATTGATAGACTATGATTCATTTTACATGATTCCGTTAAATCAGGCCGCCCATTTGGGTTGGACAGAGGGGAGCAAGCCATGCTTCCCAAATGCCAGTGAGCTGGAAAACATCCTAGGTAAGTTGATTCCCAATTGCTCCAATCTCCACAATTCATTTGAAGGACCATAAGCAATTAAGAACATATTTGAAGAATAACCAAAAATAAGAAAACGGTTTCCTCTCATCAAAGCAGTCTGAAAAATGGTTGCCCAAACCTAGGCTTTGCAGTGGTTTTGGAGGGTGAAGATTTGAGGCTGCTTTTGTATTAGCCATAATTTAATGGTTTGTGTTGGGCCGCTTATATTGAACTCAATCGCTTATTTTCGATTGGGCTCGCTATAGAATATTTATTAATGTAGAAGAAATAGTAAAAAGGTGCCCGTCCGGCTGCGATTCTCAAAGACTATGACTATTTGGCTGTTTTGGGCTAAGGTAAAGCATCACTGATTAAGGTTCCTTCGGCACAGTTCGATTAGTGAAGAAAAAAAATGCAAACAAATACTCCTGTGTTAAGATCATGAAAAAAATGGAGCTAATCAAGTCGCAGCAAGTCGACCATATCTCCAACTAATATAAGATATTGAGTACAGTTTCGCACCCCTTCATCGTTAGTTTTGGTTTATTCAGGTCAACTTCTAAGGACTAGCCCAGAACTCACGACACCTTTACGTGTTTATGGAGTACGTTCCGGGAGGATAGCTATTCACCCACCTTCGGTAGGAAGGCATGTTTGAACCCCACAAAGCAGCGTACAGCACACCCCATTTAGATTCTATGCAGCGCATATTCTACTTATATTCGAATATCTTCATAGCAAGAACATTATCTATCGAGACCTCAAGCCCGAAAACATACTGATTGGGGCTGACGGCTACCTCAAACTTGCGGACTTCGGGTTCGCCAAAACCATCTAGAACAGAACTTTTACTCTTTGCGGAACACCTGAGTATCTGGCCCCTGAAATCCTGCAGAACCAAGGACATGGCAAACCCGTAGATTGGTGGACCCTGGGTGTCCTAATCTATGAGATGATTGCTGGGATCGACCCCTTCGCTGATGACGACCCTCTCGTCATCTACCAAAACATCTTGAAGGGCAAACTCCATTTCCCCAAAGGCTTCGATAACGATGCCAAATCCTTGGTCAAGCATCTGCTAGTCAATGACCTCAGCAAGCGCTACGGCAACCTAAAAAATGGTACTTCTGAGTTTACATAGGCGTGAGTGACATCAAGAGTCATCGGTACTTGAACACTATCAACCTGGCCAACCTCTACGCCAAGAAAATATCTCCTCCCTACCGACCAACAGTCAAAAGCGCAAGTGACACCTCCAACTTCGCAAACTACCCCTAGAACATAGGCGAGGGGCCTGAGATCAAGGCCCAAGAGGACCCGTTCCTGAAATGGGAGTGATGCCAAACTTAGATGTCATTATTTTGATAAACTCTCTTTATAAATGAACTAGTGGTTTATAGAGGCATCACTTGCCTTTCTTCTTCTCCTGCTCAGCCTGCTTCACCTACTTCTTTTTCTACAAACTTGCCTTCTTCGTGCTCTGCTTCTGCCTCTTGTCATCATCCTCCGACTACTACTTCTCACGCTCTGACTATCGTCCATCGTCCCCCGGCTGCTCGTGCTAGTCTCGACCCTCATCATCTTCCTCCTATTCATCGTCATCTTCCTCGTCCTAGTAGCCACTATCGTTGACGTCTGAGGGCTCATCAGGGATGTTGTCTCTGTTCCTGAGATACTCCTCGAGATTGATGGATGAGTGCTAGCTAGATACCTATCCTGGGTTAGGGAAGAGTTACCATCATCTTCGATCTACAGGTCCTCGACTTATTATTCGCTCTAGTAGTCGCCCTCGCTTTATTATACCTGCTGCTTCCTCTTCATCTCTGCCTTTTTGCCGGCCATTATATGTTTAATTTATAAGCAAACTGACTAATAGCACTTACAAAAGCCCAAATCTATAAATCTGGCTTTAACCTGGCTAAAACACCTGCATTCGGTATTAAAGTTTGATGCTTGCCCCTTGTAATCTTTTGGTGCCGTTATGTGGTTACAGAATTACTAGGTCCTGAAGTAGCATCCAAGGGACGGTAGGCTCCCAACTCTGCCATAGACCTACAGATGTTATCTCCAAGGGTTGATAGGGTATGGTTTTAATTTTGGTGTGGTTGTTTGTTGAGAATGATTTGCGGGTGTATACTATAGTGTTTTAATCAACCCTTGATTATTTAGTCAAAATAGAAGAAATAAATATTAACCATCAAGCTCGAAGCAGAGTCTTAGCCATCGTGTTCTTGTTCAGGTTGCACTTCAGAAGGTTCTTCTTCGTCTGAACCTTCGCAACAGGCTCATCCTTGGGCACGAACTTGTGAGTGATATCTCTGAACAGTCTCAGGGCAGGAGTGGAGGGGCTAGACAGCTGATCAAGTGAGTGAGTGGGTGGTGTGTGGGTGGTGGGTGAGTGGGCGGGTGGCGTGTGGCGTTGGAGGGCATGCAGGTTTTCTTTCTAAAAGTTGTTGGGTTCTTCCAAAAGCAGTTAAAGTTCCATCCTTAGAATATTATAATATTAATTCAGTAGGTGTATTTATCAATCAGATTTCGAAGATATGATTTTAAAGGGGACTGGCCAAAAATATGCGAGCTCTTCTGGCAAGCTGTATAAGCTGTATCGCTTCAGCAGGTTGGAGCTGACGCCCAGACAGCAACCTGTCGATTTCGGATCACAGTTGTATAGATGAGCAGTTATTCATCATGGCTTTAAACTCTTAAACTTGGCACTGCATAATTATCTTAAAAGAGTAGTTTAATTTTCAAATTCAATTATAATGCCGGCCGAGCACCTATCAACAAATACCTTGCTGCAGTGGCAGCCCTGGAGTTTTCCCCGCCCGCTCCTGCTATCTGTTTTGGGAGCACCTCTCTTCCGCGCTGAGCCACTCTTGGCATTTTAACTCGCCATCTGGCCAGTCCATACTAGCATTATAACTTTACAACTGCTATTTACGGCCACCAACCTAATCTTGATCTTTATGAATGGGCATGCCTTCCTTCGAGGGAAGGATGTCCAATTTTTTAGATCTTCCCCTCGATGAACACCACAAAAGCCCATATTTTTATTTATGATTTGAATACATGATGTCTAACCCGAAAACTGTAGTCATACTCGAATCATTCAACCCTTTGTCCTGTTTTGCTGTTTCTTGGACTTGAAATTTAGTTGCTCCATTGCAGGTAATATCCAACATCACATCTATTGTCCCTTTTGCACGCACGCACCGTCTAGATTCAACCAATAGTTCTTTTAGTTGAATGCATAAAGCTTTGAGATTGGATTTTGTTGCTGCAGCACCACCCCGCCCCAAATTCTATGTTCGCGGCCTGTTTCTTTGGTTTCACATTTTAAAAGTGCACATAGGTGGTGCTGTGGGAGGGTTGGTGCGTGGCGAGAGGGCTGGGAGAGGTAGGAAGGAGAGTGAGAGTGGGTGTAGAAATGCGGGTTATAGCAAACAGTCAGATTATATTAATTAAATTGGTATGTGCAAGAAGCCAAATTCAGCAGCCAAACCAGATAATATTTCCAGCCCAATCAAACTCATCTCGCCCCTCAACCCTCACCACCCTCACCGCTACTTCAGGAAAGTCATCCAGGATATCCACCGAGTTATCGAGGAACTGGACTCGTCAGAATAGGACAATTTCACGGGTCTCAAAGATTAGACCAGCTGGATGGCAGAACTCAGACCCTTAGACAAAAATAAGGAGGTGGGCAGATCAAACACATAATGATTTATTTTTGAGTAGATAGATATTAAATAATTTATTTTTGAGTATTGCATAATAAGTAATATCAATTCAAATTGGGCAGCTACTGCCCGCCCAAAAACAACTAGCTAGACTATTCAAACTGGATGTAGTATTGGGTGGGTCTAGATGGGCTCACCAAAGGAGCAGTTTGCTGGCTCAGAGGCAAGCTGATAGCCACATTGTTAATATCGTATACTAACATTATTTGTAACTGGTAACTCACATATTTGTAATTGGTATGCTGTGAGCTGTTGGCTATTATTTGTTTGATGGCTCGCGGCGATGAATACAGCTGGGCCTACTTCCGCCATAGCCTGCACCCGCTACGAACAATCTTAACTATTAACAACCACCAGATGGCTGAGAGTACAACTATCAAATTATCTCCAATCAGCTCAAAATAATCGAATTAACAGCTCGATTAAGTTAATTATCAATTAACTATTGGTCTGTCTGCGCTACCTCGCGAGATGCACCATTCCAGATTGTATGCCCAGATATTTCCTCTGTTGCACAAAAGCAAATATTTGAGACCCAATCATCGATCGATATCTTACTTAATTAGCAGCAATATCTTACTTAATTAGCAGAGATACCATGTTGATTATGTAAATTGAATCGTAGTATGGTACAATTTCTACTCTCCATGCTATTTTGGAAAGGATAATAGCTGGCAAATTAACAGTTACATTCAGCTTTAGAAATTATATAGCAACCACAAAGATGCGAGCCTGCGGACAAACTCTATGCTTCCAACTACAATGCCAATGCCACCAAGAACCCTCTCCTCCATAACCACCTAAAAATATCAACTCGAGCCAGTTCTATGAAAGGATTACTGCAACTTTCTAGATGTAGCTCAAGAAGCAACGTGATTCCTACACAAGGGAAATCGATGGGCTGAGTAGCTAGATCTTTGAGCTCCAAAATGCAATGCTGAGACTGTAGCTAAAGAACCAGAAAGATACATAGGCCGAGAAAGAAATCAGAAGGTAGTATAATCTTTTGCTCCAAAAGATGAAACTCAGTGAGCCTCGCGTCATCAATAAGGTTTAGGTAGTCGAAAGGATCAAATAAGTGCTAGTTGAAGTGGAAAACAAGGAGCTGGAGAACGAACTTCTGGCTTGGAAGCGCAAATATAATGAAGTCACTCTGCAATTTCAAAAGGGCAGGGCTGAGAAGGACCAACTGCGGTAGTAAAACTAAAACCTTAAAGCTTAAATAGAGAAGCTCAATAGATAACTCGCAAACCTGAGGGGCAAAAACTAGGGGATAGCCAAAACAGTCGCAGAAAGAGATGTGCACATTTAAAAGCTGAATGCGCAGATTGAATACCTGAGGAATAATAGATAAGTGGTGGTTCAAACAAAGCATTTGTTCCCCGAATTCAGGCAGGAGGAGAACGTCAGAACGTAGACCAAAATATAAACCATTTATGCCGAAAAACCAGTCGAAAGGCTGGTATTTGTAGATGTGGTTAAAAGAGTCAAGGAATTCATTCAACCCTAGAGAGCTGTGGTCAACCGCATTATTTCTTGCTAGGAAAAGGCGTAATGCGACTGTGAATAGAACCAAAACAGGATAGACATTTATAGGAGTTAGAATAGTCATCTTTCCAATTTGGTCGAAAGACTTGAAAATAATGTCGTCTCATACAAAGCCTAGAGATAAAATTTGTAAGTTTTTGGTAATTTAGAGTCAAAATCATCAGCTAAAAGAACTCAGAACTAAACTACTTAGAAACCAAGATGAAGCTACTGGGAGATGTGGGCCAAACTAGGTATTCAAAAGGAGGCTCCACTGTGAACGTGCAAGTAACTAGAGGGAAATAGGAAAAAGCCAGCACTCGCAACGTTTCCATCACACAATAAAGGGCCACCGCCAAAAGATGATACTTTATTTTGTCAACTTAAACCAATTATTTAGATGGATTCCTACTAGAAAGCTAGTTTGGCGAAATTAGTCAGAGTCAAAGTAGAAGCTGAATGTTATAGATGTTGTTTGATAATCAGTTCTGGGGGAAAATCCCGATGCTTTCCAAGTAGACTTCTGTGTCTTTCGTTATGGCTTCGATTTGTCTGTTCGCATCAATCTTTTTGACTTTGTGAAGTCTGTCATAAAACTCAATAACTGGCCTTGTCTGGTTGTTGAATACCTGCAATCTTTTTACTATTGATTCCTCGTTATCGTCAGATCTGCCACTTGTTTTTCCTCTCTAAAGCAGCCTCTTCTTCAGCTCCTCTTCAGCACATTCGAAGTACAAGACTGATCTTAGGTTTACCCAATGTGCCATGACTTTCTACCACACATCCATGTTCTCCTGCCCCCTGGGGAAACCATCAAGCAAGTACCTTCCTGCGTAGTTGTTTCTCTCGATTTTCTACTGGATTATTCTAACCATCAGCTCGCTTGAGACCAGCTTTCCCTATTTGATGACTGAATCTATTTATCTTCCCAACTTAGAGCCAGTTTTGATTTATTCCCTCAAAAGATCTCCAGTGGAGAGATGGATGAAATTGTACTTTTTGACTAGAATATCGCATTGTCTGAATTAGAGCATTATTACGTCCCTTTTCCTGAGCCTGGTCCTCCAAGCACAAATATCAGTTCAGCAGGGCTGGGAGGCTTTACGTTGGCTTCAGTTAGCTTCGACTTCAGCTGCTAATAGACTTAACTAATATTTTTGGAAGCATCCACCCTGATGCAGTTGTTTTTCCTCTCAAAATCATGGACTACCGGAAGCGTTTCATGTTCAAAAGTTTCAAGTCTCTTCTTGATGGTTTCAGGGTTGTCATCAGCTCTTCCGCTAGTTTTGGCTCTCTACATGATCCTGTCGACTAGGACTTGAGTCGGACAGTCGAAGTAAATCAGGTTTCGCACCACAACCACGTCTGCCAGCTGCTTCTCGAATTCATTCCAGTTTTATTGATTTCTAGGAAAGCCGTCAAAAAGATAACGTCTATTGCCGTAAGTTTCAATTCCCTTTTTCAGCAGCTTTACAACCAACTCGGAGGGTAGGAGCTTACCTTCTTTCATGAAAGAGTCTATTTGCTTAGCAAGCTAGCCTCCTTTTTACTTTTAATCCCTTAACAAATCACCAGTGGAAAGATGCTTAAATTTATAGTCCCTGATGAGGTTTTAGGCCTGAGTGCCTTTTCCGCTGCCTGGCCCTCCGAGAAGGAAGAAGATATGAGGCTTCGTAAGCACGGCTTGCGAATTAGGTTAGTTCTATGTTATTCAAAGAGTACAGTTTGAGCACAGCCCATCCTTTCAAAGTTAAGTTGATTATAGCAAATTAATAAGTTTACTCAACAAATAAGCAAATATTGACGATTCCTGACCCTTCAACCCAAGGCAATCGTTGCTAAAAGAAAGCAAAAAACTGTTGGATTCCTAATTTATTAACTATCATCTAAAGCATCCTCTTGTTGGACTGATTACTTGTCGGCTGAACACTAGTTTTCTCTAAGTTTTGCACAACTCAAGCACTGGCTTTTTTTGATTGCCCAGACCCAGAGTGCGCACTTTCTGGACCTCATAATCAAGATTTGTGCCCAATTTTTTGGTAAGGGCAGGATGATTCGTCATGACTCTGTAGTTGACCACATCTTTGACCACTTTTTCGCGAGTCATCTCTAAAGAGAGTGGAGAAGTATCGTATATTTTATCTAGCAAACCTCCGAAACCACAGCCATTGTCTTCGCTCATTCTCTTTGTTTTGAAAAACAGTTTGTGCGCTGAGTAGCTTTTGAAGGGATGGACTCTTACTAGGTTGTTCTGCTTTCTAAGTCATAGAAAATATACTATTTTTAGAGCAGACTCTAAGACCTCTTGATATCTTTGGAGTAATCGTACCAAACCTTGTTTTTGTTGTCGATCTTACAGGTTTTACTCTTCTAAAAATCAATGTGATGATTATTTCTGCTCTTCATTTTTCCTTAAATTGTCTTTTAGTACTCAAACTGAGAAAGGCCTAAAACATTGCCCTAAGCCTAGATATAATGTTTCTTACTTTTTGATTATTCTAAGGTTAATTGTTCACTCTTGCTTAAATCTCTACTTCCAGACCGTACTAGTTGAAAGTAGCAACTTTGGGGCTTAAAGCTTTATTTCTTCGCGATTATGGGCCTGCAGTTTCAATGCCAACCCTGGTTTTGGTTTAATACTATTGCATATCTTTCAAATATCTAAAAGGACTGATCCCTTGATTAAGATTTCTACTTGATTGACTTGTTTTGATCAGCTCTTTATTAAGGCAACAGTACCTCTCTGCTTGAATGGCGAATATTCATACTTTTTACTAGGGGAGACAACTTCTTCTTGATTTTACACTGTCTTCTTTTGTTTCACTGATGGCTTTAGCTTATTGCTTATACTTTCAGGGTTTGCGTCATAGATAAGATCATTATGGTCTCTAACGAATCTGTTTCCCCAACTTGGTTTCTTATCACGCGAGACACCTTTGAAGCTACTTGATAAACCTTATTTGAGTCCAAGTGTCTTTGATTGGCCAATAACTTACATTAAAAACTAGCTTTCTCTTCAATAATTTTATATATTTTAATCCAAATCTCTAAAGAAGAAAGCCAATAAGCATTACTCAAAATTGATAGAGAATATTAAGGGAATTTATCGAGGGTTGAGATTTTGTATCATGTGATTTTTGCTCTAAAAATGATTCATTCTAGAATTATTTTTCGATATTTGCGCAAATATTTTTTATTGATCAACAAATGTTCCTATTCTTTGTATGAAAAATCGAAATGAACTGAGTAACTTACTTCTTAAACGAATGATCTTAGTTTTCATTTATTAATAAACTGTTTAGGTGATGAAGATTTTGTATTCTCTCAAAAAAGTAGACAAGAAAAGCTGATAAAGAGCCAAAAGACCTTTTCTTCTTTTATGCCACAGAGTAAATACTTCAGAAGTTAGTTCAGATTAGAATAATAAATGCTTCTATAAACTGTAAAATAGACTTTTATATGTAATTTTTGAGGACAAGCCTTGTTAACTATTCAAGCAATCACAATCACTCATCGACGTCTTCTGGCAAGTTTTC
>Ga0316217_10006349_pt1 | contig 11738 bp, 14 predicted proteins | sample 1anoAmetaG_FD_203633 | JGI IMG/M metagenome (GOLD analysis project Ga0316217, IMG submission 203633) | Freshwater microbial communities from Trout Bog Lake, Wisconsin, USA - 1anoA | ecosystem: Environmental > Aquatic > Freshwater > Lake > Hypolimnion/Profundal zone | place: USA: Wisconsin... | reverse complement strand
GCAGCGGCTGCATAGAAAAGAGGGAACCTTTCCTGGAACTTGATCTAGAAGGTAGATTTGTGGTTCAGCTTCTGGATTTTGCACTCCCAACGATCCATCCTGCCTCTCTACTAGATGAGCTTCAGTACGAAGAGTTCGAGATGGTTGGACTCTCCTGTTTTTTGAGGGTACAGGAAGAGGAAGCCAGTCTCAGAGATCTTCACCTGCTTGTCGGCTTTGACCTTCTGCGACTTCTACTCTTCGACGCAGCCGAAGGGACACACCTCGAGGTTGAGCAAGGCAACCAGGCACATGTTACAGACATTGATTTGCAAGTCCTTGTGTTTTCTGCACTTGGGATACAGTTTGTATCTTTTGGACTGATGGTTTTCTTCCCCGTCTGAGGCTTTGAACTATTCGATCAGCTTCTCCGAAATGATCTGATTGGGTATCCTCTCCACTATTGGGTCTGCTTGGCAGGCAGACTAGATTTCGTTTTTGTAGACATCTTCTTTGGCCTTGGCCTCGCTTAGGAGAGACACGACGTTTCTAAAATGGCTGAAGGCGCTGGAGATGAAGGTTTTTTACATATCTCTGACCACTTCTTCTTACCTGCCTTCGCATATTTTGCACTTCTTGCTGTTCAAGAAAGAGGCCCTGAGTTTATCACTACATCTTTTGCAGATCTTGGTCTAAAAGGGGACTTCGTGGGTCTTCTGAGGGTTGTCCAAGCATTTAACAACTACGTCGAAATACTCCCTCTGCTCGTGCTGGCAAAGCTCCCTGTCTTTGAGATAGGCCTCAAGTTCATCAGTGCAGACGAGACAGGAGTGGTAGTACTTGAGAGAATCTTTGATGATGTGGGTACATTTGTTGCAGATTTTGCCGAACTGGGTGATCTTGTGGACGGTTTCGGGTTTTTATTTGCAGGGCAGTTCGATGACGTTGGTCAAACTTTTCTGGAAGTCGTGGCCGCACAAAGATACGTACTTCGCTTAGTCGTAGATCATATCTATTTTAAATAGAGTCATGTAACTTGAAATCAGTCAAATAGCATCAAATATTTAAAAATGGGCATTTGCCGCCTCCAGCAACTCCTCACCATATCACTTGTTTGCCGAAAGCCGCTCCTGTAAAATCTCCCTTAAGTAGGGTTTTAACCAGGGGTGTTATGTCTTTTCCTGCGTATACTATTTTTCAAGCCTGTCCAAACTTTTCCTTTTTTGCCCTATTTGCTATACCTGATGAATCGGGTGAACTATCTCTTGGTCCGAGTGCGTTATAAATGATTTCCAGAACTTTCTAATATATTATCCAAATCTTACGAGCCAAGTGATGAACATACTGCGACAGGCCTTCTTCTCCTACCCCAAGACCATCTTCAAGAACACCTACTTCCGAGTATCGCAAAAAGCAACCAAAGACCTCTACGGTACCCCTCCCATCATTCTAGAGATCCTGGGGGTCAAGAAATCAGCAGACCCCAAGGAAATCAAGAAGGCTTACTACAAGCTCGCGCAGGAGTACCATCCTGATAAGAACCCCAGTCCTGAGGCCAAGGAGAGATTCACCCAGATCAACAAGTACCACTCTTCACATTCAGTGCCTATGAGGTACTCTCTGATCCGGCCAAAAAGCAGATGTACGATTAGACGGGGCACTCGGGGGAGGGCAGTGCTGCGGATTATAGCAACTATCACGAGAGTGGTCCAGGGGTCAACTATGAGGACCTTTTCAGCCAGTTTGGAGGGTTCAGAACAAATAGGCAGCATATGGGAGGCTTCGATGATATTTTCAAGTAGTTTTTCGGAGGAGGGTTTGACCCTAGGCAGGCCAAAAACTAGAGGGGGGATTTCGAGCCCAGTACCCTTAATTTGACCGTTTCCTTTGAGGAGAGTGTGAAGGGTGCAAACAAGGTACTTAAACCACTATTTAGGTGCTTTAATACGAGAGAAAAGTTACTTGTTCGACTTGCAATGGTAGCAAAGCCAAACCCGGTACCCAGCCTGAGAAATGCAGAAGCTGCAACGGGTCAGGAACTCAGACATTCACCCAGGGTGTGTTTATGATGAAATCGACGTGCAATGCTTGCGGGGGCGAGGGTGAAAAAGTCAAGCATTTCTGCGGCAACTGCAATGGTTCAGGAGTCTAGCGCAAGAAAATGAGAGAGGAGGTCAACATTCCCAAAGGTATCGCAGATGGTATGACTATCAAACTCAACCATAAGGGCAACTTTGATGGCGACCTCTATTTGAAGATCCATGTCAAAAAGAGCAATGTTTTTACGAGGGAGGGACACAATGTGACCTCCGAGCTCAAGATATCAGTGTTGGATGCCATTCTGGGAGGCGAGTGTGAGATCAAGACTATCGAAGGGACGACCAAAAGCGTGAGAATCCCAGCTGGCACACAACCAGGCTAAAAGATAGTGCTACCGAACGAAGGGTTCCATCTGATGAACAGCAGCTCAAAGGGCGACCACATACTAACCATCAGGATAAGTGTTCCCAAATAGCTGACTTCTTAGCAGAGGGAACTGTTCCAGAAGCTGAGAGTGATGGCTAAGTGATGTGCGTATTTATAACAATAAACAATCACTCTTCACTTTTTCTTCTTCTTTTTCTTGGGCTAGACGAAGAACGGGTTGTTGGATAGCTGCTTCGGGGGAGATTGGAAGACCATCGGTCTCTACTCCTAGGCATCTAGAACCAAGGCTTGGGATAACGTTTTTATAGGGACGTTGATGCGATGCTTGCCCAGGCTTTACTTCAATTTGATAGCCTCTTATAATTACACTTATCTCTATCTTTATGGGCTGTGCTCTTTCAGTATCGTCGATAGGTCTCTTCTTCTGGGCGAAGTTTGGCAGAGAGACAGATTGGCGCTCACCTCTGAGGCACTCTACCTCAATTTCAGGATGTTGGTGAATTTGCTCTTTAACGAATTCAGGCGGTCCCTTCTGATGTCTTTTTAGAGGGGTCGAATCTCAGGCAAGAAGGGGAGTTTGTCTTGCAGGGGAATCTAAGGCTTAGAGACTGCTTTGGGCGGCACGAAAAAGCCATACTTCTTCTAATCCGCAAGCGAAAGCATCTCCCTCTTCTAAGGTTCCTCAAAAGCAATGCTATAGTTGGGCCTAAGAAACCTGGCCTCGAGTACAAACTATCTCTGCTTGGTGACCTTCTCTTTCAATTCTGCGCACTGGTTGGCCTTGGAGATCAGTTCTTCCTCTTATCTTTGTAGTTTCAGACTGTATTGCTGCTTCAGGACCGTCCGTTCTTCCATCCTGCGCTCGGCTAACGAATCGCCCCCTCTGTAAAACATGTAGGGTTTGTCATAGGTCTTTGTGTTGTCGTAGGCCTATCTCTAGCGGTTGGAGGCAGCGTAGATTTTGTGTTTGGGTGCCAGCTTATCCTCCTGAGGGGCCTCTTCCTCGGCGCCATCTTCTTAGGGCTAGCCGGGTTCTTCTCCCAACCCTAGACCTAGATCTTGTTGGTTGGGGTCTACAACTTCAGCTGGTTTATTGGGTTCAGTTCCCCCAATTGCATTTTATGGGCTGGCTTTAGCAGCAGTTTAGACGTTCTAGGGACTGGCGATTTGCGTTTCGCCTGGTGGTTTCTAATCACCAGCGTTTTCAGGGTTGTCCTCGGGCTATTCAGGAGTAGGCACATATTTCTTGGGCCGAGGGTACAGCACTCTATCTTTATTGGGCCTGTCCTCAGCGTCCAAAATATGCGCGTCGCTGATATTGATAATTTTCCTCTTATACTCACTGAGCCTCCTCAAGGCTACCTCCATCTCCTTGTGCGCAGTTCTGTAATTCATCTCGAAGGGGAACATCTCCTGGAATCTCAGCTAGTTGGGCAGATTCTCAGTGACCTCGATTACCTACGAGTGGTGCATTTTTTCAAGGATATCCCTAATTTTGCCAGTATTCTTATCGGACTTGTACTTGACCACACCCAGATCCTTCCTTTGCTTGACTTTCCTCCTCTGCTCCACCCACCACCCCCAACTCTCCTCCAGCCTCACCCCCATATCCTGCCCGGACTACAGGTTGGCCAGGTCGCATATGATCGCGAACAGCTTCTCGTGGGAGTCTACTTCGTACTGGTCGGTTACCAAACCTTCTAGGACGCGTTTGTTGTATAGATGCAGGTCGTTGTGGATGGCTCTGTAGTGCTAGTGGTCTTTGATGAAGGGGTTGGAGAGGAGTTTGAGGTTCAAGGGTTTGGAGGTGGTGGGCTGCCTCTATTGGAGTGAGTGCTGGTAGAGGCGTTTGTGTTGTTAGATGGGTTTGAGGATAGTTTTCATGGATAAATAAAACTAATAGGCATCTATATCACTGCCTTATACTATAATCAACCCGTTATCACATAGCCATCATGGATTATCTGCATGCTGAATATCCAGACCTAAGTATGGATAAGTTGATAGCATACAAATAATATCTAGGTGGTTCCATCCAAGGGTCGAATTAGCCAATCCTGATTCTAGCCGACGGTATTAGACTAGCAGCTCTCCCTAATTGGCAGGCATGGCCGCTTAGAGATGCTAAATTGATTATGGGGTGGTGGATGTCGGCATCTAGCTGAGTGCGGGATAACTCTGGCTCTTCAATGCGTGTGGCAGTGGATATTGAGGATGGATGTATCTTTGCGACATGTGATATGCTGCTGTGGCTGCAACCTTACCTGCTCTCACATGGCCATAGCTAGGTTCCCATGCTTGTGCTACATTATCCATTGCACAACTATATGGCATAACTCATACTATGCGACCATCTATCCTTGCCGCACGCACTCAGCCGTCCTCAGCCTTCGAATCAGCCATCAACCCTTGGAATCGTCCATACTCATGCTATTCTGCACTCATTGGTCCAGTAGTTGGGTTGTTATTTCCGGTTACCTTCCGATGCTGCATACGTCATCATCATTGGCTATTAATAGTATTTGGGTTAGGCTCATATGCGTATATAATTTGATGGTGGGGTGTTGGTGGTGGGAGGGGGGTTGGGAGTAGCGGTGGGCGTGGTGCGGGTATTTTGGGGTGGGGTGGAGGCAAGTAGGAAAATGCCAGCTTAATATGCTGCAGTGTACTGTTACGATTTAATTTGAATGCGATCAATAATTTTGATATGGCGTAGCAGACGACAGTAGACCTGGGGCAGGACAAACCCAAGCAGCCAACCCTGACCAGTTAGAGCATCTTCAAGTACGTCAACCTGGTGGTCACCCTCATCCTCTTCTTCTGCATCCAGGGCTTCCTGCGCTTCCGCGAGCACTGCCAGGCCAAGGGCTTCTACGTGCTCTCCATGGACTCCCTAGTGTGGAGTCTGGTGGGCTTCGGCGGCATCTTCGTACTTCTGGCCCTACCTAGATCGTCAAATACTCGTGGTTCTACTTCATGCGAGCCCGCATGGAGACCCTCGTGCACTCAAAGTACGAGGGCGAGGAGCGCGTGCACAAGACCCGCTTTGTGCTCAAACTCAGCTTTGACAGCATCTTCTACACTGCAGTCACAGTCTTCGCCTATGCGCTGTTCAGGCAGGAGTACTGGTTCCCCAGCATGGCGGGGGGCTGCGGGTCGTGCGCTCAGATCTACAAGGAGTACCCCAGCTGGCCGGTCAACTCCATCAACAAGCTCGAGATGTACTTCATGATCCAGCTGGGAATCCACTTCTTCTCCCTCTTCGAGATGGTGGTGCTCAAGCGCAAAACCGAGCGCAAATTCTACGAGTACGTGCTGCACCACTCGGTGGCAGTGTCACTGATCCTGTTCTCCACCATGAGCAACCAGATCGCGGCGGGCACCATGATCCTGATCGTGCACGATGCCAGTGATATCTTCATAGCCTTCTCGAGGGGCTACATCGAGACCAAGTATGTGCACAAGTGGGTCTCCAACCTCTGCTACGTGCTCATGACTGGGCTGTGGATCTGGATGCGCATAGTGGTGTTCCCCTTCTGCCTGCTGGCATAGGTCTACGCCAACAAGCCCACCCCCACCGACCTCTGGGCCATGATTTCCTTCGAGTACGGCTACCTCCTCAGCATGGCCTTCGTGCTCTACTGCATGCACCTCTTCTGGACCTTCTTCATCTTGAAGGTGGGACTCAAGACCCTCAGCAGCAAGCAGAAGAATTTCGAAAACATACATGATAAGAAAATCAAGCAGTGATAATACTCTTTTATTGTATGATGATTGTTAGCCTGTTTTGATGCCCATTCCTGAATACTGGCCACCATGCTATCGCATTTTTGACCTAACTGCCTCTCTCTTCCCTCCCAATTTGCCCCTCTGTTTTCCAATCACTAGCTATCAAACACTGGCGGGCATATCATCAAAATCACAAAGTAAAACCGCCCATCTCACTCATCGAGCACTCACAACTTTGTTTCGCACTTATTGCCGAAAACCATTGCCTTCGACTGACTGTTGCAGAGTCAAAGCAATTGCAAGCAACCGAACTCCATTTAAATTCAAGAGACCATTCTCAGCTAAAGAGGATCAATAGGCCACCATAGATCACCCTGGCTGCATAGATGTTGGTCCCCTGCTCCTGGTCACTAACCCCGCAAGGAACATATGCAGCTGTTTCAAAAAATATAACTGGAATTACATAGAAAATAGGTTGTGGGGGTTGGGAAATAAAATGGAGTTTGGTTTGAGGTCAATTAATTTTTGTAATTTGGTTGGGAGCACAGTCTCGAGTTTTGGATGATTCGATAATGACAGTATTTCGTTGGCTTTTGCGTCAACATATTACGAGTGATAATTTTTAATGCTAAATTTTATTTCTAAACCGCAGCTTCCAATCCCAAAATATTTAGAAACTAATTTATTTGCACACGACTTCAATTTATTAATTTTTTCATCTAAATGAGTTTTCCAGAAAACGTTAATATTTTTATCATCCCATTGAAAGCCAACGCTCATAACCCCTCTCGTTTGAGCAAACTTGTCTAAATCAAGGCGAAAAGAGGTTATTTGATGACTCAAAATTTTAAATTCTTCGCGTTTCTTTATGGAAACTATGTGGCTTTCCCTAAGAGTCACTGCTTTTCAATGTTGGGGTTTCCTCGAATTGAGCTGAGAGTGAATAGCATAGTTTTCTTAAGGGTTAGAACTCGGAATCGATTTTCGCCTTTCCTTCCACCTAACTATAAATGTCAAAAAAGCATGTTGTAATTTTTTGAGAGAAAAATATGACAAAAAGCTAGGAAATTGAAGGCAAAGCTCACACAAAGCATTTTAGAGTGGTTCTCTGATTTTTTGTGATCTGAAAATAGCTTTTGCAGACCAGTCAATCTTTGGTAAAAAGGGGACTTAGCAGATGGTTCCAGCAGGAAAAAAGATTCTTTCTGGGGTTCTACAGCTGCGGACAAGGGGTCCAGTGTTTTATATAAGCATTGGAGTGTGTATCAAGAAATAGGTGATTATCGTTTCAAGAGTGTAGGCTTATAATAAGGGTGGAGAAATAGAATCGATTGGAATAAGAAAAGGGGGGACTAAAACGGACGACGTGGGGTGGATTCGGAGTGTTGATTTGTGGGTGTTTTGGCCTTGGTAATGGCGACTCAAATAAAAACGCTTTACGGGTATTTTAAAAATAGACAAGATTCTATGATTTCTGACTTGGCCAGACAGTTTTTGCACGATGTTCACAAAGCAACCCACGAATCGTCAACCGCAATAGAAGTTTGAGCATTTTTGGTCACTTATAAACAGGGGACTTTGGCAGCTATATATTAATAGAAGGTTTGCTGTTGCAACTATAATAGTTTTTTAAAAATAGTTCATAGAAACAATGGCCTACTACTTCTACATTAACCCAGGGGTTAGCTCCTTCACACCAGCAGATCCCTGGCAGGGATATTACTCCTCAATCCCTTCTCTTTACCAATCGAATGATGAATTTCTCAACCCTTCAATATATACGGTTACTTGGCCTCAGACCGAGTTCCTCAGCCAGAACGAGCAATCCATCGTTCTGCTCAACACCTAGATCCCTGAGGAAGGTCAGCATGCGGTTTAGAGCCGGGTGGTATCTGCCTAGAAGCCGAAAAAGGCTTCGAAAACCTTGGAAAAATAGATTTTGAGTGCCAAGAAAAACAGTGAGTCCAATATAATCAACCAGTTCTATTCCTTCTTCGGGAGCCGCGAGAAGTCAGAGAAGATAGTGGAGCGCTGCTGCAAACTCATGGGCAAGCGCCCCGAACACCTCGAAAAAATATTCTCCTTGTTTTACTTCTCCATCCGCCTCATCAACTCCAAGCGCGGACGCAAGTATGTCAACGTGGCCATGTTCCTCAAGTTCTTCAACCCTGACTAGCTGGCTAACTACCTGCCGGAGATGGTCGAGAGGCTGGCGGGCTGTGAGGAGCTGGACATGGAGGAGCTATGCTAAATTTTCAGGAGATGCTGCAAGCACTTCCTCAAGAACGTCAGTGCAAGCGCCATCCTCACCTCTAAGAGGATCTCCATCGTCTCCAAGGAGGAGCATCTGAAGAAGCGCAGAAAGTTCCTGCGAACTATCACTTAGATCTGATAGCTGTTTATTTGAATTATATTTCACAATCCCACATATAACTACTAACTCTTCTCATCCCCAATACCACTGCCCTTTCTGAGATCTTGTGACTGACACTACTTCATCTGTTTGGCTTGAAGGTCACCAAAAGACCAACATAGTTTGGAGTAAGACGAGCTACTGAGCAATCTCTTTCAAAGAGGATTGTGCAAATCGTTTTCGTTGATTTATGATGATGAATTTCATTTATGTTTTTAAAAATTAATAACTAAGTTTTATTCTAATCAAGTTTGGCTGGTTTTCATGCTAGCTGCGACCCTTGAATGAGCCAGAGTCGCACCCAATGTTGTTACTTGCCTACCACTGACCCACCAAAGCCCAGAAACTTAGAAACTCATATCAGATTAGCAATCAAAATCATGCGAATTTCACATTCAGTGAGCCAAAACTACGTTTTTTTGGCAATGGCTTCAGTAAAATGCCTTTTCCTTTGCATCCTCCACCTTAGATTTATATTTTTGCAGAACCTGTGCCAAAATTATAATTAGCCGGAACGCCCAAAACTATGAGAACATCGATTTGCAGATTAAAAAAGCTTAAATCTGACGAATTTAGAAAGCACTCTCGATTACGAGGCAAAAGATGTGCAGTATTTAAGTAAAGTTGAACTTTGTTGGCGAATTCGAAGGAAATCTAATGTTGGCAAACTAAAAGTTGATGATTTTATAAACAAGTTATAAACCTTTAAAAGCAAGAGTCCGTTTCTTAGAAACAAAATAAAGTCTTCTTCCTTATTATTTTGCCAATATTCCAGAAACTATGAAGCTAAGCTATAAAAAGTTATAGAAAAACTTTTGACAACACATCTTTTTTTGGGTTTCAGCACTCGATCATCTAACCCTCGTACTCAAATCAAGCCAATACAACTTAAAAGCAGAGAGTTTGAAGGATCTTATAAGGTGTCTGTTCAATCTTTATTTTCAGTGGTGGTGAGGAAACGTATATTTCAAAAATAATACATGGGAAGTAATCAAAAATTTTATTCCCCAAAGGAACTCTGAATGATCTTGTGGAGCTTGCCGTAGTACCTGCCCTTTATGGCTCCTTCCGACCTCCCCTCGACAATATCCTCCATCCTCCTCCAGTGCTTCCCATGCTTTATAACATATTAACATATTTTCAAATCCTACTCTAAGCTGAAGTCGTCTTTGCTGATGTTGGGACGCAGATAGTTTAGGTATCTCTCTCTGATTTGTTTGGGCGTGAATTCTTGATAGTGGGTAAGTTACTTGGCAGTTTGGAACTTAGAAATTTCCATCTTTCTCCGTAGCGGCTAATCAGCTCAACGATGGTCTATTCTTAGTCTTTGGTCCAGTTTCGGTCCTTAGTACCCATTGAAATGCGACGGTAGCGACTGTAGCACATATTTTGGGTTCTTTCTTTAAAAAAGGATGGAATCTATCTCCACTAGAGTTTTTAAATTTAAACAAGCTTCTAAAGCAACTTGTCTTCTTCTTCCGTCCAATGCGTTTTTTTGTGCTGAACCTCTTCCTAATGAAATTTTTTGAGTCTCTCTGCTAGAATCTATGAGTTGAGCTTTTTATGGAACTGTTCGGGCTTTAGTTCTGGGGAGGATTCTGTGACCAACTGGAGCTGGGTAGAAGGAAGGAGCTCAGGGGCCAGCTCCCCCACGTAGGGAAACCTGTAGAGCGCATCATACATGAGGGGGAAGGAGATAAAGGGAAAGGAATAGTTAGGAAAGCTCATTAATATTATAATTCGTCTAAAGAAAAAGTCAAATATCAAAACGAAATGATAATAATATATTTGTTGCGGAAACTGGAACGCAAAGGCATAGCTGTGGATGTGGCGTCTTTGTAAACGGGGACTGAGTTGGCTGGGCTCATAATTTATATTGCTTCGGAGTGGGGATATTTAAAAGTTTCTTAATAATGCATAGTCTGGGTTCTTCTTTTTAATAATAAAGTACATAAAAAATGAGAGATTTGTTGCTGATTATTGATTTAGAGGGTTTTTATATGTCTTGTATTTTGGGAGCTCTTGGTTAGGGTTTTGCTAAGTTAGCTGCGGTTAGCTTTAAACCAGTAAAAAATAAATAATTCCTTGAATTATGGACTAACGGCAGTATTTTCTAATAGTTAATGCTTTAATTCTCCTTCGTGAGTTGAAAATCCAGGAAGATTAAATCAAAAAGTTCTATTTGATTCCACTATTAACTCAGTTAGTTTTTACTGGTTTAGGTCAAACAATGCCCTAGCATGGTCGAGTAGCTCATTTTCTATGAGGCTCCCGTGTTTCTGATTATGAATGCAGGAGAATTCTTTTTGCTGATAGATTGTTTCAAATTTAAAAAGTAGAATAAAACCTAGATCGACATATCTGCTTCAAATGCTTGATACTGGCGAGAAGATTTTGATAATCTGATCAAAAAAAATGGACAAAGAATTAGATGTTATTGTTAGTTGCCAAGAGAAAATATATAAATGAGAAAATAGAGATAAGAGATTAAATATGTGAAAAAGAAAAGAAACTACTATATTTTTAAAATAAAGTCATTCATTTTAATAATATTTCACTTAATCTCTTCCTTATCTTTCAAGCAATTCTTTCTTTTACTAAGCTTTATCCTACTAAATATATTGCAATTCTTCTTCTTTATAACGATTATATTTTGTTTGCTTCATTTATTTACTTTAACTTGCTTTACAAACAAACGCTATCTTCATAACTTGCATACTTATCATTCTGCATACTATATTAACCCAAGAGCTATAGCGAACAGATTAGCAGCGTCTCCAACATTGTACTTGACTAATCTAGCAGTATGATTGTAGTTCTGATTGGCAAACGTTTATCTGAAAGCTAATATCTCAGATATGTTTGCCAATCGACCATCTGTAAACATAAAGCTGATGGTCCTTACGAAATCGGACTTCTGTTTGTAGACAGCTATCTGTCATAAGAATGATGTAAGATATAGATTAGGAAGCAGTGGGGCCGAAAGTAGGGAAACAAAGCCATTAAAGAAGATTTTTCGCTAAGAAGCTTTATAAGAACGGGGGTTTTTAAAAATGATTGTAGAATCACGAAAGTTAGGGTAGACATTTTTGACCATCTTTGACCAGTACTAAAACTGTTCAAGCCAGAATTAGGCTAAGGAAGAAATAAGACAGAAGAAAGGCTCATAGGCTATGCACAAAGCTACAGC
>Ga0316217_10006348_pt1 | contig 11742 bp, 2 predicted proteins | sample 1anoAmetaG_FD_203633 | JGI IMG/M metagenome (GOLD analysis project Ga0316217, IMG submission 203633) | Freshwater microbial communities from Trout Bog Lake, Wisconsin, USA - 1anoA | ecosystem: Environmental > Aquatic > Freshwater > Lake > Hypolimnion/Profundal zone | place: USA: Wisconsin... | reverse complement strand
CTGATACAAGCCGTATCGCAATAGATGTTTGCATTTGCCATCCGTATATATAAACAAACAGAATAAGCGCCCGGAGATAAGGCCGGAGTGCGGATAAAGGTAAGGTTGGTACCGTAATCAGTAAAAACCGATGTACCAGCCGCATTGCGTACCACATAACCATAGTAAGTGGTACTGTCAACTCCGGTAGAGTTACTATATGCGTGTATAGATGAATCGCCCGCTACATAGGCACCCAAAACGGCAACACCGCAGGTAGGAGCCAGCGCTGGAACCACAACCGTGCGGCACAATGAATCTGAACATGCAGAGCCGGGTATATAGCTGTAGAAACAAACATTATAAGTGCCCGGTGCTGTATAAACGTGTGTTACCGAAGTGCCCGAGGTGCTGTTTGTGCCATCACCAAAATTAAAGATGTGATGTGCGCTTGATATGGTATCGTATGCAGTAAACCTTACCGTATCATTTACCGGTGTGGTAAAATTCCAGTAAGCAGTCAGCGAACCGCAGTTACTACCGGTTGCTGTAATACTTTGGCACAAGGTATCATGACAAGTTAAAGCCGGATTACTTACAATAAGGCATGCGGTATATGTTCCGGCAGTAGCATAAACATGCGTTACAGCGGTAGATGTTGATGAGGTTCCATCACCAAAGGTCCAGACAAAAGTGCTGCCCGCAGGATTGTTTGTAGGCGGACTAAACTTAACCGAGTCGTTGGTTCCAACAGTATAAAAATACTGGGCATTTAAGCTTGAACATCTTAGCACGGTAACACTGTTGCATGCCGAATCGCAGAAGGTATGCTGCGCATTATACAGATCGAGACAAACACGATAGGTGCCGGCCGGCAATGAATTTGAAAGGAAATTAGAAGTATGCCCGGTTGAAGACGATTGGATAAGCGCACCGTTTGCACTATAAACATTCCATACATAGCTGCTTGAATCAGAAGTTCCCGTTGAGGTACTATACCCGCGGATTGTTGAGTCGTTCAGGATATAAGATGCAAATGATGCCGTACCGCATGCGTTCGGGTTGCCTATAGTAATGCTTTGGCACAAAGTATCGCGGCAGGTAAGCGATGGATTACTAACTACCAGGCAAACCGTATAAACACCCGATTGGGAATATATATGCGTTAAAGACGCAAGGCTGGAGGTAGTGCCATCACCAAATGTCCAGCTGTAAACTGTACCAGTTGGCTCAGATGAAGGCCCGTAAAGCTTTAAAGTATCATTGCTGGCCGATGCAACATATTGCCATGCGGCGGTCAAACTTGAACAACTTAATATAGTTACACTGCTGCAGGCCGAATCGCAGAAAGTTTGTTGGGCGTTATACAGACTCAGACAAACCCGGTAAGTACCCACAGGCAAACCAGCCGAAAGGAAGTTATTGGTATGGCCGGTATTGTAAGCATGTACCAATACGCCGTTGGCATTGTAAACATTCCAGATATAGCTGCTTGAATCAGTAGTTCCGGTTGAAGTGCTGTAGCCACGGATAGTTGAGTCGTTCAGAACATAAGTTTCAAATGCAGCTGTACCACATGGGGTGTTATTAGACGGCACCACTACATTCTGGCATAATGAATCACTGCAACTGGTGCCGGGAATATAACAGTAAAAACAAACGTGATAAGTACCGGGTGCACTGTAAACATGCGTTATACTTGTGGTGTTTGAGGTAGTAGAAGTTCCATCGCCAAAGTTAAAAATATGATGGGCTATAGAGTTTGTATCTGTTGCAACAAAGTGAACAGAGTCGTTGGTAAGAACAGTGTAGGTCCAGTTAGCCGTTAAGTTACCTGCTACGGTTATGGTTGTAGCTGCGGTATTTACTGAGCCACAATTTCCACTGGTAATGCTGCAATAAAATGACATGCTTGTTTGTAAATTACCGGGAGCATAAGTGCTGCTGGTTGCCCCAGTTATTATACCCGCGTTGCTGTACCATTGATATGTGTAATTACTGGTACCACCTGCAGCGGTAGCAGTCAAAGTTCCGGGCGATGAGTTGATACAAACAGGAGTTGTTCCCCCGCTTATAGCAGCAGTAAGGTTGGCATATAAATTAGCAAAAGCATCGCCGGTATGTGCAGTTCCGCAGTTACCGCTGCTTACCTGACACGAGTAATAGTTACTGGCGGTTAATAAGCCGGGAGAGTACGTGCTGGAAACTGCACCGGGAATTATACCGTCGCTGTTATACCATTGATAGGTATAGGTACCGGTGCCACCTGTAGCAATGGCCGTATAAATACCGGGCGAGGTGTTATAGCAAACAGGTGCTGTATTACCTGTTATGGTTGCCGTTATAGAATCACAGGCTGTAACTGTAACGCTTTGGCAAACGCTATCACAAAAATGCACGTTGTTATTATAAGAATACATACAAACCCTGTGCAAACCGGTTGTAACATTAACATAAGTGTACGCTGTATCGACACTTGCTGCCTGAACCAGGTTGCCATCCAGATACCAGGCGTATTGATACCCGGCATAACCATTTCCCGCATTTACGGCAATGTTATTGCCGGTTACGTTAACCGTAAAACCACCGGGGCATTGCGCGCCGGCGAAGAACGAACAACCTATGGCCAGCAATAAAATGGTAAGGTGTTTAAGTGATTTCATAGTATTGTATTTTTTCGTATTACTTTAATGGGTATTTAGTGCCTTTTGTTTGCTATGACAGCTTAAAGATACCCATTAGTTGTATCGGCGTTTAAAAATATGAGGTTATTCTTACTCACCCAAAATATCAGCTTCAAGCCCGATTTTGGGGGCTAACCAGGCCCTGTAACGTAAAACCTCACCATCCTCTACCGATTCATCAACCTTGGCTTTAACAAACCTGGATATCCTGGTATATAGACCAGAACCGGCTTTTGGTTCCTTAACTCCGGCCAGATCCGGTAGCAGCTTCATAACAAAGCTCTCCCGTTTAAAATCAGCTGAATCTAACTGCTCTTTAAACTGCTTTTTTACCTGTTCAACGCGTTTTACAGCACTTCCCGCATCGCCCGATTCGTATTGCATAATGCACTCAGCCACCGCAATCTTGATTTTAAACGATGCATCCGTTTTGGTATAGTGGTCGTTCAGATACAATTTTACCAGGTTCTTGATAGCCTCGTTGGTGCGGCGCTGGTAAAACAAAAGCGTGGCTTTATTCAGCAGTATAAAGAAATCGTAATAGCTGTTCTTAATATCTTTCATTTCGCGCTCTGCCTCATCCAGGGCCTTTATGCCGCGGGCAAGGTCGGTTTTAGCGTAATTTATAACCAGTGCGTTATAATAGAAAAAAACATACTTTTTATATAACAGTCCGTTATAAGCACTCAGCTCCTCTCCCAACACTTCGGCATAATCCAGGCTTTCTCTGAATTTGTGGTTTTTAAAAGTTGCGTTGATGATGTAAATAAGCATCTGAATCTTGGTTTCATGATTCGACTTATCAAACCATTTCTGGCCCAGAAACTTTTCGTACGTTGCCAGCATAAATTTTTCAAGCTCAGTAAAATTGTGGTTTTGTATCAATATCTGGCTTACCGCCCTGAATACCCTCGTTTGAAAAGTTTTACTTTTCCAGATAGATTCATCGGCTGCAAACTCCTGAATTGTAGCATCCAGCAATTTCAGCAACCCAACATCCCGTTTACCGTAATTTTGCGAAAGTTTTAACCGGTAGGTAACCGCCGCCAGCGCCTGATCGGTTTCTCTGATCTTATCAAGCTTGGCAGCGTTTTCTTTACGGTGCCTGATATATACTTCAGGATTGATACCGGTAAGATCGTACGATAGCTTTACAAAGTTAGCATAGATTATGTCCAGCAATTCAAAGTTCTCTACCTGCAAAGCGCGCTTCTCAGCTTTCTTTAAATAAAACAGGGCAATTTCAGCTTCATTGCGCGAAATGAAAATATTATACAGGCCAAGCAGCAGGTATAAATTATTCGACTCGTGTTTACTGAAGTGCAACAGCGACAGGTTATAACCGATATCTTCAAGCAGGCGGTTTTTAAGGCGGTAGAACGAGTTTTTATCAGTGCCGTTGTAAAGCTTATTAAAAATGTGCTCCTCATCGTACTGATCAGCCGCTTTTCTGATGTAGTCAAAAAGAAGAATATCTTTCCTGGCAGCTGAGGCATTGGTACTGTTTAACCAAAGCTTAAAGTTGCGCACTTCTTCTTTGTTCATTACCGCAATAACATTGTTCAGTAACTGCATAAATATATTTTTTGAACAAGTAAGAAACGAAGATAAATTATTCCTGCAATTGCAACGAAGCCATTATCTTAGCTATCAATACGAGCATGACACCAAGATACCCGATCAGAATATTTCTATTTATCCTGCTGCTGTTACCCGCAGGCCTTATAACCACAGCGGCCAATACCGGGCTGGGCGTTACGTTGATAAACTACACCCTGGATACGGTTAATAATGATGTTAACCTCGGTTATACCATTACTATCAATGCTGAAGTTACCAATTTCGATTCTGTTCCCTTCAATGGTTTTATAAACTTCGGGCTGCATAACAGCACCCAGATACTCACCAACTCCGGCGTTTTTGACCAACCACCTTACAGCGGCGATTCTATATCATTGGGCGGCTATGAAACGGTACCGGCCATCTTCAGCATAGGCATAAACCAACCTTATTTCAGGCCGGGGCCTGATGTTGTTGTTGTTTGGCCTATTTGCACTCAACAGATAGTAGACTCCATTATCATACACCTCAACATCCTTGACCCCAGCGGAATTAATGACAACCAGGAAATACCATTCTCATACGCGGTTGTAAACAGCAACCTTCTGATAAAAACCGCCGATAGCAAAATAAACTTTAAGCAAGTAAGAATTTACAACGCTTTGGGACAGCAATTGCAGGAAACAGATGCCGATTTTATAAGCGATATTCATTTACCTGCATTAGCGCAAGGCATTTACTACTGCCAACTTGTAACCGCTGATGGCCGAAAGGCTGTAATCAGGTTCATATCTCCGGAAAAGTAGATATATACGACAACCCAACGATTTTTTTCAAAAAAAATTGTGCACCTATCAAGTTGACGTAACAAGCAACACTCAGCTTTTGCAATATACTGAAAGTCAAACAATTATAATTAATTGGCTTTAAATTATATCTTCATAAACCTCAATAAATTACGCGCAGGTAAGAAAAAAATAATTGTAAAAGTTGACAAAACAGTAAAAACAAAATATCTTACCCTAACATTAGCAGCAATCGTGGCTGCTTGAACACACAAAAGGACATTCGGCGTTTTTCGGCATTTATCTTTTTCTTTTTTTGGGACATATGGGTATAATTATGTAGCACGGTGAGAACCTAGTTCTGTTGTATAGCTTGACATCTTAATTACTAAATACATGCTTATGGGAACCCCTACTCCTAATCGTTTGTTTTTGTTAGTACCCCTCGGTCAGCTTTCTCTCTCTAAATCGCTCAAACGAGCCATTTTTCAGCCGAAGGTCATTGTTGCGGGCAAAATTCAATGGTTAACTTTTCTTTTGCTGCTGTTTTTAAGTAACAGCAATTTAAAAGCACAGTATTGTTATACCAATACAAATGGCTGGGGTGCAGGCTATTATCTGGGGGCTAATACAATTGGCTGCTCATCGGGCGCGGTATATAATTACGGATATACAGGCGGTATGCAAACCTTTACAGTTCCTGCAGGCGTAAGTTCTGTTCAAATTCAGGCTTGGGGTGCAGCTGGCGGTAGCGGATCGCAAGCCGGGGGATACGGGGCTTATGAAGTAGGTACATTTGCGGTTACACCCGGAGAAGTTCTTTATATTATGGTTGGCGGACAGGGTGGTTCAGGTAACAGCGGTGGTGGTGGTGGTGGCACTTTTGTTTGTACCACTAATACAGGTGTAAGTCCGAATGCATTAATTATTGCCGGTGGTGGTGGCGGTGGCTCGTATGGAGGTTATACCGCCGGTTACAACACCGGTTGCAGCTGGGAAAATGCTACAACCAGTACCACAGGTAATGGCGGCGTTTATGGCGCCGGAGGAGACGGAGAAGGCAATGCCGGAGCAGGCCCCAACGGTGGTAACTATTCTACCAGTTATTATACGTGCCAAACCGGGGCCGGCGGAGGCGGGCTTGTAGGTAATGGGGGTACCTCTCCATCGTGCGGGGGCACCTCATCTACCGGAGGGTCGTCATATCAAAATGGTGGTGCCGGTGGTGTAGCTTCAGGCCCTGCGGGAAACGGTGGCTATGGTGGCGGTGGTGCCGGTGACTGGTCTTATTGGACCGGCGGCGGCGGCGGTGGCGGTTATGGCGGCGGTGGCGGTGGTGTTTATTACGGTTATGGCGGTGGTGGCGGTTCATATAACGCAGGTACAGGTGCTTCGGGCTCCTGTTATGCCGAATCGGGTAACGGATACGTTACCATTACCACACAGGCCGCACAGATAGGAAGCACGTCGGAAGTTCAATGGGATGGCATACCCGGTCAAACTTACAGCTTCAATCTTGCAGCCGGCAGCGGCTGGACAACCCCTGCCCTTCAATGGTATCAGTATAATGGTTCTTCGTGGGTGTATCAAAGCGAGGCTACTAACAGTATGACCATTACGCCAAACAATGGGCAATATGGTTATGGCGCGGGCTGGAACCTGGTGGTTGCTTTCAACGGCACATCGTGCCAACCAGCCTGGACCGGAACAAGTGCTACATTAACCTACCGCGAAACAAGCGGACCCATACCCACCGGAGCATCAACCAATAACAGCTGCTGGGTAACTAATGGGTCTAATCAATATAGTATTACAGTATCCGGGGCCAGTTCAAGCAACAACACCTGGGGCGGCTCAGACGGAGGCAACGATTACGGGCTTTTGGCGCTTATAAATTTACAAGGAACTAATGCCGGTAATTACGGTGGCTACTTTGGGTGGAATTATACCCAGGCAGAGCTGACCGCATTGGGCTATACCCTTAACCAGCATCCGGTAAGCAGCGGTGTTGGCTGGGTAGGGCAGGCATCGGGATATGGCAGCAGTGCTATTACTTTGAACGGGGCCACACAATCGTTTAGCGGATATACTAATACGGTAACCTTTACGGTAACCCCAAACACCAGTTTCCCCCAATCGAATTATACCAATGCCATATCAGTTTATACCGGCGATAACTGCGGACAAAATGCGTTTGGCTGGGTTAATTACCAGGTAAATTTCGGGTCAGGATATGCGGCTATTGCTTCAAGCACACCATCAAGTCCGGTGTGTGGTGAGGGCACTACTACTTTAACAGCAAGCGGATTTCAGGGCACCAGCTGGGACTGGTATACCGGCGCCAACGGAACCGGTAACAATCTGGGACAAACCAATCCGTTAACGGTTGGCGGCGACCAGACTTATTATGCTTATGCAACCTCCTATTGCAGTGCAACTGCGCAGGCAGGGCCGTTTACGGTTTCAACCACAACAACAGCCCCCACCATATCAGCCCCTGCGGCCATTTCAACAAATAACAGCCCTAACAACAGCGGGGCTGCGGCCGAAACGTTTGGTTCGCCAACTGTTTCAGACGCCTGCAACGATGCTTCGGGCAATTTTAACCTGGCATCCTCTTCCGGCCCGTTATCAGCTGTTGCATCTAACCTTAAATTATGGGTTAAAGGCGATGCCGGTGTGGTAAAAGATGGAAGCGGCAACGTTTCTGAATGGCGCGATATAAGTGGTAACGGCAATAAATTCTACAACGGAACTTATAGTCAAAGGCCTCAACGCACTGCATCATCATCTTCTTTTAACGGTTACCCGGTAGTTACTTTCGGAACGGCAAATGAATACCTGAACCTGGTTAACAGTCTTGACGGAGGCGCAAACTCAAACTATACCATGTTTGTGATTGACCGCCTGAATGGCGGAACCAACGCCCGCCTGTGTACTTCTGCAAGCACCAACTGGTTATTTGGCAATTGGGGTGCTTACGAGGAGCAAATGTATTGCAACAACTGGATATATGGCGCAGGAGCCAGCCCCGCTACGACAACTACACCCGATGCCTTACCACACATGTATGAAGTTACCAGCAACAGTACTACAGGCAACGGAACCAGTTTTTATGATTATGGGCAATTAATGGGGTCGGGCACTGCCGGTTCGCCAAACGGCCCCGGCCAGATAGGCCTGGGTGGAACCGGTTGCTGCGGTTATAGCCCTGCAGGCGAATATTCAACCGGTGATGTAGCGGAGATTATTTATTATAACACCATTCTGACCACTGCACAAAGGCAAATTGTTGAAGGCTACCTGGCAGCAAAATATAATTTACCCTGCCCTTTAGCCTCGGCACAAGCTTACCAGACATTTGCCGCTACAACAACAGAGGGATTTATTGCAGCCGATCAGGCAGCAAACACGGCAACTACTACTCAAACAGCTTCATTAAGTACATATCCCGGCCCTACAGTGGCAACGCCGTCACCTACCTGCGCAGGTACTAATGTTACCTTAACAGCAACGGGCATGTCGCCTGCAGGTTATGAGTTAACAACAGGCACCAATTCAAGCAATTATTTACTGGTAGGTACTTCAGGTTCTACGTCAAACGTAACCATAGGCACTAACTGGACCCTTGAAGGATGGGTTAAATTTCCGTTACCGGCCAACGGAAACTGGAATACGATGTTCAGAGGAATAAATTATCATCCTATTATAGTTGAACGTACGAAAGGAACCACCAATGGAGGCCTTATATTAGGTACTTACTACGGTGGATTTTACCCGGCAAGTACAGCATCGGCAGTAAACGGTTCAACAATCGGCGGTTACGCCAGCCTTACACAAGGGGTTGACATATCAACGCTTTCGGCCGGATGGCACCATATTGCATCTACCTGCAATGGCAGCACGCAAAGTTTTTACGTTGACGGTATTTTTGTAGGAAAATCAGCCGCCGCAGTAACGAATGATAACCTGGTAGCGGTAGGTAATTATCAAGGCGGTAGCCAGGATATGGGTACTATGGATGAAGTTAAGGTTTACAACACAGCCTTACCTCAAAATGCTATCAGCAATTCAATGACCCAGGCCAGCACCAGCAGCTCAGACCCATACTGGAACAACCTGGTAGCCTATTATAAAATGGATGCAGCTTCAACTGTGCCAAACAGTGCTACGGGCAGTGCGGCCTGCAGCTCGTGCGGAGGAACAGTTCAGGCATCAGCCACAACAGGTTCTACAGCAACGGCATTCTATACTTATTCGTGGTCGGGGCCGGGCTCTCCGTCATTCAGCCCCGCCGCATCAACAACTTCCGAATCTGTAACTATTACTTCGCCCACAACAGCAAACTCAGGTAATTATACAGTTACCGCAGCAGCTAATGGCGTAAACAGTGCATCAACAACGGTGCCGGTAGTAATAAATCCGAATGCCACAATCAGCTTAACATCTGCGGCAGGAACTAACGCGCAAACTGTTTGTTACAACAGCGCTATTACCAACATTACCTATGCAGTGGGCGGTGGCGGCACCGGCGCAGGTGTAACAGGTTTACCTTCAGGAATAAACGGTAGCTACAGCGGCGGAGTATTTACTATCAGTGGCTCATCAACTGCGGCAGGTACGTATAACTATACTGTTACTACAACAGGCAGTTGCACACAAACCTCGGCAAGCGGCACTATAGTAATACGTTCTAACCTTACTGCCAGCCAAACCGGAGGTAGCTCGCCTATTTGTTACAATAGCACGCCAGCGGCATTTACTACTACAGCAAGCGGCGGAACCGGTTCTTACAGCTATTTATGGTATCTGAACAACTCAGCAACCGGTGTAACAAGCAGCACTTATTCGCCGGGTAACCTTACTTCTACATCAACTGTTTATTGTGCAGTAACCAGTGGCAGTTGCGGCACCGTAAATACCACCCCATATACTGTAACAGTTTATTCAAACTTTACAGCCAGCCAAAGCGGCGGAAGTTCGCCACTTTGCTACAACACAACGCCAACCGCCTTTACTGCCACCGGCGCAGGCGGTACCGGTTCATATACCTACCTTTGGTATATTAACAGTGCATCAAGTGGTGTAACCACCAGCACATATTCGCCGGGCAACCTTACAGCAAGCTCAACTATTTATTGTTCCGTTACCAGCGGCAGTTGCGGCACTATGAATACAACCCCTTACGCAGTTAGTGTTTATGCTAACCTTACAGCCAGCCAAAGCGGGGGTAGCTCGCCACTTTGTTATAACACTGCACCGGGTACATTTACAGTAACCGCCGGCGGAGGCACAGGTTCATATACTTACTCATGGTATGTAAACGGATCGGCCAGCGGCACAACCACCAGCACTTATGCGCCGGGCAACCTTACTGCTACATCAACAATTTATTGTGCAGTAAGCAGCGGTAGTTGCGGAACTGTAAATTCAACCGGAGCCACGATTACTGTTTACGGTAATTTAACGGCAACTCAAAACACGGGTAGCACGCCTATTTGCTACAGCACATCGCCGGGCACCTTTACGGCTACGGCAGGTGGCGGAACCGGAACCTACAGCTACCAATGGTATAACGGTGCAGGCACCATAAGCGGCGCAACCAGCAGTACTTACAACCCCGGAAACATAACAGCATCTACCACCTACTATTGTGCGGTAACCAGCGGCGGTTGCGGTACTATTAATACCACAGCATCGGCCATTACGGTTTATCCGGCATTAACTGCAACTATCAGTGGTGGCACCTCACCATCATGTTATAACGTTTCGCCGGGCACATTTACTACAACTGCCACCGGTGGCAACGGAACTTATACTTATCAATGGTATAACAGTTCGTCTTCAATAGGCGGTGCAACGGCCAGCACTTATACGGCGCCGGTGTTAACCAGCAGCAATTCATATTATTGTTCGGTTACCAGTGGCGCAGGTTGCGGAACACAAGTTACCAGCACTACTGCAATTACGGTTGAACCACCGGTTACCAGCTATGGGAGCATATCTGCTTCGGGTGGCCTTACACAAACAGTATGCGATAACGTGGCTCCTAACAGCGGTAATCCGCTTGTTGTAAGCGGCGCTGCCGGAAGTTCGGGCTTATTTACCTACCAGTGGTATTATCAAAACGGATTAGTTGCAGCACCAAGCGGCAGCAGCACAGCAGGATGGACCGCATGCACTGCAGCATTGGGCACAGGCTATGCTACTAACAGCTTTACTGCTTTCGGTTCTTCATCCAACATTACATTTGCCTGCTTTGTTATACCTGCAAGCCCGGTTTGCGGTACAGGCCAATGGGCAAGTAATGATGTTCAGGTAACGGTGTTAACCACCGGCCCGCAGGAAACTGCCAGCGGCGAGGCCAGCGTTTGCTTAAACGGTTCGGTATTGCTTACATCTAATCTTAGCGTGGTAATACCTGCCACTTATCAATGGTATAGTTCTGCTTCGGCAGGTTTTGGTTCGCCAACAACCATCAGCGGAGCAACCTCTACTACCTACGCTCCACCTACTTCAACATCCGGCACTTTATACTATGAGATAGTTGCAACCTTCTCGGGTTCTGGTTGTGCACCGGCAACTTCAAATACACAAACGGTTACTGTTTATACAGTACCAACTGCAAGCCAAAGCGGAGGAGTTTCGCCTATCTGTTATAATACCTCGCCAGGCACATTTACTGCCACCGCCCTGGGAGGGTCGGGTAGCTTTACCTATCAATGGTCTAACAG
>Ga0316217_10006346_pt1 | contig 11744 bp, 11 predicted proteins | sample 1anoAmetaG_FD_203633 | JGI IMG/M metagenome (GOLD analysis project Ga0316217, IMG submission 203633) | Freshwater microbial communities from Trout Bog Lake, Wisconsin, USA - 1anoA | ecosystem: Environmental > Aquatic > Freshwater > Lake > Hypolimnion/Profundal zone | place: USA: Wisconsin... | reverse complement strand
CTGGCCGTCCGTCACATAGCCCGGCGTTAACCCGGTGGCGTAATTTGTGTTTGGATGATTCGCCTCGTAACTGCCCGCGATGCCAAAGCCGAAACCGTGCAAAGCGTTAACGTCGGAATTTTTCCACGGCTGATAAAATACCCGCCCGACAAACGCCTTGTCATCTTGGAATGACGAGTTTGTCGCGGTGCTGGAGTAATCCGGCGCGCCATTGAACACGCCCACGGCGTAGCTGGCCACGCCGTCGAACAGTTCGCCGTGCAGGTCCAGACCAAGATCACGGTTCGGCACCAAAGCCGTCGCCAGCGAGCGCTCATTGAAAAATGTGTCCTTGTCAGCCACCAGATGTTCCAAACCAATGGGTGACTTAAACTTGCCTGCCTGCACCTGAAATTCCGGGCTGTAGCGGTAGTTCAAATACGCATCCACAATCTGCACGGTGCTACCGCCAAAATCCGGCGTGAAGTTGAAATCAAAATCATGAAATACCGTGCCGGAGAAAATTGGCCGGGCGCGCCGCAGCAAGAAACCGTCATTGCCGTTGACGCCACCGTCATTGAAAAACGACCGGCTGTCAAACTGCAACACCCCGTGCAATTGGGCAACAAAGTTTGAATCGCCCGATGCGAAACTAAAACCATTCCCGCCAAGTGTGATTTTCGGTGCAGCCTTTCCGGCGGCCACCACACCGTCCTGATCAATTTCGCGTTCACGTTCGAGGATCCGAACTTTTTGATCCAATTCCACGATTTGTTTTTTCAGCTGCTCCAACTCCAAATCGCTGGCGCCAAAAGTGGTTAAAACCAGTTGAGTTACCACAATGCCGGTTATCAATTTCCAACTTGTTTTCATATTCTTTGATTTTGTAAATCCAAACAATTTTAACTTTTATTATTACGATATAAATGGTCGTCTATATGAATAAATAAAAAAAAGATAATTCTATTAAATAGCTAGATTATTAAAATAATTTTCAATCTTAAATATTATATATACAACTAATTTGATCGTTATTATCTTCGGAATACGCCGATTGTCAACCGCCAAATGAAAAAATTTTTTTGCTGCCCTCGCCGCCCATGAAACCCGCCAAAACTTCCTGCCGATAAACCGGCAGTCCTCTACAACTGCCGCCAATGTTGCCCGATCCACCAGGCTGACTGCATAATTGCGCGCATCGAAAAAAACCGCCGAAATTGGCAGCCCGATTCCTATGAGCCGCATTTTCGTTCGCACCAGCAGGTTCTCTTGCCAATACAGGCGATAGACGCGCCGCTTGCCCACCTTCCACCCTTCCCCTGTAACATGCTCGTCAGCCACCACGCCAACTCCCGCCGCCGCGCAGACTTCAGACTTTTTTACCTGCACCTCCTGGAGAATGTGTTTTATTCAACGACAAATCCGCCACCAGCTTCCTTAAGCGCTGGCTCTCGTCTTCCAACTGCTTCAGTCGCCCCAGTTCGCTGACGCCCATCCTGCCACACTTCTTTTTCCACAGTTAGGAGGTCGCTTCGCTTACCCCCAGTTGCCGACAAGCCTCGTTGGCCTTGTCGCCTGATTCCACACGCTTCAGCACATAGATGATCTGCTCGTTGCCATACCGCTTGTCTTTCATGTTCTGATCCTTTCTCAAGAATCAGCCAACCGATTTTTCCTCTATTCCGCCATGGCCCAGTTTTCCGCAAGCAGGCCAGCCCCAAACCTTGCGCTGCCGGCTCGGCAAGTTTTACGATGCCAAAAGAAATTCATGCCGGCTATCTCGTATTCAAGCTCGAAAAACTGATCAGATAATAAGCAAATGCAAATACCACCAAGCTGAACACGCATAACGACCACGTGAAAAACCTCATTTGCTTCTGGTGTTCAGAAAGACTTCTTTTGGGCAACCATGCCTTCTGCATCATAAAATAATAATTTTAATTATTCCGGAACCAATGCTATCCCATCCGGTCTTGTTAACATCATGAACCTATAAACGCGACGAACACCGCGTTTTGGGGAATAGGCTTTTCGCCTTGCGTCCGCCATCCCCCCGCTCACCACCCGCTGCCCCGCCACAAAACAACAAACCCCGGACATTCCTCGGAGCCTATCGGTTTAGCAGCACAAACAAGCTCACAAACAAACCGGCACAGGCCACGGTCATCAGGCCCGTGAGCACGATATTCCGCCAGTCGGATGCAAACTGAAAATTATGACCGCCCATTTTACCGACCGCAGACCGGCCTTGAAGCGGCTTCGACCGCTCACGCGCTTGCTGTTTGTTGGAAGCAGGTGTCATATTTCAAACTGTCTTTTGCCGATGAAGCCAGTCGTGCTCTCATCGGCGTTGAATGAAGACGGAGCGCTGGCCGGGTCTATGTTCTCGCCATCCGGCCGGTAGGTGCCGGTCAAATAACCATCGCCGACGGCATGAATATTAACTGCCGCGCTGTCGCTGAAGGTCACATTCATGCCGCCGGGAGCATCCGCGCCAAACGGATTCGCAGCAATTACGCCGAGGTTGTTGAGCAGCGCAACATACCTGCCGTTGTAGCTCAAATACGCATACAAATCACTGTTGTAATCATTGCCATCATCAGTGATGTTCAGCGTCAGGGCCAAATCCGACACCGACGGCGTTTGCCAAGAATCAGGGCGAGCAAGGTTCCGGCTCCAGTCGGACTACGCCCTCCTTACACCGGAACCTTGACGAAACAGACAAACCGAAACCACCGGAAACTGTCTCATCAAATGTGGCATGACTAGTGGGGGCCAATCATGTCTCCTGACGCCGGCAACATCGTAAATATATTGTTGGGTCAGTATTCCAAGCTGGATCGGACCGACGATAACATCTACTTGAAATCATGGAGCGGTGACAACTGCCGGGTAGATCGTCAAGGTCGTGGGCCAGTCGTGCTTCAGCGGCCGTGCGTTTCAGCATTGTGGCTGATGCAGCCCGATAAGGTTGAGACGCTGCTTCGGGAGCGTAGTCTGGCAGATGGCGGCCTGATTCAGCGCCTTCTGGTCTGCCACACGAATGCGCGTTTTCGGCCAATCGTCCGAGATGGAAATGGCATGGCTGAAGCTACTGTGAAAGCTTGGAGCGGACTTGTGGGTGATTTGATTAAACAATACCGTATGGCCGCCGCGCCCATCACGCTTGAACGTGCACCCGAAGTCGTGAAATTCATGGACGCCCATTGCAACCAAATTGGTAGTCGGACTGAGAGTGATCTCCGGGACGTGATCGCTTACGCAGCTCGGTGGAATGAACAGGCGTGGCGGATTGCCGTTGTTCTACATGCTGGACTGCACGGTGAGCACGCTGGCGAGCATGCCGTGTCTGGTAAAACGGCGGCAAGTGCCATCGTCCTTGCCGACTGGTTTGCCGGCGAACAGCTTCGCATCCTGGCCCGCGGCCGGTATGCTGCCCACCGCAGCAAGTGCGACGAAGTCTTGGCGTTGCTTGCAAACAATCCCAGTAAGGGCATCACGGCAAGGGAAGTTCACCGTGCGCGGATTGTGGAGACTGCAGAGCAAGCTCACGCCTTGCTCGCCCAGATGGAGGCTGACGGGGAATTAGCCGGCAAGGATTCAAAGCCGGACGGTGGCGGACACACCACCCGGGTATTCGCTAAGAATCAAAAGTTCGCGTGACAGGTTAAGGGCGTGACACTCGTGACAGACGACGGCGAGTGTCACGTCTGGCACGTTTGTCACAGGGCAAATGTCCGCTGCGGGAATTTGTCCATAGAGATTCGCTGGGTTAGAAAACTACTCTGTAGAGGTAAAAGCTAAGTCTTAAAACATAGCTGAAATAGGAGGACTTGTTAGCAGCCAGTGTTAGCAGCGCTGCCTAATTGGGTGGTAAAAAAATCACAAAAGCATTGATTCTATTGGTTAGAATCGTGATTGGTAGCGCGCACGGGAATCGAACCCGTCTTTCAGCCTTGAGAGGGCCGTGTCCTAACCGATAGACGAGCACGCCTTGAGTTTCCATGCTATCGCGCCGGGCCCGGAAGTCAACGCTGCGGCTACGGCGTGACATCCTCTCCCAGCTCGACGTTCCAATAGGCGAGATCCACAAAATGTTTCCAGCTGTCGTGCTTGTGCAGCGTGAAGTTGATCTGCACGAACGGCCGCCATTTCGGGCGCTTGGGCTTGCGCACGAGGTTCAGGCCGGCCTCGAACGGTGTGCGGTTGGACTTGCGGGTGTTGCACGCGATGCAGGAACAGACAATGTTTTCCCAAGTAGTCGGGCCGCCGCGGTCGCGCGGGATGACGTGGTCGAGGTTCAGTTCGCTCCGGTCAAAGACCATGCCGCAATACTGGCAGGTGTTCTTGTCCCGCTCGAAAATATTGTGCCGCGTGAACTTCACTTCCTTCTTCGGCATTCGGTCATACATGAAGAGCAGGATGATCCGCGGCACGCGGATGCGGAAAGAAATGGCGTGGATGGCCTCATCCGGCGGCGCGCTGTTCGAAACATCGCGCCATTCCTCAAAGCTGAAGGTGCGGAATGAGCCGTCGGGATTGTTCATCACCACCTGCGCGTGGCCCTGGAAGAGCAGCGTGAGCGCGCGGCGGGCAGTGCAGACGTTGACCGCCTGCCAGAGCCGGTTTAAAACCAAAACATGCTGGTTCAACGCGGATTTCATGACGCAACTGCCCACGACGGTAACAAAACCGCCGGTGCCGGTCAATCGTTTGCCGCGTGACGTTCCGGCGACACCGGTTGCCAATTTCGTTTCCTCTGGCATCATCATTCACGCATGAAAACATTTCTGGCCGTCGCCCTGCTGCTGTCCGGGTTGCTGGCGCCCGCGCGGGCGCAGTCGCAGGCGGATGACAAATACATCGCCATTTACAACCTCGTCCAGCAGGCCGACGCCCTGAGCCGCGCCGGACGGACGGACGATGCGCTGGCGCTCTTCACGGACGCGCAGGAACAGTTGCAGCAGCTCCAGAAACAATTTCCCGGCTGGAGTCCGAACGTGGTCAGCTACCGGCTTGCCGATCTCGCGCAGAAAATCACCGGCTTGAAAGAGCGGGGGTCCGTTTCCCAGACCGTGGTTCCCGCCGCCGTCCCGCGTGAAGATTCAGCCAAAACACCGGCGACGGTGGACACGTTGTCGGCGCGATTGCAGGCGGCGCAGGCGGAAAACGAAACCTTGCAGGCCAAGTTGCGGGAGTCGCTGGCCGTGCATCCCGCGCTGGTGGACGCCGGGGAACTCGCCCGGGCGCAGGAGCAGATCCGCTGGCTGATGAAGGAAAATGAGCTGTTCAAGGCCGCGCGTTCGGCAGCTCCAAAAGTCGTCGCCACCGACACCAACGCTAGCGCCCAGGCCCGGCTGGAACTCGCGGCTTACAGCCAGAAATTATCTGCACAAAAGTCACTGGCCGAGAAGCTCGCCGCCGAGAACGAAAAACTCCGCGCCATTCTTGCCGCCGCCGCCAACGACGCCAAAACCTTGGCCGAATTGAACCGCCAGAATTCCAAGCTGAAGGATCAAATCGCCGCGCTGTCGGCCGCGCAGAAAAACGCCGCCGCCCCGCCCCGGCTTTCCGCCGAACTGGCCGATGCCCGCAGCCAGATCGCCGCGTTGCAATCCGCCGCCGCCGTCAACGCGCTGGAAAAACGCGCGCTGGAAGCAAGGCTGCGCAATCAGGCCGCCGAATTTGAATCGCAGAGCAACAACCTTCAACGGCAGCTCGCGGCGGCGGCCAAAAAAAAATCCCCGCCGCCCGACGCCGCCGCCGCCGCGCAACTGGCCGCCCTGAACGAGGAAGTGAAAACTTTGCGTTCGCGCGTCGGCGTGGCCGAGGCCAAACCGGCGCCGTTCACGGCGGAGGAACTGGCGTTGCTCAAACCGGCGGCGCCGCCGGCCGCCAATCCCGAACCCGTCAAGCGGCCCATTCAACAATTGCCCGCCGGCGTCGCCGAACTGGTGGCCTCCGCGCAACGGCATTTTTCCAAACACGAGTTTGAGCAGGCCGAGGCGGACTACCGGAAGATTCTTGAGCGCGACCCGAACAACGGCCTGGTGCTGGCCAACCTTGCCACCATCGAATTGCAGTTGAACCAACTGGCCGCCGCCGAAAAGCACATCCAGACGGCCATCGCGCAAAACCCCGACGATGCCTACAATCTGTCCACGCTCGGCTACCTGAAATTCCGGCAGGAAAAATATGACGACGCCTGCAACGTCCTGAGCCGTGCGGCGCAGCTCGACCCGAAGAATCCGGAAATCCAAAATTACCTCGGCGTCGCCTTGAGCCACAAGGGGCTGCGGCCGCAGGCGGAAGCCGCCCTGCGCCGCGCCGTCCAGCTTGCGCCGGATTACGCGCCGGCGCACAACAATCTCGCGGTGCTTTATTTGAGCCAGGAAAACCCGGTGCCGGCGCTCGCCCGCTGGCATTACCAGAAAGCGCTTGAAGCCGGCCAGCCGCGCAATCCCGACCTGGAAAAAATGCTCGCCGAAAAAGGCGCGCCGGTGGCCGCGCCGTAAAAAAATACAACCGGAGAGATAAGTTGCAAAATCAGTCGTCAATCAACTGGTAGGCGGAATATATGTTTTTCATTCCTATTATTGCTTTGATGGTTGGCATCGTGATTTCTTTTTCCAACGGAAATCGGAAGCTGCCACTAGTGATGCTTATCTTGGCCATCGGATTATTCTTTTTGCCCATTGGGGTATTCAAGATCGCTGCGTTTGCGATTATGGCAGCGATTGTTTGGATAGCAAACAAGGCAGATATGTGACTAAATTTGAAAGTATTTTCGCCTAACCGCAATAGGCGGCGCGCGAGTTTGACGCTTGCCTCTTCTCTAAACGTCCTGCGTTCTCGACAGTTTCCCCTTCCGTTGTTAGCGTGGCGGCATGAATTTTCTCGTCACCGGCGGCGCGGGCTTCATCGGCTCGCACGTTTGCGAACGCCTGCTCCGCGACGGCCACCGCGTCTGGGCCTTTGACGACCTCAACGATTTTTACGACCCGCAGATCAAGCGCCGCACACTCGCGGACATCCAGTCGCTCGGCCAGCCGTTCACTTTCGTCCCCGGCGATCTGACGGACGCCGGCGCGGTGAACGCTTTGTTTGCCGCCACAAAATTCGACCAGGTCATCCATCTGGCCGCGCGCGCCGGCGTGCGGCCCAGCCTGGAGCAGCCGGCGCTTTACCAGCGCGTGAACGTCGAAGGCACCGTCAACATCCTCGAAGCCGCGCGCAACACCGGCTGCCGCAAAATCACCATCGCGTCGTCCTCGTCGGTTTACGGCGTGAATGCGAAGGTGCCGTTCAGCGAGCGCGACCCGATTTTTTCCGCCGTCTCGCCTTACGCCGCGAGCAAGCTGGCGTGCGAGGCGCTCGGCCATGTTTACCATCACCTCTATGGTCTGGACGTGGCGATGCTGCGGTTTTTCACGGTCTACGGCCCGCGCCAGCGGCCGGACCTGGCGATCCACAAATTCACGAAGCTGATTGCCGCCAGCAAGCCCATTCCGGTTTTCGGCGACGGCGGCACGGCGCGCGACCACACGTTCATCACGGACATTCTGGAGGGCATTCTTGCCTGCACGCGGAAGGAATTCGGCTTTGAGGTTTTCAACCTCGGCGAATCCCAGACGGTGAAACTTTCGGAACTCATCGCGCTCATCGAATCCGCGCTCGGCAAGCAGGCCGTGATTGACCGCCAGCCGCTCCAGCCCGGCGACGTGCCGATCACGTTTGCCGACATTTCCAAGGCGGAAAAAATGCTCGGCTACCATCCGCAGGTGAAGGCGGCAAAAGGAATTCCCATTTTTGTGGAATGGTTCCGCCGAAATCAGGCGCGGGCCAAATAGGCCAAATCTTCACTGTCCCGCGCTGCGCGGCGACTGGATTTTTTTCGCCGGTTCGGTTGAAGCCGGCGCGTTGGTGGCCTTGGTCTTGAAGGCGGAGCGCAGCAGCCAGTGGCGCTTCAATCCCTGCACCATGTCGTCGGTGTCGGCAATCGTCTTGCCGATGGTTCCCAGCAGATTAGGATTGGCCTGCACCTGCGCGTTCAGGTTGCTGGTGATGCCGGCGACGTTGTCGAGCGTGCGGCCGATGTCTTCGGAGAGCTGGACCAGGTTCGTGTCCACGTTCACCAGCAGCGTGTTAGCGTTCGTCAGCGCGGCGCTGATCTGGCCCGGCGCGTTCGCGCCGAGCGCCCAGACGCCGAGCGCGCCCGGCCCGCGCAGTTCGCCGCTGATGGCGGCAAAGTTCGTGACCATCGGCTGCGCGGCGACGATGGCGGTGTTCAGGTTCGCCGTGGCGTTGGCGGCGTTGTCCAGCACGGCGGAAATTTTGTTGGTGAGCGAGAGGATGCCCGGCAGCGCATTTTGCACCTGCGTGACCATCGCCTGCAACTGGTCGGAAATCGGCGTGGCTTCCACGGCGCGCAGCCAGGCGGTGTCGTCGCCCGGCTGGAAAATCTTGTAGTGATGATAGCGTCCATCCCACGCCGCCACGACGCGGTTGCCGGTGTTGTTGTAGGCGTAAAGTTCCGCCGGCTTCAGCGCGGCGATGACCTGGAGATTGGATTCGGTCAGCACCTCGTAGGCGCGGAAGAGGAGGTTGCTCTGGCCGTCAAAAACTTCCTGCGACAACTGCCAGTGCTCCGGTTCGGCGGCAACTTTTCTGCCGAGTTCATCAAGATCGGTGAATTTGGTGACCGGCTGCGTGACGCAAATGGCGTAGCCGTTCGTCGCGCGCGTGATTTCGAGCTGGCGCTGGTTCAGGAAGCCGGCGTTGTTGATCTTCACAAACGAGCCGCCGGTCCAGATGTAGCGGAAGTAGGTGTCGCGCACCTCAAATTCCACCCGGACGTTGTGCTTGTCGCCCGGCGGCATGGCGTGGATCCGCGTGATCTGGCCGACCGGAAAGCCCATCATCACCACCGGGTCGCCGAGGTGCAGCCCGTCCGAAGTCTTGACGTAGGTGAAAAACGGCGCCTTGATGACGAACCAGCCTTTGCGTTCCGCCGTGTGGTAAAGGTAATAGCCGAAGCCAAACAGCAGCAGCACGGTGGCGAGGAATACAAACCAGCCGACGGCGCGCTCCATGCGGTTGAGGCGGGTGCGGAGTTGCGGGGTCAAGTCTTGCAGCGGCATAAAATTATTTTGTCAGATTGTTGTCCCGACCGGCTCGGCCAGCAATTCTTTTACGGCCGGGCTGGCGGCGGATTTCACCCCGTCCCAGGCGCCAAGCACGGAAAATGTTTTTTCCTCCAGCACGGCAAATTTTCGCCGCGGATGCTGCCACGCGCGCAAATCGTCCGTCGTCACCACCAGCGTCAGCGGGCGGCCGCCGAAAAATTCATGGCCGGTCCAAAGCTGTTCCAGAAATTTCAGCAGCCATTGGCGGTGCCGGCCGTCGAGGCCGCCGAGCGGATTGTCCAGCAGCAGCAGTTCCGGCTGGAGGATCAGCGCCCGCGCCAGCGCCGCGCGCTGCCGCCAGTTCGCGGCGAGGTTGGACGGGGTGATGTCCGCGAACGGCGCGAGTTCCAGCCATTCCAGCAGGTCTGCCACCGGCCGGGCCGCGTCCGCCGGCGCGAGATTTTTTTGGTAGCGCAGCGGCAGCGCGACGTTTTCCGCGACGGTGAGCTGGCTGAACAATTTTCCGCCGGCGAAAACAAAACCCACGCGCAGCCGCTCGGCGATTTGCGCCTCGCCAAAGTTTTTTGTCTCGCAGCCGAAGACGCGGCAGCTTCCGCGCGCCGGCGTCATCAGGCCGGCGGCGTGCATCAGCAGATCGCTTTTGCCGGAATATTGCTGGCCGGCGACCACCCAGAACTCGCCCGGCTGCACCCACCAGTTCACGTCTTCGACCTCGGTGAGCGTCGTGTCGCGCAGCGCCCCGATGCTGGCGGCGGCCATTTCAATGACGGCGGGATGAAAGTCGGTTTCGCTCATATTGCGAGGTAAAGCACGATGAACACCGCGTCCACCAGCACGCAGGCGATGACGCCTTGCGTGACGGCGCGCACGGCCACGCGCGAGACTTCCTCCAGCCGCAGCGGCTGCGCCAGGCCGTGGTAGCACGTCACCACCGCGATGAAAAAGCCAAACGCCAGCGTCTTCAAGGCCAGCAGCGCGAAGTCCAGCCAGTTCAGCGCCTCGGCGATCTGCCGGAAATAATCGCCCGGCGTCAGCGCCACATCCTGGAGAAAGGCGAACAGATAACCGCTGCCCAGCGCGCCGAGGATGAGATAAATCGTCAGCGCAAAAATCCCCAGCGCCATGCCGATGACGCGCGGCACGATGAGGTAATGCACCGGGTCAATGCCCAGCGCCTCCAGCGCCTCGACTTCGCCGAGAGCGCGGGCCGTGCCGAGTTCGATGACGTTGGCCGTGCCGACACGCGCCAGCACCAGCACCGCCGTGAGCAGCGGGCCGAGTTCGCGCACGATGACAATCACCATCGTTGAGCCGAGATAATCCGTCGCGCCGACTTTCGCCAGCGCGGAAACCGTCTGGCCGACGACGAGGAAGCCCAGGGCCAGGGCGATGAATAAAAACATCGGCATCAGCGCCACGCCGGCGCGGGAGATTTCGTGGCGCACGCGCGGCTGCATCACGCTTTGCGCCACGCCGGATTTTTTCAGGATGACGGCGAGGGTGATGAGCGCGAACGCGCCGAGGCCCTGGGCGGTAAGGATGGCGAGAAACAACTTCCGCCCGATGAAATCCGTGTAGGATTTGGGCAGCGGCGCGCGGCGAAACACCTGGGTGTTTGCCAGTTCGAACACCTTTGCCAAGTCTCCACGCATAACCGCAGCGTAAGGTGGTTTCCGCCGCCGGTCAAAAGAGTTTTGCCGGCGTCGCCCCGGTTCAACCCGCGTCGGAAGTTTCGGATGCTTCAGCGGCGGCCGGCGTTTCCGGGCTTGGTGGCGGAACGGCGTCTTCCAGCTTCAACTGCTCCGGCGGCACGGTAGCGAGGCCGGGTTCGGCGGTGACCGGCGCCGGCGGGCGTTCGACGGGAATTCTCCGCAACTCGTCCGCCGCCGGCAAATCTTCCAGGCCGCGCAGGCCGAAGTATTCCAAAAACACCGGCGTGGTGCTGTAAAGCGCCGGGCGGCCGACCACTTCCGCGCGGCCGCTTTGCTCGACGAGGCCGCGTTCCAGCAAAGTCTGTATCGTGCCGTCCACGTTCACGCCGCGCACCTGCTCGACTTCGGCGCGCGTCACCGGCTGGCGATAAGCGATGATGGCCAACGTTTCCAGCGCCGCCTGCGAAAGCCGCGACGGACGGTTTTTGACACCGACCAGCGCCTTGAGCCACGGCGAAAATTCCGGCTGCGTGACGAACTGCCACGCGCCGGCGACGCACACGAGCCGGTAGCTGCGCGCGGCGGCCTCGTGCTCTTGCGCGAGTTCCGCCAGCGCGGCGGAAAGGTCGTCTTCCTTGATTTTCTTGAACGGCTTGGCGGCCTCGTCCGCGTCCTCGACGGTGGCGGCGGCGACAATAATTTCGCGCAGCTCCTTCACGCTCATCGGGCGTTGCGCGGAGAACAAAAGCGATTCGAGAATGAGTTTCGGTTCCATCTTAAAAATTATTGCGGTTTTGGCTCTTCATTGTCGTCTTCTTCTTCGTCCTCATCATCGTCGTCGTCGTCATCATCGTCGTCGTCATCATCGTCGTCGTCATCATCGTCGTCGTCATCATCGTCGTCGTCATCATCGTCGTCGTCATCATCGTCGTCGTCATCATCGTCGTCATCATCGTCGTCATCATCG
>Ga0316217_10006342_pt1 | contig 11748 bp, 4 predicted proteins | sample 1anoAmetaG_FD_203633 | JGI IMG/M metagenome (GOLD analysis project Ga0316217, IMG submission 203633) | Freshwater microbial communities from Trout Bog Lake, Wisconsin, USA - 1anoA | ecosystem: Environmental > Aquatic > Freshwater > Lake > Hypolimnion/Profundal zone | place: USA: Wisconsin... | reverse complement strand
GGGAAGTCAATCAAAGAACAACGGCATGGCAGTGATTGAGCTCTTGAGGGTATTGAGATTGAGAGGACGGCAAAACTACTAAGATGAGCTGTAAGTACTATGCAATTTTGTATTTTGGAAAGAATTCGACTGGTAGTATCAAAGAATGATTACTCAAAAGATAAAAGAGATCTTTTTGTAAGCTCGCAGGTTTGAAGTATACTGGAAAAAGCTTCATGAATATTGTGAAAGAATTTTGCTGGAAGCAGTTATTTTTTATGGTTAAGAAGATCCTTTTAACTGCCCTTAGTAATAAAGCTAACTCTTGAAGATATATCGTGACTTCTTCGATCTCGTTTAGGAGCAATTTCAGTTTTAAATTTAAAACCTAAGATAGATGAAACTCATCGAAAGTTCTCTATAATTTTTGCTTAAGCTCCTTTGCCTGACTTTCTCAAAAAAGTATGGTAATTTCGCTTTTTCCTATTCAAAAATTAAGATAAATACATATGATATTGCGTTTTCTGTTTTGCTCTCTCAAATGCTTCGTAAGCTGTGTCAAAAGATCAAAATCTGGAACAGCAAAGAAGAGTTGTTACTGAAGCTAATAGCTAATGGACTGCAACTATGCCAATTACACAAAGAAGAACAAAAATAATTCGAATAGAGGGCTTTTAATAATTATCAGAGATAGAATGGTTTAATGCAGCCGAACCTAACCGTGATAAAATAGAACATTCATTTTGCTGTTGAGCACCTAGTTTCATTGAAAGAGGGCATGCTATAGAAGATGATTCGGCAGGAATAGCCTGGAATAGGCTAAATTGTGAGTATAGCTTGGTAGAAACAGTTTTTCTAACCGATGATTAGCTACTAAAATTAGAATTAGCTGGCTTTTGAAGATAACATCGAAAATTTAAGAAAGCTTGCAGCTGTAAGAGATAAATTCCCTTTGAAATACCTGTCAGTATAGCAAAATAAAATACTACTAAGGATTTATCTGAGAAATAATGCGATGTATCCCTAGATAGACTTTAAAATCCACAGTCACTTTTGGAGTATCATTGGTATCAAAGAAACTTTGTAAACAGTCAAGCTAGAACTATTGTAAAACAAAAAAAGTATCTCTTAGCCAGACACCTCTTCTCGAGTAATTTAAGAAAAAGAAAATGTCGTCAAGATAGATGTTGAACTGTTCTAAAAGAAAATCCTGAGCTTACTAGTGGGATGTGACAAACTGGTCAGCCATGAAGCCTTAGTGATTATCAAAATTATTGAATTCCTGTTCAATTAGAGGAAGACTAAGTGTTTTGCCCTTGTTAAGTATCACTTTTTGATCAAAAACTTGGTTGAGAACATTGAGGGGCTAGGTAGGAATCCATCCAGCAATTCAAGCTAATAGAGTGAGTTAAGAACCTAAGAATTAAAGACAGAAGAAGGGGAGTCTCTGATGAATAGGCTTGAGTTCATCAAATGCATCGATTTTTACCACTCAAAAGTAAAAATTAATGACATAATGATGATAAGAGGAATACAAAAAAACGAAGAGGCCAACAACTACCACAGAGATTTCAAGACTGCACTCTAGGAAATGCTTAAGATTCTGCACAAACTTTAGCCTTAAATCATTTCCGAATTGAGGCCTTACTACAATTTTATTCGAGACCATCTGCTCAAATTCTCCAAATGTAATACCTATATAAAGTAGATTACCTCTAAGCTACGGGTATGAGTCCTGTTTTTCAAGGTATTCTATTTCCACGAAGAGAAGCCCGTTACGTATTTTAGCTACCAAAGGTATACCTTAGATAGGAGTCATAGAATATGTATCATAGGTTTGTATAGTAGCGAAAGTTAGCTTTGATAAACGTAAAGCAAATCTGGTCAAAGGTTGAATAGAGAAACAAATACTTCTGGAACATATTTTTGGGAAACTAAATGGAGTATGTATTATACGAGGCAACGGGGCCACTTAACGAAAAGTATTTATTGAAGAAGAGTACCAAAAAAGCAAAACTGTAATTACCTAGAATGATTCAAAGAAGTATGTGCAGAAATACGAGCATGGCGTCTGGGTGGAACCAACATAATTAAGAGGCTCCTTCAGCAGGGAACTCAATGTTCGAAAATGCATTTTAATATTCAAAAGGTGTGAAGAACGGTTTCTTTCCTAGTAAAATAGAGGCCGAATCTACCAAATAATACAAGCCAAACATGTTTCCTGTTTTATTGATTACAACTTCCAAGATTTATCAGGGAAAACTTTCATTGGTTGGCAAAAAACTCATATTCAAGGAGGCAGAAAATATTGATTAGTAGATTTACGCCAAAATATCTGCATCAGAAGCTGAAAGAAGAACTGTGGAGGAGTGTGTTAGTGAAAACTATAGGTTTTAAGAAGAGATGAACTCTAAATGTGTGACAATTACAAAGCGTTACTTGTTTCATGACTAAGCTATGTAGATACAAACAAAGAATAGAAGCTTCTTATTTGGCTTCATCAAGAAAGGCAATCGGCAAATCTTTCTTTCAGCTCTTTAAAAACAAAAAGTTATAGTTATCAATAGGGCAAAAATATTCTAGTAGCTCAAGAAGGTGATGCAGATGTGGTAAAGGGGAGAAATAACAAATTTCAGGTATTTGATGAAGGTTAACAATCTAGTGGGGAGAAGCTTTAACGATTTATCACAATACTACATATTTCCTTGGTCAGTAGTAAACCATTCAACTCCAAGCCTTGATCGTTCGTTTTTCTAGAATCGCTAAAATTTTAGAGATCTGTCTTTGCCCATGGGCAAAATCAATAAGTCAAAATGGTAGAATATCAAAAAGAACTTCTAGAAAACAGCGCTCAACTAAATAGATTTGTTCGAGCCATTTTTGTTTGGAAGTTTTTATTCCAATCCTGCAATTGTAAGCAATTTTATGATCAGAGTCAATCCTTTTGCATCTCAGCACTTCTAGCTTCAAAGCCACGAGTTTGATTTGGCCGATAGGCTGTTTTACAGTATCTAGGAAAGTTTTAAGACTTTGACACATTGTTCCAGCGACAATAAATAACTGATTCCCTAGTTTTACTATTTCCCATAGTTCCTAAAAAACAGAAACAGATACAACTTAGGGTCTCGGCAAAACCAAGACATAGTCAACAACGTTATCTTACCTAGATGGGCTAGTGATGAGTACTAATATGTGTTCAAGATGAGAAAAATATTATAAAGCTAGGAGATAACTAAAAATCTTCATAGGTGGATTGACCTGATTTTCGGAGTCTATGCCAAGAAAAAGGAAGCCTTGAAGGCTGATAACCTGTTTTTGGCTAACCTTTATATTGAAACTTACCAGCAAAACGTATCTGATAAAAACAAGTAGGCAAATATGTATATCAAATAATTTGGACAAGTTCCCGTTCCGATTCTCAATGCTAAACATCCTCCCTCCAAGTACAACTAAAACTTCCTTGATTTGATTGTTCATTAATCTATGAAGCATCAAGAAATCCTCCTTCAAAAGCCCTCTTAAACTGGTAAGCTTTTACAAATATATTTTGCGAAAAGATATACTTTCTTGCTGTTTGAAAAAGAACTTCGTATGTATCTGGATGAGCAATATGGAGAAAAATAGTATATAAGTACAAATGGTGAGTTTTCTGGAGGAAGTATATTATTTTGGTAGACTTTTTAGAAGGAAAAGAAGAAATAGTTGTTGATAATACATCGAAAAAGTAGCTTTTAGTTGCTTGGATTTTAGATCAAAAGGAACCTTTTTTACAAATACAGCTTAGAAGGCGAAAGTATAATCTAATTCAAGCATAAGGTTTAGCTACTCGCCATCTATGACCCTTTCATTATCTGCACTCAAGCAAAAATCATTTATATTTACAAGAAAGTGGAGGATGCTTAGTAGGAGTATTCAAGCAATCCTTTCTCGACTTCTATCTATATCGCAAAAAATAAGTATTCATTAAATTCTGTTTCACAGTTCACCCAGCACTCGGCTAAAATACTTTATATAGGAGTCACTTAGAGAGGTATCTTAGTTTCAATGGATGAGGAGAATAAACTGCTAATCAGCTAAATAGGAGGCAGTTCCATTGAAGTTTTTAACTATTTTGCCATCAAAAGCATCTACTTCTAAGAGAAAGTGGTCTAGATTTTGTTGCATAACTTAGGCTTCATAGTTTTGAGGACAGACTATGATAGACTAATGATGTTCAGGTAAAATTTAGATAACCTAGTTTCTTAGGAGATAAGATAATTGACAAAATGATTCGTTTCAAAAAGCTGAACGTTTAAAGTGAATAGTAAGAATCCATATCAACCATGAGTTTCTGGAATGAAGACTTTTGTGAATTGGTAAGGATTGGGTTATTTAGTTGATTATGACTACTAGTGGTAATGTATGGAAAATTGATCCTTTCTCCTTAAAGAGACAAGAATAGGTAGAATAAGTTGAGATTTGGATTGAGAAAATTAGCCTAAGCAAAGCGCCTAAAGACAAAAATGACTGCAAGCTGGCCGTTAATAGGATAGGAAGGTACTGCTCAGTCTTATTGAGCACTTAATAATCTAAGCTGTACTCGATAAGTAGTCAAAAATGGGACTAAATCAAACGTGCAAATATAGAGCGAACAAGAGCCGAAGATTATTGGTGACATCTATTATTTAATCTATTTTAATTTTTCATATCTAAGTATTACTTCGCTTTTCTAAACTAGTTTCAAAAAATATCTAATCAAGAAAAGAAATTTAGACAATTATCCAAAAAAAGCTCGAAGGAAAGTTTAAGCTTTCTGTAAATAGCTAGTTTTATAGTTGATAATAAACTTAGACATCTAACATTTGATATTGATCATTGGCCAAGGTACAAAGTTCTAGGAATTAAAAAACTCAAAGTCCCCCAGTGAGATTATACAAACTGGTCTGAAACCTTCTGACGTGCAAAACATTCTACCAGGTATAGTGTAAACATTATTGAAGAGCCAATATACATTTACAACCAAAAGATGAGGTTTACTGAAGTTTTTCTGAGGCTAGAAATCTGCATGAAGAGGATGCCTGGCCCGGCAAATAAAATGAAAAGAATCGGGTAGAAAAAGCCAATAGCGTAGTAAATAATTAGCTCGTGGATGATTGCAGAAATTATGAAGGTCAGCAGTTGAGCGATTGCCCTTCCTTTCCTAAAAGTAGGGAAGAAACGGTAAATGTCCAAATAGACGTAGTAGTAAAGCCAATCATGAACTACTATGTTCCACTTGCGGTAATAGGAACCAAATTAGATGGAATTCCACCAGTCTGAGTAGAAAGCTCTATCGGGAAAACGAGTTATCTAGGCCCAAAGGTTGAGCCAGCTATGTAGAAAACCGAAGAAACCCATAATAAGAAAGAGCACACTAGGAAGCATGAGATTTATGATGGCTGAACTCAAAGACTGGGCATCAAGTTTCTGTTAAAGCTCCTAAATGGCAGGTTTGCACCAATTTTGATAGAGAAGAAACGCTAAATATATCTCAGAGTACAGTAGTAGACGCAAGCTAGGAAATTGATGAGATGGGCTGCTGCCTTTTGAAAAGATCTGACTGGTGTGAGTATGTAATAGTCACGGTAGACCATTGTTGGGGCAAAGAAGTACAGTCCAAGTTTTTACATTTATCTAAAGATGTCGTCATTTGAGATGCTTACTTTCAACAGTTTATCATTTTTGCTGTCTTACTATTTGCCAGATTTGATATTTTAAACTTTGATTCCTCTGAATTAAAAGTCGCGATAAGGGTTATCTTTGATATAAAGCAGCTTGGTTCTAAAATAGCTGTGGGCTTTCATTATCATCCGCACTAATTCAGCCATAATGATAATCACACTGGCGAAGCCAATGTCATCTGATTTGACGAAGAAGATAGCCGTTGAGGCCAACGCGGTGATATAGGAAGCGTAGAGAGGTAGCCAGATGTAAAAAGAGGTGACAAGTGCGATTTTGGTTACAAAAATGATGCAGAAAAATAGGAAGCTGAGAGTAATCCATGCTAATATCACGGTTTTGGAGCCCCGGAAGAACTCGAAAAAGCCGATCATATCCAAGATTTCCCCTTTCTTTACAAAGTTGTCGTAAAAGAGTGAAAACGTCAAGATGACGAAACTGGCAACCACCATATTATAAATCGTCCTGAAGTCTCTTATCTAGAACATCACAGACAGCAGAGACTATCTGAAGACAAACCTTTTCTCAGGACCCTATTTGTTGTATTCATTTGATTTCGCCAATGATTACTTCTTAGAGGGACTCGTGCTTTCCAGCATAGTGGTACGAAAGTGGGAAAGCGCAGATTGAATTTAGCGATTGAGCTCGCCTTAGGCTTAGATCAGAGTTTTAAAGGTCTGATGGTCTGACATAAGATGCAGTTTAACTTATAAAAGGTTATTATCTGATGTGAAGTGGTTGTCACAAAAATATATTAAAAAATTATTATGTGTAAGTAATATGCGTTTGTAATTGCAAAGGTTTTATTGACTTTTTGAGAAGCAAAGGACTTCGAATAAATTGAATCGAGAATCAGTTATTTTTTATCTTCATAGTGATTATGAGCCAAGTAGCAAGTTTACAGCCTTTGCATGCTTCAAATAGCGAACAACAGGGGGTATGAAAGAATGTTTGAGATTCTTCAACTCGTGTGTCAACATAATTATCACTTAGGAATCATTAAGTTGCTCCTATACATGATAGATATGCGATAAATACTCATGAGCGTTTAAATTTTGCTACCTCAAAATTATCAAAATCCTAAAATGATCACTTTTTGGTTGCACCTTATTCTTGTCTTGTCTGCCACATTTCTACTTAAACAAAAGAACTCTATAATCATCTTCAATATTTGACCTTACTTTAAGCAAGTGAATCCGCGTTGCGGAGTTATGGAATCTAAATCTACTTTAAGCAATGAAAATGAGCCACTATAGGTTGTTGAAGTTAGCGGTTGTTTAAAGATAAATGAAAGCCTTTACAGCCAAGTCAACTGTAGCATTCTTTACATTTGCTAGATTACCAAGATAGTCTAAATTTTCGACTATTGAGTTTACCCTGCTTGGGCTGCCATCTTTCACACGTGGAAAGCTTAACTAGTCATTACGCAATACAATTAGCCTGAATCTCCATAAAAGAAGATATCAAAATTGATCAGAATAAGATAGTATTGACAAATCAAATTCAGAGACAATCAAAAGCGTTTATTAATATTACCAATCCTACAAACAAAATGGGTCTACTTACCTGGTCACTAGTCACTGTTCTTGGAGTTATTGGCTTCGCCGCTACTGGTCCAGTCGCGGGCTCGGTTGCTGCTGGTGCGCAATCAATGTTCTATGGAGGAGCTGTTTCTGCTGGCTCTTGGTTTGCTGTCGCGCAAAGCATAGCTATGGCTACACCCATATGATTTACATACCTTCTATTGTGACAACTAGCTGGATAATACCACTTTTATAAGATGCATGATAAGATGGACATTGGGGTTTTGGAGGGACGGTAAAATGATCCTTTCACCTAAAAATGCCGCAAATTGAGTGATAAGCTATCGCTATCATATGTAGGATTGGCATTAAATTAACAATACCCCTAGATCAGGTATATTGTATGGATAGATAGTAAAGCATTAGAAGTTCATTCTCCATATCACCTGTAAATATGTTAGATGGAGCTTATGTCATCAACCAAGCTCCCTTGGCATTGAATACCAAAGAAGAATAGGCTTGCTGTGTTATCCAAAAAAGTATATTGATTGCCAATTCTATTTAATTGCTGGACAGCTAAATTAATAAATCATCATTTATCTTATAACTAGTTTCTATTGCGAGCTACCTAGTAAATTAGCTGAGTAACTAATCTAGTACTTATTGGGTATTTATTCAAATTATTGGCAAGGGGTCTGTCATCTCAGAAGTATATTAAAGCTCGAAGGTGCATGTTATCAGGTTGAGCACATTTGTTTGAAATATTTTTGATGTATTTTTGTGTGAAAATTAGTTTATCTGTTCCACTTCTCACTCATCACTCATATAACCAAAGGAAAAGCTTAAATAGAGCTCTCTTCAACAGAAAAACGCCTTTAATCGCGTTTTCTACCTTTTAACAGCTACAATCCATTGGATCTCACCTATAATTTGATGCTTGTATAGAGGTGTATTTATAATCTAGATAAAGCGAGATGAGTATAACTTCTTCGACGATGGGCGGCAAAATAAAGTACAAGATAGTGCTACTGGGAGACCAGCACGTGGGCAAAACCTCAATCATCGACAGATTCATCAACGACCGCTTTTAAAGCTCATACAATGTACTCCTGCATAGATCAAGGCCACCATCGGCATAGATTTTTTGGTTAGAAACATTACATACTAAAACAAAAATTATAGGCTGCAACTTTGGGACACTGCAGGTCAGTAGCGTTTCAAAAGCCTGATCCCCAGTTATTTAAAAGACTCCAACATTTGTATTTTGGTCTACGACCTAAGCATCGCGAAGTCTCTGTAGAACGCTGAAAAGTGGCTGTAGCTGTATAACCAACATAAGTAGTAAACAGCCTTCTCTGTGCTGGTCGGCAATAAGAAAGATATCACTAACAGGTATTGTATCCACTACGCAGACAGTGTACGCCCGAAATGATCGAGAAAGCTCTTCAAAAAATGAAAGAAACCAATCACTTCTAGATATCGGCCAAAACGGGGGAAGGAGTCACTGACTTGTTTTACAAAATCATCGATTTGATCGGCAATCGACTCAATAATATAAAGATAATAGACCAGATTGACGAAAAGGAGGATAAATTGGAAAAGGAGGCCAAGGATGAAGTTGCAGACACGGCTAAGCCTTCCATTTCTGAACATCATACCTCTGTCAAATTAGTGGTCAATCCAGTGGAGGAGCCCAAGCAGAAAAAGGCTTGCTGCTGATTTTTATGCACTTGAACTGATACATATTTATCAAGCTCATGAGCAGGGGGTAGCAAGTAGACGGCATTTGATGAGAAGAATCTTTAGTAGTGGTAGTAGCTTGTGAGTATAAAAGAGGTATATGATAGCAGGTTTGCTGGCAGCATAATCAAAAAGATGGTATCATTAGCGAAGAGTTAGATGAAGCTGGCGAATGTTGAAGTAAAGCCAGTGCAAAAGATCGTTTATCAACGCTCTAATTAACCCATAAATAACTTAGATTTGGCAAAGTTTTAGACATTCATCTGATGAACTACATACTTCCGATCTCCAAGCCACTCCACTTCTTTGAGCCGTCTCTCCACCTCCTATTTGCAATTGTCTTCAGTCACTAGCACAACTAGAGGGATTTTGACCATCTATTGATGTATCAGCACGCTTTCTAACTAAGCTAGAACTCTTACTCAACACGCCAAAGCTCTACTCCACCTTGCTATTGACGAGGAAGACGATGCCGTGGCACTAGGAATAGTAGCTCTCCCAAATCTTCCGAATATGACTTTTTCCTCCCAAATCCCAAATCGTAAACTTATCGTTGCCATTTGAATACCTGGTGACTAGCTCAAGAACGAAGTACAATTCATGCCGATTGTGGGTTGATAGTTTTTATTTGAACTGTTCTGCGGCGATGGCTATTTGATGTTTTTGATGACGTTGAAGAGGGTCTTGTTGTTAGAATGGTTACTGTTTTGCCTGTTTGCTCGATTCCCAGCAGACTTATGTTGTAGGTGGGCGTCCCGAACAACCTCGAAAACAACTCGGCGATCAGTCCAAACATTATAAATTATAACTCTGACCATTTCAATTCAGCTCTGCTCACAATACCAGATTCTGTACAAACAATAAGAAAGTTAAACTCCAGCAGGCCAAATGCTACAGTCCTTGTTTGTACAAAGCAACTCCATATTTGACCTAGTCCTTTGGAAAGCTAGTTAATCTTTATTATAATAAATGTATCAAAGGTAATCTATTCCTGCGTTCGGCAAGCTCTATCTCCTCACGAGCATAGTCCTCTCGCTACTAGTGTTCACCAAATCTATAAACCCATACTCGATTTCCTATTCATTCAAGCAGACGATATTCGAGTTCGAACTGTGGCGGCCATTCACAGCCATCCTTTACTTGTCCAGACTCAACATCCTGCTCCCCATCCACCTGGTCTTCGCTTACGCTGCTCTCAAGAAATGGAAGGAGAAACTAGCTCACTCCGAGGACAAGGCTGCCATCATATGGATCTTCTTGCTGTCTGCAATATTTTTGACCATTTTCTCTACATTCACAGGTCTATACTTCTACGGCAACTCCTTTTTGATGATACTGCTCATGATGTGGGCTATTCAGCATCCCAATGATTACCTTTAAGTCTGGTTATACCATCTAAACAGCATCTACTTCCCACTCATATACTCAGCAACGATGATTTTGCTAGGCAGTTCATTCAAAAACTACGTGGCTGGGTTTTTGATCGGGATGCTTCTGGGGGTGATCAAAAATCCAACCTTTATAGCTCAGCATGGAGATTTGTTGCCTATTCCCAACTTCATCAAGGCTTCTTTCCCACCAACCACTTACTAGAATGTCTATCTGCCGTAGCAGGCGAATGAGGTGGCAGCCAGCCAGCCGAGAAGGAGAGGGGAATATTTTTCTGGGGTAGGGTATCAAATAGGCTGATTATTTATGTTCAACTCTGATGATAGTATTAAGAGCTTAAAAGTTACTTTTACCATTATGCACAACCCATAACCCACTTAAGCATTCAACCAATTGCTAAAGAACTCAATCATTCGGACTCACAAATGATAAACAAACCTTAACATCTATGATTAGACTTGATAGTCTCTGTCTAAGGTAATAAACGTCTGAGGAATAATCTAAGATACAGCAAATAATATATTAAAGTATCAATTTCTGCGGCTGTTGTAGATGAATTTCAATCTCTTGAGATGCGCGTGCTGCTCCTCGTTCTTTTTCTCCTGCACCCTCTGCAGCAGGTGGCTGTCGCACGGCTTCTACAAACTGTAATGCTGCTGCTTCCGCTCTAGCCTTCTAGGAGCGATGAGATCCTCCTCCAGAATGTCCAGGTATTTAACCGATTCGTTTTTGACCAGTGGTCCGAAAAACTACTTTTTGAACATCTGCGTCTGCTTGAACAGTTCCCAGTCGATTTAGAGCTAGGAGTTCGAGTAGCGGACTCTAGGGTTCATTTTAGCAAAGAAGGTCTCCCTGGGTCCCAGGTAGCGTTTGGAGTGGCCTTTGCCGATTTAGGGCAGATGATGCTGACCCCCGTGCAGATTAATTTTGCTCATGTTCAAGATTGTGCGATCAAGTTGGCGTTTTGCTGATTTCTTGCGGCTGAGATCAAGCGAGTGTTTCTTGGGGGAGAGAGTGGAGAATCTGGCGTCGGGGTGTCTGTCTTTGGTGGTTTATATGGTGGAGCATATATCTTGGAAGGAGTCCTCCCAGGGTGAAAATTATTACCAGTTGTTTACTTTTGCTTTTAACTTATTCATTCCAATAACATTATCAATCATTTAACAAGAGGACGCCTTCCTTTTACTGCTTTTTATGGATGCTGTGGCTATTTATTTGTCATGAGTGTTCTATTGAGTATATTCGCCATTTTCAAGCATGTAGCAAGACTGGATAGATATCTAGAAGTGGGCAGCCTTGATTCAAATATTATATCACAAAAAAGAAATTTTCGACTTTGGTTTGACAAGATTGAATCAGCAGATATTTTATCTAATATGGTAAACTTTGAGATCATCAAATTCAAAATTTGATTACATTG
>Ga0316217_10006341_pt1 | contig 11751 bp, 11 predicted proteins | sample 1anoAmetaG_FD_203633 | JGI IMG/M metagenome (GOLD analysis project Ga0316217, IMG submission 203633) | Freshwater microbial communities from Trout Bog Lake, Wisconsin, USA - 1anoA | ecosystem: Environmental > Aquatic > Freshwater > Lake > Hypolimnion/Profundal zone | place: USA: Wisconsin... | reverse complement strand
GCCAATAAGGTGGGAATATGGCAAAGCCAACCAAAAGCCACCAGCCGCTCATCCCGACATCACGAATCCTTGGCAGATCAATGAAGAAAAAGCTGTAAATCAAAATCAGGAGCCCAGCGACCCAGAAATATCCATGGTGAGTCGTTGCGCCGCATGCATAAATAACATCCACCACGACAGCCGCGAAAGTCGCCCGCAAGAAATAAGCCAGCCGATGTAATCGGCTGGGAAATATTAATTCGATTAGCGGCCGCATAATCAAAGTTGTCTAAATAAACATAATGAGCCATGCCTTGCTCGCGAGGGGAAACGCGCCAGCGGTCTTCGTTCGCAAAGTACGATTAATTCCGGAAGACATTTCCGGGTTGTATTTCAGGCGTCCTGAATTGTCAACCATCATTGGTGGGGCAGGCAGTCCCCTGCCCGCCGGTCTTTGCCGACGGCCACCATTGGCAACCAACACGTTCGGGTTCACCACGACGGCGCGCACGGAGTGTCGCGCCCTACCGGCCCAACTCCCAACAACTTCCATCTCCCAACTCCTATGACGACGGCATCGGCGCCGGCGTGGGCGGAATGGTGATGGTCAGGTTCAGATCAGCCACTTTTTAGCAATTCCCTCCAGCATTGGTCTGGATGGCCTGGTCCAAATCCGAGGCGACGGGCTGGCAACCATCCGTTCCGGCGAGGCAAGGAATCGTTTGGATTACTTAAGTCACCCTTCCCGACACTAAAGGAATCGTTCGAGAGACTTAAGTAAACGTTCGAGAGACTTAAGTAAACGTTCGAGAGACTTAAGTAAACGTTCGAGAGACTTAAGTAAACGTTCGAGAGACTTAAGTAAACGCTCGGGAGACTTAAGTAAACGCTCGGGAGACTTAAGTAAACGTTCGGGAGACTTAAGTAATCCTTCCATTTCCTTAGGAGAAACGACTTAAAACAGGACAGTTGAAAGTGGTTTAAAACCGCTAAATTGACGAAACTGGCTATCATGGCTATCAAACAGGGTTTGGGGCCGAAAACGGTGTTTGGGGGCGTTTTTCGACCCGCCGCAATGATCTGGGGATTGGTTATTGAAGAGGCAACTGCAACCAATCGGTGCCGCCTGCCCCGTATCAGGGAGCAGAATCCGGCTCACCGAATCGAAACGAACCGCATCACGATAAAATACACAATGCCAAGCCCGACAATCGCCCCGGCCACCTTGTCCAATACCGTCCAATAAGCCCAACCGCGCTTCCGCCAAGCACGACCCCGGAAAAGCAGGTAAGCGCCGAGCAGCATCAAAACCCCGGCAAAGTCGGCGACCGCTCCGTGATAAACAAATCGGTGGTCGTGAAACTCATGATTGAGAATGGTCTTGATGCCACCGAAGACCAAGAGCGCTCCCAAAACCGGCTCAAGCCAAGGCCAAATATATCCAGACAAGTCTTTGTTCCATGCACTCATAAGGTAATTCGCGAATGATGCGCAGAAAACCGAATCACCACCGGCTCAAATGACCGTGCCGTGCGGGATCACCGCGTCTTTGGGGATGATGACGATGCCGTCGCGGATGAAGTAGTGTTCGTGGTCGGCATTCTCCGGCTTGCCGGCGGGCGAGATGGTGACGTTGTTCCCGATGCGGGCGTTTTTATCCACAATCGCGTTGTCGATCCGGCAATGCGCGCCGATGCCCACGCGCGGATGGCCCTCGCGCTCGTGGCGCTCGACGGATTCCGCCGATTCGTAATAGTCGCTGCCGAGGATGACGACGCGGTTCAGCTCCGTGCCGTCGCCGATGATGGTGCGCAGGCCGACGATGGTGTTGCTGATGCGGGCGCGGTTGATGATGCAGCCGTCGGAGATGACGGCGTGGTCAATCTGCGCGCCGTTGATCTTGGAGCCGGGCAGATAGCGCGGGCGCGAGAAGATCGGCGCGCTCATGTCGAAGAAATTGAACCGCGGCAGCTCGGTGACGAGGTCGAGGTTGGCCTCGAAGAAGGAACGGATGGTGCCGATGTCCTCCCAGTAGCCCTGATGGACGTAGGAGAAGACGCGGTGGGTGTTGATGGCGTGCGGAATGATGTGCTTGCCGAAATCGGAGAGCGGATTGTCCAGCAGGTCGCAGACGACGTTGCGGTTGAAAACGTAGATGCCCATCGAGGCGAGATACGATTCGCGGCCGCCGGGGATGGCGAGCTGCGCGTTCATCTCCGGGGAGATCTTGAGCGAATCCAGCACGGCGTCCTCCTTGGGCTTTTCGACGAACCGCGTGATGCGCTTCTCGCTGTCAATCTGCAGGATGCCACAGGCCTTGGCCTCGTTGCGCGCGACCGGCAGCGTGGCGATGGTGATGTCCGCGCCGGTCTCCCGGTGCTGCTCGATGACGTCCTGAAAATCCATCCGATACAACTGGTCGCCGCTCAAAATCAGCAGGTAGTCGAAATCATGGTTGAGAAAATGGACGAGGTTTTTGCGCACCGCGTCCGCCGTGCCTTCATACCAGGACGAGTTGTTGAACGTCTGCTGCGCCGCGAGGATCTCCACGAACCCGGAGGAAAACTGGTCGAACTTATACGTCCGCGAAATGTGGCTGTGCAGCGAGGTGGAGTTGAACTGCGTCAAGATATAGATGCGGCGGAAGCGCGAGTTGATGCAGTTCGAGATCGGGATGTCCACGATGCGGTATTTGCCGGCGAGCGGCACCGCCGGCTTGGCGCGGTCCTTCGTGAGCGGAAACAGGCGCGTGCCCTGCCCGCCGCCCATGATGACACAGAGCACCTTGCTGATGTTGAGAGATTGACGGCCCGTTTGCGACATAAGATGAAACCTTTGTTGAATTCGCAAAAACTGTAACGCTGATGACCACCCCGAAGCAAGCCGCAGATTCGTTTTTGAAAAATTACCGTCCCCGCCGCGCGCCTCACCCTTCCAAAATCGCCGTGGCCGCCGCGTAATTTTCCGTGTGGGTCAGGCTGACGTGCAGCCGCTGCGCGCCGCGCGCCGCCAGCAGTTCCGCGCCCTTGCCGTGCAGGACCACGAACGGTTCGCCGGATTCCTGCCGGCGGATTTCGATGTCCTGCCAGCCCAGCTGCGCGCCGATGCCGGTGCCGAAGGCCTTGGAGACCGCCTCTTTCGCCGCGAACCGCGCCGCCAGGAACGGCGCGGGATTTTTGTGCGCGAGGCAATAGGCGATTTCAGCCGGCAGCAAAATCCGGTTCACAAACCGTTCGCCAAATTTTCCATAGGACGCCGCGATGCGCGCCACCTCGATGAGGTCAATGCCGGTGCCCAAGATCATGCGCGGTAGTTTTTCATCAGCGCCAGCATTTCGCGCACGGCGGTTTCCATGCCCGCAAACACCGCGCGGCTGACGAGGCTGTGGCCGATGTTCAACTCCACCAGATGCGGCACGGCGAACAACGCCGGCAGGTTTTCGCAGTTCAATCCGTGACCGGCGTTGACTTTCAAGCCAAGCGCATGCGCCTGTTGCGCGCCGGCAATCAGGCGGTCCAATTCCGCCGCCCGGTTTCCGCCTTCCGCCTTATAAAATTCCTCCGCAAACTGGCCGGTGTGCAGCTCGATGAACTGCGCGCCGGTCCGCGCGCTGGCCGCAATCTGCCTTTCATCCGGCGCGATGAACAGGCTCACCTCGATGCCGGCGGCGTTCATTTTCCGGCGCGTCTCGGTCAGCGATTTTTCGGCGGCGACCACATCCAGCCCACCTTCCGTCGTCACTTCCAGCCGCCGCTCCGGGACGAGGCAGACGATTTCCGGCTGCAACTCCAGCGCGATGGCGATGATCTCCGGCGCGTTCGCCATTTCGAGATTCAGTCGCGTCTTGATTTGTTCGCGCAGCGCCCGGACGTCGCGGTCCTGAATGTGCCGGCGGTCCTCGCGCAGATGCGCCGTGATGCCGTGCGCGCCCGCCGCCTCGGCGGCCAGCGCCGCCGCCACCGGGCAGGGTTCGCCGTGGCCGAGGCCGCGATAACGCGCCTCGCGGAGGGTGGCGACGTGGTCGATGTTGACGCCGAGTTTAAGCATGGAATTATTTTGCCGGTGCCGCCGCGGGCGCTGGCAGCGCTGGTGGCAGGGGATGCAGCCGCTTCAGATTTTTCGGGCGCGGCGGCAGTTGCAAATCACAGCCGGGAAAGTTCGGCGCTTCCAGCCAGTTGCCCAGCGCCAGCAGCTCCACCGCCGTGAACATCCCGGGGGCCTTGCGCGTGAAGGTCATTTCCGCCGGGCCGGTCTGGAAAATCTCCGTGACCGTGTTGCCAAGCTGGGGCGTGATTTTTTGAATCCATTTCAGCGACGCCGAGGCGCCGCCCAACTGCCGGTGCGCGCTCAGGAGCAGTCCGAGCTGGCTCAAATTCAACGCCTGGGGCAGGCGGTCGGCGGTGATTTCCCAGTGGTAGAACACCAGGTTTTTTGCGGCCAGCCGCTGTAGCAATTCCGCCGGCAGCGGCTTGGGGCGCGGCGGGTTGGGAAACGCGCCGGCAAAAAGAAACTGCCCCGCCGGATCGCGGATCGTCTTGAGGTAAGGCGCGATGAACGGCGCGCCGGTCAGGGAAATGACGCCGTTCGTCTCCTGCAACGTGAGCGGCATCAGGAAATTCCCCGTCGTCTTTTGCCGGTCAAAAACCGGCTGCAGCCGCGCGTAGGCCTGCGCCAGCGCGGCCGCCCCGTCCGCCACCGGCGCGGCGGCGAAGGTCTGATACGGAATCTGCGGCAGCGCCCAGACCAGCGCCTGGTTCGGCGCCGGCAAAATCTTGTAAGGCAGCGCCCACGGCTGCGACTGGAGCCACGCCGCAAACCCGCGCACGGCGGTGAAGCTGACGAACGGCGGATGCAGCGCGGCCGCCGGCAGCCGCCACGGCTCCAGGTTCAGCGAAAGATTTTCGGGGAAGAAAAACTTGCCGTTGATCCGCAGGTTGTCGTCCGGCGCGGTGACGGTGAACTGCGTCTCCGGCAGACCGAGCTCTTTCAGCCGGGGAAACCACGCCCCGAGGCGCGGCCAGTTCACATCCAGCGCAAGCCAGGCGTTGTCGCCGGCGGCAATTTTTTTTGCCAGCCCGTCCGCCAGTTTGCCCGCGCCGGTGCCCGATTCAAAAAACAGCCAGCCGCCGGCCGGCTTGAACGTGGCCGCCAAAAAAAACGGTTTCAGGTTCGCCTGCCAAAGCCGGGCGCGGTCGCCGTCGAGCCGGATGGCGACGGCCACTTCCGCCCGGCCGTTCGCGTCGGCGCGCGCCTCCAGAAACCATTCCGCCGACTGCAAATCATCCAGCAGCGGCCGCAATGTTGCCGCGCCCGCCGGCACCACCGCGCCAACATTTTTTTGCAGCCAGCCGGCGAACCACGGAGACAGCCTGTCCGCCGTCTGTTTCCGCAAGGCCAGCGCCTCGGCGGAACAAAATCCGTTGGTAAAGGCGGCGGCATTGGCGGCGGCGGAAATTTTCTGCGCGCCGGCAAAATGGATTTGCGCGATCAAGTCCGGTTGCGGCAGCGCCGCGCGCACGCCGGCGGGCGCCAGGGCCAGCAGCAAAATCGTGATTACCTTGTTCATCGGGTGCATTTCTGTGCCAAATCCGGCACGACTTGGCAATGGCAAAGGCTCGCCGCCGCCGGCGCGTCGGTGAATTTCGGATTGCCGCGCCGCCGGAATCCCGCTTTCATCGGGCATGCCAAAATTCAAGAAGCTGGCCACCTACTGGCTGCCGCCGGCGCTGTGGATGGTTTTAATTTTTTCCGCCTCGGCGGACGTGAATTCTTATCACCATTCGTCCTCGTTGTTTGTCCCCCTGCTCCACTGGCTGTTTCCCTGGATGTCGCCGGAACTCATCGACACCTTCCATCATCTCTTCCGCAAATGCGGCCACCTGACCGAATTCGCCGTGCTCGCCCTGCTCCTCTGGCGCGCCATCCGGCAGCCGCCAACCGGCGACCGGCGACCGTGGCGCTGGGACGAGGCCGGCCTCGCGCTGGCCATCGTTTTCCTTTACGCCGCCAGCGACGAGTTCCACCAGGTTTTTGTGGCCGGCCGCAGCGCGCTCGTCTCGGACGTGATCATTGACAGCAGCGGCGGCGCGACCGGCCTGCTGCTGCTGTGGCTGACCGGCAAAATTTTCAAACGCTGGTAGCATGAACCGGCCGCTCGCCAGCGTCGTCATCGCCTACGCCGCCGGCCTGCTGTTCGCCCAATTCTGGCAGCCGCCGCTGGTCGCGCTGTTCGCCGCCTCATTCTTCGTCCTCACCCTCGCCTTCGTCGTCAAAAACTTTCGCCTGCCGCTGCTGGGGCTGCTCTTCGCGCTCGCCGGCGGGACCCATTTCGCCGCCCGCACCGCCGTTATCTCGCCCCACGACCTGCGCCCGCAACTCGGCAGCGCCGCCGCGCTGGTCACGGTTCGCGGCCAGCTCGCCGAAACGCCGCGCCTGAAAATTTTCCTCCGCAATGAAGCGGAAACCTGGCGCCACGTCGCCCGCGTCCGCGTCACCGAAATCCGCCGTGAAAAGATTTTTCTTCCCGCCACCGGCGAGATTTTGGTGACCACGCCGGGAATTCCCGGGACGAATTTTTTTGCCGGACAAACCGTGGAAATCGCCGGCGTCATCTCGCGGCCCGCGCCGCCGCCGGCGGAAGGGCTTTTTGATTTTCAAGATTATCTGGCGGCGCGCGGCATTTATTACCAGCTCAAAACCGAGTCCACCAACGACTGGAAATTGCTCGCGCCCATTGCCGCCCAACCGCCGCTCACCGACCGGTTTTTGAACTGGTCCCACAACACGCTGGCGCTCGGTTTGCCCGCTGAAGACGAGCCTTTGCGCCTGCTCTGGGCGATGACGCTCGGCTGGCGAACGGCGTTCACCGGCGACATCGGCGAGCCCTTCCTTCGCGCCGGCACCATGCACATGTTCGCCATTGATGGTTTAAGGATCGCCTTGCTTTCCGGCATCATCGTGACGCTCCTGCGCGGGCTGCGCCTGGCGCGGGCGTGGTGCGGCGCGATTGCCATCCCCACGATTTGGTTCTATACCGCCGCGACCGGCTGGGAGCCGTCCGCCATCCGCGCGTCGGTGATGATGACCATCGTGCTCGGCGGCTGGGCGTTGAAGCGGCCCGGCGACCTGCTCAACTCGCTCGCCGCCGCCGCGTTCGTCATTCTCGTCTGGGATCCGCGCCAGCTTTTTGAGGCCAGCTTCCAGCTTTCCTTTTTTGTCATGCTCGTCATCGCGCTGATGCTGCCGCCGTGGAACGAATTTTTTGACCGGCTTTTGAAACACGACCCGCTGCTGCCGGACGAGTTGGTTTCCCGCCGGCAAAGAATTTCGCTCTGGTTTTCGCGGCGGTTTGCCCGTTATTGCGGGCTGTCGCTCGCGGCGTGGCTGGGCTCCCTTCCGCTCGCGGCGAAATATTTCCACCTCTTCAGCCCGGTCTCGACGCCCGCCAACCTTCTCGCCGTGCCGCTGGGCACCTTCGCGCTCATGGCCAACCTCGGCGCGCTCCTCTGCGGCCACTGGCTGCCGTGGTTCACGGAGCTCTTCAACCACGCCGCGTGGTTTTTCATGGTGGCGATGACGTGGGTGAGCGTCGCCGCCGCCAAGCTGCCCGGCGCGTATTTTTACGTGCCCGAACCGTCGCTGGTCACGATCGCCATTTATTACGCCGCGCTCATCGCCGTGTTCAGCGGCTGGTTTTCGACGCGGCGGCGGATTGTTTTCGGCGTGGCCAGCTTGCTTTTCATCGGCGGAATTTATTTCTGGCAATGGCAGTCGGCGCGCGCCGAAACCGACCTGACCGTCCTGCCGCTCAACGGCGGCCACGCCATCTACGTTGACGCCGACGGCCGGCAGAACGACTGGCTCATCAACGGCGGCAACGAAAACGCAGCGGATTTCACGCTCAAAAATTTTCTCCGCGGCCAGGGCGTCAATTCGCTTCCCCGGCTCGTCCTTACCGAAGGCGACCTGAAAAACGGCGGCGGCGCAAGCCGGCTCGACGAACTTTTTGGCGTCGGCGAATTGTGGACGAGCGACGTGAAATTCCGCTCCGCCGCCTACCGCGACGCCGTGGCGGCATTCGAGAAACCGCCGTCACGCCACAAAATTTTGCAGGCGGGCGACGCGGCCGGCAACTGGCAGGTTCTGTTTCCGCCGCCGGCGGTCAAATTTTCCAAGGCGGACGATGCTCCGCTGGTGCTGCTCGGAAATTTCCACGGCACCCGGATTTTGCTGCTCTCCGACTTGAGCCGTGCCGGCCAAAGCGCGTTGCTGGCCGGCGCCAATCATCTGCGCGCCGACCTGGTCGTCGCCGGCCTGCCGGCCGAAGGCGAACCGCTGTGCGAGGCGCTGATCGCGGCCATCCAACCGAAAGTCATCATCATTGCCGATTCCGAATTCCCCGCCACGCGCCGCGCGGGCCGAAGCTTGAGGGAAAGGCTGGCGCAAACCAAGGTTCCGGTGATTTACACGCGCACCGCCGGCGCGGTGAAAATCGTGACGGACCGACGCGGCTGGAATTTACAGACGATGGACGGACAACATTTTGGCCGCCGGTGAAATTACCGCAACTGCGCCGGCCCCAGGGTGACGTAGCGCGGCAGGCCGCTGACCGGCACCGTCACGCGGTCGTCCTTGATTTCGAGACTGCCGGCAACCCCGCCGCCATCAACCACGGCAAGCGACTTCGCCGACGACGCCTGTAGCGGCAGCGTGAGGGAATGCGGCGTGCCCAAGGTCCACGCCGCCAGCTTGGCGGTTCCGGCGGCGTTCGTCAGGACGAGCACATAATCGTTGGTGCTTCCGGTCAACGGCCGGTTGCGAATGGCGAAGCCGGCCAGTTCATGCGTCAGGGTTTTGATGGTGAAATAGGCCGGCTTGGGCGTGAGGGTCGGGCTGACCGTGCCGAAATTATGCTCCTTTTCGTTCGAATCATTGCCGTCGTTTTTCCAGTCATACCAGATCGAAACCGGCACGCCGCCCATCAGGTTGGCAAGTTGCTGGCGGACGATGAATTGGGCCTGGATTTCCGGCGTGACGCCTTTGAGGTGGGTGGCGTAGCCCCACTCGCCGCTGATGATCGCAACGGGCTCGCGCCGCGCCGGCGGCATGTAGCGGGCGATGAGCTCGCGCAGTTTTTGATAATCTTTTTCCACGGTCTCCGGCGGCTGCTTCATCGGACGATACGGATGCACGCTGACGCCGTCCAAATATTCCAGCGCGCCGGCCTTGAAAAAGCTTTCCAGAAACGGCCACGGGAATTCCGACGCGGCCGGCGCAAAAATGGTCGCCTGCGGATCGGCGGCGCGGACGGCTTTCATCGTTGCGAGGGCCAGCGCGGTGTATTGGTTCACGTCCGGCTGCGGCTTCCAAAAGAAAATGTTTGGCTCGTTCCAAATCTCCCACACCACCTGGCGGCCTTGATAATGTTTTGCCGCCGCCGCCGCCCAGCGCGCGAACGCCGCCACGCTCTCCGGATGCTGCGGCGAAATCGGAACCTTCTGTTCGCGCTTGGTGAAGTGATCTTTTTCCGTGATCATTTCCTCGTGGAGCGGATTGGAATAATCGAAAATGTAGTAGGCTCGCAACCCGCGCCGCTCCAGGTTCCGGGTCAACTTGTCATAGCCCGACCAGTCGTAAATGCCCGGCTTCTGCTCCGTCAGCATCCATTTGAAATCCATGCGGACAAACTTGAAGCCGGCCGCCGCGATCATGTCCAGATCGCGTTCATGGCCCTCGATGAAGTGAATGTTCACGCCGACGCCGGCGGGCAGCATCAGCTTGGGCAGTTCCGCCGCCGGGGCCGCGACGGTGGAAAAAAGCAGGCCGGCCAGCAGCAAGGTGGTTTTTGTCTTAGTAGTCATGGAAATTGGATTCTATCCGGCGTTTCAAGGTTTTTCCAGCCGCACCGAGGCATGGCGCGCCTGCGGAATGATGAATTTCTTCACCTCGACCGTGACGCTTTGCGGTTTGAACTCCGCCAGGATCAAACCGGCGATGTCGGCGGCAAGTTTTTCAATCAGCTGCCATTCGCGGCCTTCGCCGAATTTCAAGAGCCGCTGGGTGACGGCGAAATAATCAATCGTGTCAACCACCGCATCGGATTTGGCGGCGGCGGAAAAATCCGTTTCCAGTTCCACCGTCAGCAGCAAACGCTGCGGCTGCGCGCGTTCCGCGTCCGGCACGCCGACGCGGTAAAACACTTCGAGGTCAACGATGGAAATTTTACCCATGCGATTTTTTTGCCTTGGTTTTCGCGTTCCGCTTTCCGCTTTCCGCTTTTGCTTCCACCGCCGCGATCAAAATCTTTGTCGGCCGGTTCAGCTTGAGCTTTTTCACCGCCGCCAGCGGCACCCAGCGAAACTCAAAGCCCTCGTCATTCAAAACCACGTCCAGTTTCTTCCCGGCGGCGCGGCAGACGTAGTTCAACAGCACGAAATGCGCGTCGCGGTAAAACTCCCTCGAGCTGATGCAATCCTGCACCAGGACAAATCCGATGCCGTTCACGGCGAGGTTCGTCTCCTCCTTGATCTCGCGGCGCAGCGCGGCCAGCGCGGTTTCGCCGCGCTTGATCTTGCCGCCGGGAATGCCCCATTTGCCCGACCATTTGTGCGTGCGGATCATCAGCGCCTCGTTTCTGGCGTTGAAGATCAGCGCGCCAACGGTAGCGAGCGGCGGCTCGACATTGTCCGCCGGCGACACCGGCCTGAGCCGGAAATCATTTTTCTCCAGCACGGCGCGCAGTTCCGAAAGGTGCTCGACGATCAAATCCGGCCCGGCCGCGCGCAACTGCTCCAGCGTGTTGTAGCCGGTCAGCACCGCGCACGAATGGATGCCGCCGTGCCGCGCGGTCTCGATGTCATGCTCCATGTCGCCGATGAACAGCGTTTCGTCCGGCTTCAGGTGGTTCTCGCGGAGAATCTCGTGGATCTTTTCGCGCTTGTCCCAGACATCGGTGTAGGGCTTGTCGAGAAACGCGTCGAAGCCGGTCACGCGGCATTGCGTCGCGTAATATTCGCCGTGGATCGTGCTCAGCAGAAAGGTGCGGATTTTTCGTTCACGGCAGAACTCCAGGAATTTCCGCGCGTGCGGCATTTCCACGACCGAATCCTGCGCCTCGCGGAATTCCGCGTGAAACCACGCCTCCAGTTGATCCATCGGCACCTCGGGCGTGTGGCGGGCGTAAAATTTTGAGAACGGCAGCGCGAACTCCGCGCGGAACTTTTCCAGCGACATCGCCGGCCGGCCCGACTGCGTGAGGACGTGGTTGGACGCCTTCAAGACGGCGGGCAGATCGTCCACCAGCGTTCCCGACCAGTCGAAGATGATGTTGCGGATCACGGGGCGAATTATGAAGGAAGAATGATGAAGGAAGAAACATTTTTCCGCACGGCTGCCGACGATGAGAATTTTCACTTCTGCATCCTGCCTTCTTCCTTCATCCTTGTCCGGTGCTCATCGCCTTCCACAAACCTTACGGCGTGCTCTCGCAGTTCACCGGCGACGGCTCGCCCAACCGCCCGCTCGCGGAATTTGGTTTCCCCAAAAATGTCTATCCCATCGGCCGGCTCGATGCCGATTCCGAAGGCCTGCTGCTGTTGAGCGACGAGCCGCACTGGAACGAAAAACTCCTCCATCCGCGCCACGCCCACGAGCGCGAGTATTGGGCGCAGGTGGAAAAAATCCCGGCGCCGGAAAGCCTGCTCCAACTGGCGAAAGGACTGGTTATCCAAGGCCGAAAAACTTTGCCGTGCCGCGCCTGGCGGCTGGAACCGC
>Ga0316217_10006340_pt1 | contig 11752 bp, 6 predicted proteins | sample 1anoAmetaG_FD_203633 | JGI IMG/M metagenome (GOLD analysis project Ga0316217, IMG submission 203633) | Freshwater microbial communities from Trout Bog Lake, Wisconsin, USA - 1anoA | ecosystem: Environmental > Aquatic > Freshwater > Lake > Hypolimnion/Profundal zone | place: USA: Wisconsin... | reverse complement strand
TGAAGTGTAAGGCATTCCGACAGAAAATAGCGTCTAGCGGCAGTCAGAGATCGCAACAAGCTTTCCATAAGCATGTTGCGGTTGTTTTTTGACAACGTAAACCGCATCTGACAATTTGGGGTGTTAACGGGGTGATAAATGTGCCGAGCAGCTGAAAGGCGCCTGACTGGAATGTTGTTTTTTGATGAATCGGTTGCGGCTTCAATCAGCCATCGCGGCCACGTTGATGATTTCGCCATTTTCACATTCGGCGATGACCTCAAATGGCCGGCAGCAGATTTCGCAATCGGTCGTGAACCGCTGGTTGGCGATGCTGGTGTCCACCGTCACTGCAAACGACTGGCCACAGAACGGGCACTGGAGATCGGCGAATTCTTCCATGCCGGGAATCTAACCGCGTGCGGCCAAAGCGCAATCCCGGCCACTGATCGCGGTCTCCGCATTCTAATCCGCTTCCGTGAACGATTGGGATTAAGAACCAGATTACGATTAGGAATCACCGGCTGTTTTCCGGTTTGCCCTGGCTGTCGTTATAAGCGATAGTTGCCGTCCGCTTTTGGCGGAAAACTATGAAACCCCAAGTCGAAATCTACGACACGACGCTGCGCGACGGTTCGCAGGGCGAAGGCATCAACTTTTCGGTGGCGGACAAAATCCGCATCGCCGAGAAGCTCGACGCGTTCGGGGTGCATTACATCGAGGGCGGCTGGCCGGGCAGCAATCCCAAGGACATCGAATTTTTTGCGCAGGCGAAGAAAAGGAAATTCAAGAATGCGCGGCTGGCGGCTTTCGGCTCGACGCGCAAAAAAACCACACCGGTGGAACAAGACGACCAAGTGCGTCTGCTCATCGAGGCGGAAACGCCCGTCGTGACGATTTACGGCAAGACGAGCCTGTTGCACGTCAAAGAAGTGTTGCGCTGCACGCCGGAGGAAAATCTCGCGATGATCGGCGACACGGTGAAATTTCTGAAGGACCACGGCAAGTTCGTCATCTACGACGCCGAACACGCGTTCGACGGCTACAAGCTGGAGGCGGATTACGCGCTGGCGACTTGGCAGGCCGCCGAGCAAGCCGGCGCTGATTTGGTGGTGCTGTGCGACACGAACGGCGGCTGCCTGCCGGCCGAAATCGCCGCCATCACCAAGACAGCCGTGGGCAAATTAAATTGCAAAGTCGGCATCCACACGCATGACGACAGCGGTGTCGGAGTCGCCAACGCGCTGGCCGCGCTCGACGCCGGTGCGGGGCATGTCCAAGGCACGGTCAATGGCTACGGTGAGCGCACGGGCAATTGCAATCTCATCAGCGTGATTCCGCTGGTGCATTTCAAAATGAAAAAGAGCTGCGTGCCGCCGAAATCGCTGGCGAAGCTCAAGGAGCTTTCCCTGTTCGTGGACGAGGTCGCGAACATCCGGCACAACCCGCGTTTGCCGTGGGTCGGCTCGGCGGCGTTCGCACACAAGGGCGGCACGCACGTCAATGCCGTGCAAAAAATCGCCGCCAGCTACGAGCATATCAATCCCGAACTCGTCGGCAACGCGCGCAACATTCTCATCAGCGACCTCGCCGGCCGCAGCAACATCGTGATGAAGGCGCAGTCGCTCGGCTTCAAGCTGACAAATGACACGCCGGAGTTGAAAGTAATTCTCGAAATGATCAAGCAGCGCGAGCACGCCGGCTACGAATTTGAGGCCGCCGAAGGCTCGATGTCGCTGCTCATCCGCGCCGCGCTCGACCACAAATTCACTCCGCGTTTCAGCATCGAGACGTATCACGTCTCCATGCGCCGCGACAAAAAAGAATCCATTTGCGAGGCGACGGTGAAAGTCCGCGTCGGCGAAAAAATTTCGCACACCGTGGCCGAAGGCGACGGCCCGGTGAACGCGCTCGACGCCGCGCTGCGCCGCGCGCTGGTGGAATTTTTCCCGAAGTTGAAAGCGGTCGAACTGACCGATTACAAAGTTCGCATCATCAACGGCAAGACCGGCACCGGCGCGAAGACGCGCGTGCTCATCACCTCCACCGACGGCCCGCGCGAATGGGGCACCGTCGGCGTCAGCGCCAACATCATCGAAGCCAGCCTTGAAGCGCTGGTGGACTCGATGGAATACGCGCTGTTGAAGAAATAATTTTGCCACCGAGCCACCGAGGCGCAGAGTAAAAACAATTTCAAAATCTTTTCTCTGCAACTCTGCGCCTCTGTGGCTATTTAAACCATGAACGAAATTCCGAAAGCCTACGAGCCGCAGTCCGTCGAGGACAAATGGTATGACTTCTGGCTGAAGCAGGGTTGCTTCACCGCCAATCCGAAGTCCGCCAAGCCCGCGTATTCCATCGTCATCCCGCCGCCGAACGTCACCGGCATGTTGCACATGGGCCACGTCCTGAATAACACCATCCAGGACATCCTCAGCCGCAAAGCGCGCATGGACGGCAAGGAAGTGCTCTGGCTGCCCGGCACCGATCACGCCGGCATCGCCACGCAGGTGCAGGTGGAAAAGGCGTTGAAAAAAGAAGAACGCAAAACCAAATACGATCTCGGCCGCGAGGAATTTTTGAAGCGCGTCTGGGCGTGGAAGGAAAAGCACGGCGGCATCATCATCAACCAGCTCAAGAAGCTCGGCTGCTCGTGCGACTGGACGCGCGAACGCTTCACAATGGACCCGGAATACTCGCGCTGCGTGCAAAAGGTGTTCGTCGAGCTTTACAAGAAAGGCCTGATTTATCGCGGCAAACGCATGGTGAACTGGTGTCCGGTTTCGCAAACCGCGTTGTCGGATGAAGAAGTGGAAATGAAACCGCAGAAAGGTTTCATGTATCACTTCAAAGTGCAGGTAGCCGAAGCGCCGGACACCTGGCTCACTATCGCCACGACGCGACCGGAGACGATTCCCGGCGACACCGCCGTGGCCGTGAACCCGAAAGACCCGCGTTACGCGCATCTCATCGGCAAGCATATCATCCGTCCGCTGCCCATCCAGTTGCCGCGCGAGCAGAAGCTCATCCCGATCATTGGCGACGAGCATGTGGATTTTGAATTCGGCACCGGCGTTTTGAAAGTCACGCCCGCGCACGACAAGGCGGACTTCGAAATCGGCGCACGACACAAGCTGCCGGTGGTGGACATCATGAATTCCAACGGCACGATGAACGAACTCGCCGGCGAATCGCTCGCGGGCTTGGACCGTTTCGAGGCGCGCGAGGTCGCGGTGGAACGGCTCAAGGAACTCGGCGTGATGGTCGAGGAAAAACCTTACGAGAACAACGTCGGTTTCAGCCAGCGCGCGGATGTGCCGATTGAACCGCGCCTGAGCGAGCAATGGTTTTTGAAATATCCCGCCGGGCCGGAATCCAAGGCCTGCGTGGCCGAGGGTCGGATGAAATTTCATCCCGACCGCTGGGCGAAAGTTTACGACCACTGGCTGACGAACATTCAGGACTGGTGCATCAGCCGCCAGCTTTGGTGGGGACATCAAGTTCCAGTTTGGCGTCCGCCGGAAGATTGGGGAACTAAAGGGCAAATCATGGATGCTCTTAATTATGTGCAAGAGTTGAGACGCTCAAAGCGCGCAGGCGTAGTTGTTAATTTTCCTGAAAATGGAAAAACAACAGCAAACGAAAAAGGCGAAACCTTAACTGGAATTACAATCGAAGTTTGTCTTGATTCAACTGCAAGCGATGTTGCAAAAAAACTGGAAGAATTTGGATTGGTTCAAGACCCCGACGTGCTCGACACCTGGTTCAGCTCGTGGCTGTGGCCGTTCGCCACGATGGGCTGGCCGGAGCAGAACGACACGTTGAAGAAGTTTTATCCGACCACCGACCTCGTCACCGGGCCGGACATCATTTTCTTCTGGGTCGCGCGCATGATCATGGCCGGCTACGAATTCATGGGCGACGCGAAGTTCGCGCTGCCGGATGCGATGCCGTTCCAGAATGTTTATTTCACCGGCATCATCCGCGACAAGCAGGGCCGCAAGATGTCCAAGACGCTCGGCAATTCGCCCGACCCGCTCGTGCTCATCGCCCAATACGGCGCGGACGCCCTCCGCTTCGGCACGATGCGCAGCGCGCCGCTCGGTCAGGACGTGCTCTTCGATGAGAAGGACGTGGAACTCGGCCGCAACTTCTGCAACAAGCTCTGGAACGCCTGCCGCTTCCGGCAAATGCAGGGCGGCGAAACGGAAACCGAAATCAATCCGTCGCTGCTCACCTCGGACGACAAATGGATTTTGGTGCGACTCGATCAGGCCATCAAGGAAGTCAGCGAAGCGCTGACGACTTACAACTTCGCCACCGCCGTGCAGGCGCTATACCGCTTTTTCTGGAGCGAATATTGCGACTGGTATGTGGAGGCAAGCAAGGCGGTGTTCTTCGGCAGCGACGCCGCGCTCAAGACGAACAAGCTCGCCGTGATTGATTATGTTCTGTCGAACACGATCCGCTTGTTCCATCCGTTCCTGCCATTCATCACGGAGGAGCTCTGGCACGGCATGGGCTTCAGCAAAGAGTTGCCGGAAAACCAGGGCGGCCAAACCATTATGTTTGCAGCGTGGCCCAAGCCGTTCAGCGCGGAAGAAAAAGAGTATTTCACCCTCGACGACACGGCGGATAAAGTTGCGGCTGCAAAATACGAACTGGTTTCGCTCGGTCGCAATCTGCGCCGCGAGATGAAGCTCGACCCGGCGAAGAAGTTGAAATTCATCCTCAAACCCGCCGGCGAACGTGTCGCTGCCGAGGTCGAAGTGCTGAAGCTCTTGCTCAACGCGGAGACCGTGGAAATCGTCGCCAAAGACTGGACGCCCGCCAAAGGCACGCCGAGCGCTTCGAATGCGCTGGGCGAAATTTTCCTGCCGCTGGACGGCTTGATTGACCTAGCCGCCGAAAAAATCCGCCTCACTAAAGAATCGGAAAAGATTCAATCCGAAATTGGGAAGGTGGAACAGAAGCTCGCCAACCCGAACTTCACGCAAAAAGTTCCGCCGACCGTGTTGCAGGAACATCAGCAGCGGCTCGCCGACTGGAAAAACAAACTCGCGCAGGTGCAAAATGCGCTGGCCGCCTTGAATTGATTTTGAAATGAAAACTATTTCGCTTCCGAAAGTCTTGGCCACCGCCGTCAAGGCCGCGCGCGCCGCCGGCCAGGTCATGCACGCCAACTGGCACAGGCCCAAGCACGTCAACTCCGCTCTGGCCCACGACATCAAGCTGGAGCTTGATGTGCGGTGCCAGGCGCTCATCGAAAAAATTCTGGCGGCGACGTTCCCGGACGTGCCGGTGCTGGGCGAGGAAGGCGACACCGGCGACGTGGACGCCGAGTATCGCTGGGTGATTGATCCGATTGACGGCACGGTGAATTATTTTTTTGGAATGCCGCACGCCGCTGTGTCCATCGCGTTACAAGGCCAAAGGCCAAAGGCCAAAGGCCAGAGTCAGGCGGTGCATGAATCCGTCGTCGGCGTGATTTACGATCCGTTCACCGATGAAATCTGGACGACCATCAAAGGCCAACCGACGCGGCTGAACGGGAAAATTGTCCGCGTCAGCAACCGTTCGCGCATTGAAGATTCGGTCATCGCGATGGGTTTTTCCAAGAGCCAGGACAATCTCGACAAAAGCATGCCGCATTTGCTTCGCCTCGCGCGCCGCGCCAAAAAAATCCGAATCATGGGTTCCGCCGCGCTGGAGCTGGTCTATGTCGCCAGCGGCCGGCTGGACGCCTACGTCGAGCGCACGATCAATTTGTGGGACGTGGCTGCCGGTTCGCTGCTGGTTGAAAACGCCGGCGGCGAATTTTACACGGTGCCCGCGCCGCACGGCAAATTGCGGATGTGCGCCGACAACGGCCAGTTGCGGAAAAAACTTCAGATCGGCAGTTTGCTGAAATAAAACTTCATTTTCTCCAAAGCCTGCGCGCGATGGCTTAATTGATTTTTCACGTCCTCGCCGAGTTCGGCGAACGACTGTTTGAATCCGTCCGGCACGAACAGCGGGTCGTAGCCGAAGCCGTTTTGGCCATGCGGCTCAAAAATAATTTTCCCCTCGCACACGCCGTCAAACAATTGCGGATGGCCGATGACGGATGGCGGATTGATTCCGACCAGCGCAATCACGCAGTGGAACCGACCGGTGCGTTTTTCCAGCGGCACGTTTTTCAACAGGCGCAGCAGCTTGGCGTTGTTGTCGGCATCGTGGGCGTTTTCACTTTTTTCGAGCGCCGCAAACCGCGCCGAATGCACGCCGGGCGCGCCGTTCAGCGCGTCCACTTCCAGCCCGGAATCGTCCGCGAGCACAAACATATTGCCGCTTTCGCCTTGCGCCAGCCATTTCGCCAGTTCCACCGCCTTCTTCGCGGCATTGCCCGCGAATGTTTCCGCGTCTTCCGCCACTTTCGGGGCGGCGGGAAAATCGTTGAGCGTGAGCAGTGGAAACCGCGCGCCGAGGATGGCGCGGATTTCTGCGGTTTTGTGGGCGTTGCGCGTGGCGATCAGCAGCGTCGTCATGCGCGAAGATTAGCAAAGTTTTTTTTGCTGGCGAGCTTGACGCAGAAAAATTCACCGGCAAAATCTGGCCATGAAATCACGCACCGCGCTCGTTCTGGGCTTCGCACTGGCCGCATTCACCACGCGAATCGCTTCCGCTGAAACCGTCTGGCTCGATCAATTGGATGTCCGCTCCGCCACGCAGGGCTGGGGCGAGCCGCACAAGAATAAATCCGTCGAAGGCCAGCCGCTGATCATCGGCGGCGTGCCCTTCAAGCGCGGCTTCGGCACGCACGCGGAAAGTTTCCTGCACGTCAAGCTCAACGGCGGCGCGCAGAAATTCACCGCCAGCGTGGGCGTGGACGACGAGGTGAACAAAAATCCGGCGTCGAGCGTGGAGTTTTTGGTCCTCGGCGATGGCAAGGAATTGTGGCGCAGCGGCATCATGCACGCGGGCGACGCCGCCAAAGCGTGCGCGGTAGATTTGTCCGGCGTAAAAATGCTCCTGCTGAAAGTCGGGGACGCGGGCGACGGCATTGACTTTGACCACGCGGACTGGGCCGATGCGAAATTTGAGACGACCGGCGCGAAAACTTTTGCCGCCAGCGGCGAGGAACCGCTGCCGGTGGTCGCGCCCTACATTCTCACGCCGGCAGCCCCGGCCACGCCGCGCATCAACGGCGCGAATGTTTTTGGCGTGCGGCCCGGCTCGCCGTTTATGTTCACGATTCCGGCGACGGGCGAACGGCCGATGGAATTTTCCGCAAATGATTTGCCGGCTGGGCTGGAACTGGATGCAAAAACCGGACACATCACCGGCACATTGAAAAACAAGGGCGAATTCGTCGTCACGCTGGGCGCAAAAAATTCGCTCGGCGCGGCGAAGAAAAAATTCCGCATCGTCTGCGGCGACCAGATGGCGCTCACGCCGCCGATGGGCTGGAACAGTTGGAATTGTTTTGCCGGCGCGGTTTCCGCCGACCGCGTGAAAAGCGCGGCCGACGCGATGGTGAAAAGCGGCCTCATCAACCACGGCTGGACCTACATCAACGTGGACGATTTCTGGCAGAATCACCGCGACTCGAAAGACCCGACGCTGCATGGCGAATTTCGCGACAAGGACGGTTTCATCGTGCCGAATTCACGCTTTCCCGACATGAAGGGCATGGCGGATTACATTCATTCGCTCGGCCTGAAGGCGGGCTTGTATTCGTCGCCCGGCCCGTGGACCTGCGGCGGTTGTGCGGCGAGCTGGCAGCACGAGGAACAGGACGCACAAACTTACGCCAAATGGGGCTTTGATTATTTGAAATACGACTGGTGCAGCTATGCGGATCTGGCCGACGGCCGTGACTCCCATGCGAAAAATCTTCCGCAATGGGGCAAGGGCAGCAGCAATGAAGAGGTCGCAAAATATCCCTATTCGCTCATGGGCAAGTTCCTGCGGGAACAGCCACGCGATATTGTTTTCAGCCTTTGCCAATACGGCATGGCGGACGTGTGGAAATGGGGCGGATCCGTTGGCGGCAATTGCTGGCGCACCACGGATGACATCACCGACCGCTGGGGGCAGCCCACGCATGGCTGGAAGGAATTTGGCGGCGGTTCTGGCGGAGGCATGTCCACGATTGGCTTTAATCAGGATCAGGCAGCCCCTTACGCGAAGCCCGGCAACTGGAACGATCCCGACATGCTCATCGTCGGCCAGGTCGGCTGGGGCAACGTGCATCCGACGCGCCTGACGCCGGACGAGCAATACACGCACATCAGCCTGTGGTGCCTGCTCGCCTCGCCACTGCTGATCGGCTGTGACATGACCAAGTTCGACGATTTCACGCTGAATCTGTTGAGCAACGACGAGGTCCTCGCGCTGGACCAGGACGAACTGGGCAAAGAGGCAACCTGCGTGCTGACCGATGGCAACCTGCGGGTTTATGAAAAAGAACTGGCCGCCGGGGGCCGTGCGCTGGGCTTTTTCAATCTCGGTTCCGCGCCGGCGAACCGGGATTTCAACGCGCTGGCGCAATTTGGTTTGACCGGCAAACAGCATGTCCGCGATTTGTGGCGGCAAAAAGACGTGACGGACGTGAACGCGGCCGACGGCGTTTTGCCGCTGACGATTCCCGCGCACGGCGTGGTGCTTTACAAGCTGACGGCGGCGAAGTGATTTACGGCAAAAAATTCAGGCGAACGGATTTCTCCGTTCGCCTTTTTTGCGTCAAGCGGCGGCGGGCGGCGCGAACCGGAGCCGGCCGGACCGCTATGCCGCCACGATGTTCACCAGTTTTTTGGGCAGGACGATGATTTTTTTGATGGTCTTGCCGGCGTAATACGGCTTCGCCTTTTCATTCGCCAGCGCCAGCGCCTCCAGTTCCGTCGGCGCGGCGTTCACGGAAACCCTGATGACGTCGCGCAGCTTACCGTTCACCTGCACGGGGATTTCAATTTCATTTTCCACCAGCAACGCCGGATCAAATTTCGGCCACGGCTGATAAGCCAAAGCGAAAGGCGGAAAGCGGAAAGCGGAAAGCAATTTGTCCCACAACTCTTCGGCGAGATGCGGCGCGAAGGGCTGGAGCAAAATCAGAAACTCGCGCAGCCCGGCCACCGGCTTCGCTTCCCAGGTGATCGCGTCGTTCACAAAAACCATCATCGCGGAAATGGCGGTGTTGAAGCGCATCGCGTCGAGATCCTCGGTGACTTTCTTGATGCAGGCGTGCAGCGTCTTCAACTGCGCCGGCGTTGCCGCGACATCCTTGATGGTCGCATTGAGTTTGATCAGCTTCAGCAAATCTTGGGGTCTTTGTGCCTTGGTGGTTAAAGTTTCCGCCTGCTCAAATTCCGTTTCCGAATTTTCATCCACGAACAAACGCCAGACGCGGCCAAGGAAACGATACACGCCTTCGACGCCTTTGGTGTTCCACGGCTTCGTGTCCTGCAACGGTCCCATGAACATTTCGTAAAGGCGAAACGCATCCGCGCCATATTCGACCAGCACATCGTCGGGATTCACCACGTTGCCGCGCGACTTGGACATCTTCTGTCCATCCTCGCCGAGAATCAGGCCCTGGTTGACGAGTTTATAAAATGGTTCCGCCGTGGAAACGTAACCGAGGTCGAACAAAACCTTGTGCCAGAACCGCGCGTAAAGCAGATGCAACACGGCGTGCTCCGTGCCGCCGACGTAGAGATCAACGCCAGGCGTGGCCGATTTCGGATTTCGGATTTCGGATTTCGGATTTGAAACGCCCATCCAGTAATTCTCAGCATCTTTGCCGACAAACGACTGCGCGTTCTTCGCATCGGTGTAGCGCAAATAATACCAGCACGAGCCAGCCCATTGTGGCATCGTGTTCGTCTCGCGCACGGAGCCATCGGGCAGATTGAGCCAATCTTTCGCGCGGGCGAGCGGCGGTTGACCGTCGGCAGTGGGCTTGTAATCTTCGAGCGACGGCGGCAACAGCGGCAACGAACTCTCCGGCAGTGCCTCGTGGTAGAGATTTCCGGCGGCGTCTTTTTTCCAAACAATCGGGAACGGCTCGCCCCAGTAACGCTGCCGGCTGAACAGCCAGTCGCGTAATTTGTAATTGATGGTTTTCTTGCCGAGATTTTTTTCTTCGAGCCAGGCGGTGATTTTCCTTTTGGCTTCGGGCGTGGGGAGACCATCAAGACTGATTTCGGAATTTGAAGACCTATACGCAAGACCCTCTTTGCTGAACGCCTCACTTGAACACAAACCACTGAGCGTGGGATGATTGCTAACAGATTGAACAATCAATCCGGGCTTTCCCTCTTCCATTGCCTGCGCAAATGCGACTGCGCTTTTGAAATCCACATCTGCGGGCAGCACCACCTGTGGTCTTGGCAGGTTGAACTTATGAGCAAATTCCCAATCTCGCTCGTCATGCGCAGGCACAGCCATAATCGCGCCGGTGCCATAACTGGCGAGCACATAGTCGGCAATCCAGATCGGAATCTTTTCGCCGTTGACCGGATTGGTGGCGTAAGCACCGGTGAACACGCCGGATTTTTCCTTCGCCAGTTCCGTGCGCTCCAAATCACTTTTCCGCGCCGTGTGTTCGCGATAATTCTCAACGGCATCCAATTGTTCCTCGGTGACAATTTCGTCCACCAACCGATGTTCCGGCGCGAGCACCATGTAAGTCGCGCCAAACAAGGTGTCCGGGCGCGTGGTGAACACGCGGATTTTTGAATCCGCAATCGGCAATCCGCAATCGGCAATTTGAAAATCCACCTCCGCGCCTTCGCTGCGGCCGATCCAATTCCGCTGCATTTCCTTGAGCGAATCGCTCCAGTCAATCGTGTCGAGATCGGCCAGCAGTTTCTCGGCGTAGGCGGTGATGCGAAGCATCCATTGGCGCATCGGCTTGCGGATGACCGGGAAGCCGCCGACTTCGCTCTTGCCGTCAATGACTTCCTCGTTCGCCAAAACCGTGCCGAGTTCCGGACACCAGTTCACCGGCGCTTCGCTGACGTAGGCAAGCCGTTTGGAATCGCGGTATTCGCGGCGTTTGTTCCAAAGCTCCAAAGCTTTTGAATCAAAGTCCTTCTTTAACTCTTGGAATTGTTCGTCCGTAAAGTGTTTCCAAGATTCTGCGATTTCAGGCAAATCCAATTCCTTTGGATATTTGATTCGGCTAATCGGCTCCGCCTTGTTCGTTTCCGGATTGAACCACGAGTTGTAGAGCTTCAGGAAAATCCACTGCGTCCATTTGAAATATTCCACGTCCGTCGTGGCGAGTTCGCGCGACCAGTCGTAGCTGAAGCCGAGGCTTTTGATCTGGCGCGTGAAGTTGGCGATGTTCGCCTCGGTCGTCACGCGCGGATGCTGGCCGGTCTTGACGGCGTATTGCTCGGCGGGCAGGCCGAACGAATCCCAGCCCATCGGATGCAGCACGTTGAAGCCGCAGGCGCGACGATAGCGCGCGAGAATATCTGTGGCCGTGTAGCCTTCGGGATGCCCGACGTGCAAGCCCGCGCCGCTCGGATACGGAAACATGTCGAGGATGTAAAATTTCTTCGGCAACTGCGTTGCGGCCACCTTGCCGGAAAGCTTGTGGCGCAAGGCGAATGGATGATTCGCGGGAATTTCGTCGTTCGGATTGAACGCGCGAAATGCCTGCTGCTGCTCCCAGGTTTGCTGCCACTTGGGTTCGATCAGGTGAAACGGATATTGTCGGCGACTGCTGGACATAGAGCCGCCAATGTTACGCGAAAAAGTGCAGGACTCAATCGCGGAATGATTA
>Ga0316217_10006339_pt1 | contig 11752 bp, 14 predicted proteins | sample 1anoAmetaG_FD_203633 | JGI IMG/M metagenome (GOLD analysis project Ga0316217, IMG submission 203633) | Freshwater microbial communities from Trout Bog Lake, Wisconsin, USA - 1anoA | ecosystem: Environmental > Aquatic > Freshwater > Lake > Hypolimnion/Profundal zone | place: USA: Wisconsin... | reverse complement strand
ACCCATAGCCCGATCGCGCCGCGCCCCTGCCGCTCCGGGCTTGTTCAAGACCGTAAATCGGACTGCGCGTGAGCGCGCCGACCCAGCGGCGCGCTCGGGTTCCGCGAGCCCGATTTACTAACTATTTGTGACCGCTCACCCAGGCTATGCGTTGCAGGCTTTCGATGCCGCAGCGATCGATTATGTACTCAAGCCGGTATACGAAGAAAGACTGGCCAGGACCTTGAACCGTATCCGTGCCCGTCAAGTCCGCCGGCTTTCAACTGCCGAATGGAATGCGATCCTCCCATCCCTGCCGCGGGTTGCGATCAAGGCAGGTGGAGGCAAGGTGCTCCTCGATTTGAAACTCGTTAGCTATTTTGAATTGGAGGAAGACAAGGTTTGGGCGGTTACGGCAACGGAACGCCATTGCACGATTTGGAAGACCTTGCGCGAAGTCGAACAAACCTATCCAGAAGCAGGTATGGTCAGGATTCAACGCAATGTGCTTCTTCGACCGGAAGTCATCGTCGGCTGGAAACCGTTGCTGGGAGGCCGCCTGAAGGTTCGCTTGGCCAAGGGCCAGGAACTGATTGTGAGTCGAGCGATGGTCGAAGCGATAAAATCTAGAGTCTCATTAAGTTAGGCATTGGTATCTGGGCACCGGCAATCGAATACCAAATGTGAAGAACCCCGAACCCCGAGCATGACGGGAGAGGTGCTTCTGGCGAACCCCTGGCGTCACGCACTTGGGCAAAGGATCTGCTGAACGGAAAGCCGGCCGTGGCAATCATGGCGCCCCTTGGGGAGATGCTGGACCATGTCCATCCGACCCGAGCCGTTTCGGTGAACGGACGCAAAGGAGGGGCCAACCGATCAAACTGGCTTTTTGCGCGTTTAAGGATATCCTTAGCAATTAATAGAGGCATCTCGTAAAAGTGGTTCGTGCCCGATGGCACCTTCCAGGAGATGACCATGAAATCGAAACTCACCCTTCCCAAGGAAACGCTTCATGTCCTTTACAGCCAAAGCCATCGTGGGGGCGCAGCCAACGCAGGGCACCCTGGTACCCCGTTAGGTGCAAATGCGACCGCGCGCCCATCCAGCATCAGTGTCTCCTGGACCCGCACGCTATAGACTTGCTTCCCCTTGGACGCAGTGTTGGAGCAGGGTCCACGGCTGGTTTAAAATTGTGCATATCCGCGCATGGATAGTCTATACGGTCTTTGCATTTCTTGTTCTTGTAAACCTCAAGACGAATTTCAAGCTCGGAGTATTTTCAAATAAATGGTTGCTTCTATCTTCCACCGTTACTCCAGCTATGATTGTAATAGCTGTAACAATGGTGGCTCCGGTTGCATGGAGAATCAGGACCAAATGTGGAAAATTACTCGGCTTTTCCTTAAAATTATTGCTAGCGCTACTTTTCTCAGAAGCTGCGGCTTTACTTATTGTGTTTCTTGATGTTTGGTTGAACTTTAAGGCTGGTTTTCCTGCGCCAAGCATTCGCGGCTTAGTGGTTAGTTTTATATTGATCGTCGGACCGGCCATTACTGTTGCTGGTGGTCTCATTGCAACAAGGGCCAGCGCAATGGAAGAAAAGGAATCAATGCGGGAAGAAGCCCATATCGCCAAGACTCGCCTACTTCAGAGCCAACTGCATCCCCATGTCCTTTTTAATGCCCTGAATGGGTTGGCAGAATTAATTCATAAAGATCCTCCGGCTGCTGAACTAAGTGTGATGCACCTCGCTGACTTGCTTAGACGGATTCTGCATGCTTCGGAACATTCAACCTTTCCCCTGGGTGAAGAACGGGAACTCATAGCCGATTTCCTGTTCATCGAAGGGATGCGTCTAGGCTCCCGGCTGCGCATCACCTGGGAATGGGATCGAACTTTAGATGATTTGCAAGTTCCGCCACTTCTGTTGCAACCACTCGTCGAAAATGCCATCAAACATGGCATCTCTCCCAGCCGAGATGGGGGAGACATGGTGCTTCGGGTCCGGCGTGACGGTGCCAACCTGATTATGGAAGTTTGGAACAGCGGCGTTCCCTTTAAAAAGAAACCGAGTAGTGGTATCGGGCTCAAGAATCTGGAATCAAGATTGAATTTTCATTACGGAAGTGACAACCTCCTCTCGATTCAGGCTAGCGGCGAGGGGACTTTGGCATCCATAAACCTACCTTGTGTTTTTAGCATGAATTGAGTCCCTTGGATTTCACGGCATGTCCAAGACCCGTTCCCATTAAATTCCCGAGCAGCGTGATTGCATATTATGGGGCCGCGCCCCAATTTCCTTGACCACCAGGAGGGGGAATCAATGGTGAGCTTCCGGTTGGCGTGCGCATAAGCTCCGGCCAACCATGCTCGCCGGGCCAGAACTGGCGGAGAGGGGCTCCGAGGTTAACCGGGGAGGTTCAGTCCAGCCAAGGTTTCCTGGTAATTCCAGGGCATCCACTCCTCAGGGTTTTCCTCAACGAAGGCGTGGTGGCGCAGCAGGGTGACCAGGTAGTCGAAGGGGTTGGCCCCGTTAAGCTCGGCGCTGTGGATCAGGCTCATGTAGAGATCACCTACGCGTGCTCCCTCCTGGGTCCGGTAAAACAGGCTGTTTTTCCGGTGCATGATCGCCCGTTTTAGCCCTCTTTCTATTTCGTTGTTATCCAGCGGGCAGCCGGGTTCACGCAGGAACAGCGTCAGACGCTGCCAGTGCTTGACCATGTAGGCGATGGCCTTGCCCAGGCCGGAGTTGGGTTCCACCAGGCAGTCCCGGATCTGGACCTGGAGCCATTGGTCAAGGTCCTTCATGAGCGGGCCACTGTGCTCCTGGTGGTAGGCCAGACGCTCCGGGGGGGACAGGTCCTGGCTGGCCGCGTCGTGCTTGTAAACCTCCTTGAGGACTTCCAGCAGATGCCTGCATTCCTCAGGGAAGCGATCCACCACTTCCACGAACTTGCGCCGGGCATGGGCCAGGCAGTGAGCCACGATGGTGTCCAGGGCTTGGCCCTTGTTCGGTGTGTTTACCGCGGCAGCATCGCACATCTGGATCGGCTTGGGTAGGTCTGCCATGCGCCGCTTGAGCAGGTCGGCTAGATTCTCACCGGCGTGCTGCATGCCGGTGATGAACAGGGCCACCCGGTTCCGCCCATGCCTTGCGATCAGACCGGTGGTGTAGACCCCCTTGCGGCCCTTCTTCTTGCCATCCTGGGCGAGGTCGGGGCGGTCCAGAAGTTTCATCACGGTGTCGTCCTGGTGGATCAGTTGCCCCTGGGCGGCCCAGCGCATCAGTTCCTCCAGGGCCGGCTCCAGTAATTCCGCTGACGCCATCACCAGATCGTTCATCGTCGAGGCTGGCAGAGGCACGCCCAGGTTTTGCTGGAACCTGGCAAACCGGGCATAGGGCATGCCAGTGCCGAACCGGAACAGAGCCACCATGGCCGGTACCGTCTCGTCGTATTTCTGGGTGCCAACACCCTCGGGGGCTGGCGCGGTGAAGCTCTCGCCGCACCCGTTGCAGCGCAGCGCCTCCCGCTCGATCACCTTGGCCTCCAGGGGGGACATGCCTACGATCCGCACCATCACCGCCGGTTCGGTCTTGGGATAGAGTCGGCCCTTGAGGCATTCCGGGCAGCAGTCGCCTGTCCTCAGGGTGGCGTGGGGCACCTTGATCCGCTCGGCGGTGGGGAACGCCTTTGAGCCCTTGGGTCCATGGCCGGGCTTGGGTTCCTTGGGTTCACGTGGCGCCTTGGGCTTGCCCGGTTCCGGGGGGAACAACTTCCGGGTGGTCTCGGTGGAGGCGCCGAAGGCCAGCGCCCGGAGGCGGCGGATGCTGGTCCCCTTGGTCGTGATCTCCTCTTCCAGGCAGCGCACCGTCGCCGCCATTCCGCGAAGCGCGGCGGCATCCTCGGGCGACATGATGGCATCCACCCGTGCCATCAGGGCGGCCACCTGCTCTGGGGTCATGTCCAGGAAACGCCGGTCCAACACGGGTTGGGGACCCGTGCTGCCAGCGGGTTCCGCCTTCGGTTTCCTTGCCTTGGAGCGTCCCATGCAACCGACTTTGCGGGGTTCCGTCCGTGAAGTACAGCGAATAATTCATAAATTTAAAAAAAGAGGATGCTGGCAACGATTCCAGGGGTCCTCACCCCCCGTTCACACCTGGTTCCGCCTGCTTCTACCCTACCGGACGCCAGGCCGGTGGTACCTTGGCTCCGGTCGGGTCACCTCCGCACAGCAGCACGTGCAGTTCATGGGCCAGGAGCCTGACGGCTGGATCATTCGCGTGCTTCGGCCACCACCGGAACCGGCCCTGGGAGAGGCGCTTCTGGCAAAGCCAGAAGCCCCCGTCGTAGCAAAGGACCTTGATGGATCGGCCCTCCCGGCTGCGAAACACGAACAGGGCGCCCGAGAAGGGGTCGGCCCCGAGCTGCTCCCGACAGGCTTGGGCCAACCCGTCGATGCCTTTGCGGAAGTCCACCGGCTCGACCGCCACCCACACGCGCGTCTGGGGGCCGACCTGGATCAAAGGGGCCTCCCGAGGAAGGCCGCCACGATGCCTGCCGCATCCAGGTTCCCGCGACCCAGCTGGATCCGCATCCTGGATCCATCTGCGGCGGCGACCTCGATCAGGGTTCCAGTGCCGTCCTGGACAGGGGATCCAGGTTTACTCCCCTTCGCTCGGCCTTGCCCCGGCATCACCAGGTCGACTGGCACCTCCAGGAAGGTCGGGGCCGATACCTGGACAGCCGCGGGCGCAGCACCCAACCGCCGCTCAAGCTTCTTCCGCAGCCAGACGTAATCGAGCCCGGTCGCCCTGGCGATCCGGCAGACCCCGAAGGCGCGAGCCAAGCGAACCGCTGTTTCCCAAACCTCCAAGGGCATCGCGGCGCCAGGCCCGGCCTTGGTCCGCCGCCATTCCTGGACCTCCATCCGCAGGAGGTCCACCTCCTCTGGCAGTGGATCAGTATTCCTCTTCCCCATGGGCTCCCTCCAGGAACCCATGAGCCTACCGGTCCTACGCCTTCAGTTCACGCACGCCAACCGGTGGGACACAATCAATGGGGTGGGGAATCGTCCCCATACCCTGCAGTTCGCCCAACAAGGGAAAGGCTTTTGCAGGGGGTGTAAGCTTAGCATCCGCATTGGATACAAGGCCTGAATGACAGATTCATGACCGCCATTGGATAGGCCGCGATCGGACCTGAGTCATTCCTTAGGAGATCGAAGGAATACTGTTTGGAACTTCACTCGGTTATGCATCTCAGTTTCCTTTAATTTGCCACCCTCTAAACGAGGTGATTATGCGGATGTTCGTACGGTCGTTACCTCCCGCCGCAACGCAGACTCTGTGGAACAGAGTTGCCGTGATCATCTTGGCCGCCGGACTCGCGCTGCAGGGAACTCGAAGCTACTCCAAGGAGCTTCTGGAGTCCGCCCTGAAAGACGAATCGAAGTCAATAGTTCTGAAGGATGAGCCGAATCAGGAACTCGAACAATTGAAGCTCGCCCGGGTGAACATGGAACAGGCGCTTCAGGACGTCCAACTGGCCATAAAGGGCAAGGATTCGCAGCTCTACGACCTGACCCGGGCGAAGGATGCTGTCGACAATTGGTTGCAAACCGCCCGGAAAGCCAAGGCCAACCCTAATATCAATGACGCTGAGCTCACGGAAATCGGAAACGATGAGGGGAAGATACGTCTCAAGAAACTTGCCTTGAACTGCACCGGTAATGTCGCCACGGATATCCAGTTCCTAGTCCAACAAAGCGAAATCACCCCAAGGGTGCCTAACCGATTCCTGGCATCAACGGAAATTACGTCCGGGGCGCCTTACCCAAAACCTCAGTTCACCCCTACCATGCTGTTCGATATCTTGGTCACCCAAGCCGAGGGTGATGTGCCATTTGTCCTGAAGCCGATCATAGAGAATCTTGACAACACCATGTTCAAGGCGATCTACAACCTCGATCCGAACAGCCAACCCAGTGGAGATGTTATCAAGGTGGCGCAGATCCAGCACCCGCTGAGTGAAATCTTCCCATCGCTGGGCCCGTTTATCTTGGCCCCGACCTGGCGGTCGCCCAACCCCCTTAACAAGCTGAAGACCTTGGCAGAAAAGGATCTTCCAGCGTTGCCGGAAAACCTGGTCAATTTTCTGGTCAAAGCGAAATGCAAGCCATTCTCAAATAGGGACGAATTTATGCTGGCCCTGCCTGGCTTCTTGAAGGCCCTGGCCAGCATGAGGAACGGCACCGACCCCATGAAGGCCATTGGCAACATGACTCCCGCATCCGTGGCGCCAAACGCCAGCGTCCTGGTCAAGGCAATGGTTGGCCTCGACGTTATCTGCGATGCCGCGTATCACATCGAGGAGGAAGCGCCGCTCTCGAAAGCGCCGGACAGCTTCAAGACTGTATTCAATGTATTCAGCACCCCGGAAATCCGGGATGCCTTCGTCCTTGTGGTTCAGAAGTCCCTTGCAGCCAAGGGCATCGGCCAGGACCCGGGCCTGAAAGGGAAGGTCGACGAACAACTCGTCAAAGCTATCTACGCAACGCTTAGCGCCTTCGACCAAGTCCAAAAGCTCTTGGCTTGTTCCCACAACCCGGACCCGAAGGTCGATACCAACGTGCTGGCCAGGCAGTACCTAAACGCATGCTTCAAGGTGGTTGCCACGATCCCAGACCTCTCCGGGTTCCTCATGCACGATGGCGTCGCCACCCCGTTGGACCTGCAGACCCAATTTAACTCCCGCATCGCTCCGGTGCTGGCGATCTACGGAGAAATACAGAACCAGGACTTCCTGAGGGGGGGCGAGGACCTATTGAGCTTCCTGCGGAGCCTAGACAGCGAGCCGCAGGACCCCAGGAACCCTTCTGCCGCCTGGAAGGTAATGGACGAACTGGACTACCTGATTAATGTCGCCGGTCCCATCGCCTCTGCGAAGGATCAGACGAGCCTAAACATCGCCATCAAGACCATCCTCACCCCTGCGGGAACTTATACCCTGAAGCGCCAAGTGTGTGGCGGCCACCTTTTTCTCAATGGTTACCTCGGTTTCGAGGCAGGTTGCGAAACATTCATCGGCCAGAACCGCCATGCTGCCTTCACCTCCCTGGCGGCACCGGTGGGAATCGAGTATTCCTGGGGCAATATGGGTGGTCCCACTTCCATCGGTATTCTGCTGGCGCCGGTTGATCTTGGGAACATCGTCCAGGTCCGCTACAACAGCAGCTACCAGTCCAACTCCGTCTCCTGGAGGGAAGTAACCAATCCGGGCCTTTACGTGGTATTCGGATTGACCCGGAACTACCCGGTCTCGATCGGTGTCGGGGCAAAATACCTTCCGAACACCAACAACGCCTCCACCGGGACGCCGATGGTCCGCTCCATGCAATTCGGGATGTTCCTCGCCTGGGATGTGCCATTCGTTAAGTGGTCTGCGGGGCCAGCAATTGAATGAAACATGAATAACGAGTCGAACATTTTTTTAAGGCCATCTAGTTAGCATAACTATGATAGTAGTACATTAAACTGTTAGAAGTCAAGACATGACCATTTAAGTAAATATTTAGTTGTTGTTTTGCTTTTCTTGTTACTGCAATTGAACCAAACAACTTGCTATTCTGATTAATTCTAAGCTTTCGACCTAATCTAGGCTTCAGATGGAAGCCCATGTAATGGAGTAATCCTATGAAACTAGGGATATTAGAATCAGATAAACACAGAATCAACGATAGCCCGATAACAAAGATGGATAAGATCCAAATTGTTTTACAAGAATATAGCAGTCTACGTAATGAGATAATACATAGAACTAACAATATATTTCAATTATTAGCATCCAGTAACGTGGCTGTATGGTGGTTTATGAACACGGAAAGGTATGGTTTTAGATATATTATTTCATTTGCAATTTATTTGATTTTGGTGAGCCTGCTTTTCTGGCTGATTAGCAGAGATATTGGAAAAGCTGCAGATAGAATCGCTGAAATTGAAATTTTTGTCGACAGGGAAACCAATGAATGGTACCTGATGCGTTGGGAGCGGATTTGGGGTGGACGAAAAACTGGGTTCTGGGGGAAAGCTCAGCCTCTGCAGATTCCTGCCAGGGTGGAACATGTGAAGGATCAAAATCAGTCCGCCGTGTAACTGTACCACAAATGTTCTGAGGAGGTCAGGTCAGTAGAAGCTGGAGGGGCCTGGAGATCCCCCCGGGCATCCTGGATGGCAAGGAGGAGCCTCAGGTTTGCAAGGCCGGACCGGGCGGGTCGGTACTACGAAGCAGTTCCAGGCGTGACACCAGTCCGTCTGGTATGGATTGGGCCTGGGTCTGCAACATGCTGGAGGCGGAAAGGGACCCCGAGGTGAATCACGTGCTTGTCGAATTTTGAAGCCAACACGGTAGCGACATCATGGATAATCTTTGGATGGGCTATCCTGAAAATGATCCCGTTTTTCGGTCTATCGAAACCCGTGGCTTCAAACAGCGGGATGATGAAGATGAGGACCACGACCAGGATTTAATTGAATGGCTGGCTGCCAAAGGGATTCGCGCTCCCGATTGGTCGCTCGATCCTTCCATCTTTGACCGGGTAGAGCGCCTGGAAACCGGGAAAAAAAATCCGATCAAACGCGTTGATCAGACGGTTGTGGCCGGAGTTTACCTGTTCTATACTCGGTCCTCGCGTTGGCAACCATTGGGGGAGGGTGAAGCAAGGATCCTTGCTCTTTACGTGGGAAAAGCCGCAAACCTATGGAATCGAATGCAGGCGCACTTTTGCCGCCCTGAAGAACGGGGTTGGTTCAATAGTTATCTGACTGAGATCAACAACGGAACTCTTGACGAAATCGTGATGGCATGCTCCTGGGCGGAAGAAGAACGCGCCGGGGTCGAAGCCAGGCTGATCGAGGTTCTCAAGCCACGATACTGTCGGAGAAGGGAATAATAGTTCCCTTGAAACGAGACCTTGAAGTTGGTTGATTTGTTCCCTTGACTTGTTTCTGGGCTTCATGAGTTCAATCCCGGGGGTGTGGGGCTAACGTCCCCAAGATGCATGGGAGACTTGCACGTTGGAAAAGTGACTGAACAATACATAATTTATAAACAAACACTAAACAAGCGCGAGGACCTCAATATTTGAACTTCGATAATCAGGTTCCCTTGTGGAGGAAGATAGCTGGAACCATGTCCCTGGAACCGGCATGGGGGATACATGGGCAGGGGCAAGTCAAAACTCAGCTTGAAGCCCGAAGGGGGTCTCGTTCTGTCTGGAACCGAACCTGGGGCCAGTGTAGCCTTCCCAGAAGAACCTGATGCCTTGGGCATGTTGAACGGGCTCTTGGCGACTGGACTGGAAATTGTAGACGCGCTCGACGCGATTGCGGAAGCCAATCCCTTTCTGGCCCAAATCGCTTTCCTGGCTTGGGGAAAGGGTAAGAGGCTTTTTGAAGATCTGGATTTCCACAATAGGTCTTGGCTGACTGAACTTCCAGAAGACATGGAAGTTCAGGCTCTCGATGTCCATGGTTGCACCAACCTGAAGGCTCTACCTGCCAACCTCAAGGTGTGGTTGTATTTGAATATTGAGGGATGCAAAGCATGGGACAGGATCTTCCCACCTGGCTTAAAAACGCCAAATGCAGATATTTGGACAGATTTTGGAACATTCCGTGGTCCCTTTACTCCAAATGGCTGCACCGTCACGATGGATGGGCACTACGGGCTTCCAAATCCATACCCCGATCCCAGTCTTCGATCCCAGTCTTCGATCTCCAACGGTGGCTTGATGGTCTCATAATATTGAAGGAATTTAACCCAATGGGTTCCAAAGTAAATTAAGGATTCAATCCTTCTTTCAATCATCTTAGTCATCTCATTTCTCCTATCACCCGTTTGTTCTTTCTTTAATTGTTCCCAGGTATTTGTCTTTACTGCTTCCCATGCATATTCCCAATTATGGGAGAGGCCAGACCCTCTTTCATAACCCCATAAAATATCTCCAAGTCGTGCGATATGGACAGATTTTGGTAATAGTAATAATATTAATACATCTTCATAAATATTGAAATATCTTTGCGCCGTCCTGCGACACGAACGAGATGTATTATTTCCCACAGATGACTCAATGGGGGTGCCAAGGTAGGTGTCGATAAGATCACCCATGAATTTCATGTCCGTTGGGGCCTGGAGCGTAGTTCGAAGCTTAACTTCGACAAAATAGGAATGTTTCCCTTTGGTAATTAAGAAATCTGGTATTTTTCTCTGTTGTTGAAACAGAGCATTATGACAAATTGCCTCGTTCCGTGATAGATTTACTAGATTCGTGTGTTCGAGGCCTGTTCTGAAAATATTAAAACCCAATTTCCGAAATCCGAAACAAACAGCATCTTCCCCAATTCTCCCCTTCTGGTTTCGGGTCAAGATAATTGTGGTATTTTTTGAAGGATTTTTTAACATGACGTTTAACCTTTATTGGGGTGGTTATTTTTGGGTTTCATGGAAACCATGGTTCTTCGAAATTGAATCCTTTGATAACAAGGACATTGAACTATTCGGGCGCCCCAATCTTGGTGGGTTCCTCGATGGATGAATGTGGGTAATTTATCGGGGCGGCTAAAAACCCCGTCTTGATCAGGGACTTGGCGTCCTTCAATCTTCGGTAGGTCGACCCCTTTTTGCTGACCAGCGGGGCATCCCCCCAGAAGTGGCAGGGTATCGAACCGCCTTCGGTAATCTGCCTTTCGAACAGGACGGGGAAGTAGGCCTTGGTCTTCATGCCAGCCGCGATATTCCCGTCGACCCATATCCAGAAGTCTCCCCTTCCAAAGCGCAGGTAATAGGCCCCAGGCGTTTCTGGGTCTCTGCGCGGGTGGCCAGTGAACCAGACGATGTGGCTCTGCCAGAATGCCTTGTCTTCAATGTATTTTGCTGCGTCAGAGTAATTAACGATACCTTTTTGATACGTGGTGTCATTGTACCCGATGATCAGCCGTTTCTCCCGCCTGGTGTGTTCAGGCGGGGGGGTGGTGACCTCTGAACGTTTGTGTTCGCAGTAGGCCCTTGCCATGGCCCTGTCCGCTGCCATGACATCCTCGATCGCCCAAGCACAATGAGCTGGGCGGGCCTCGGCGCTGGTAATCATCGCCAATAGACCTGCTTTGGATATGAAATTCCTGTCGAGACCTGGGTGGACCATCGCTTGGGTGTCGTCTACTAGACGTTCCGGGATGAACGGTGTCTTTCCGGCAGGGCTGCCTGACTTCGTCAGGGCCGCCTGATACGGTGCTCGTGCGAGGCCGAAGTGGAACTCGGCCGGCCCCCGCCCGGAAGGAGACCCGTGGTTCTCGCAGACATTCCGAGGCTGTGCCCCCCCTCACTACCCGTTTACGGGCAGGGGCATGGGGTTCGCCTGCTGGTGGTAGTTCCACGGCATCCACGCCCCAGGGTTCATCTTCACCGCCTCGGGGTTCCTGAGCATGGCCAGCAGGTAGTCGAAGGACGGGACCGCATTCAGCTCTGCAGTGTGGATGAGGCTCATGAACAGGTCGCCGACCCAGGCTCCTTTTTGCGTCTGGTAGAACAGGGAATTCTTCCGGTGCATGATCGCCCGTTTTACCACGCGTTCGCAGGCGGTGTTGTCCAGGACAGCCCCAGGTTCACGCAGGAACAGGGTCATTTCCGTCCAGCGCTTTTGCTAGTAGGCGACCGCATCGCCAAGTCCGGAGTTGGGCTCCATCCGTTTCTCGTCGACCAGTTTCTGGAGCCAGCCC
>Ga0316217_10006338_pt1 | contig 11755 bp, 8 predicted proteins | sample 1anoAmetaG_FD_203633 | JGI IMG/M metagenome (GOLD analysis project Ga0316217, IMG submission 203633) | Freshwater microbial communities from Trout Bog Lake, Wisconsin, USA - 1anoA | ecosystem: Environmental > Aquatic > Freshwater > Lake > Hypolimnion/Profundal zone | place: USA: Wisconsin... | reverse complement strand
ATCGGTCCAGAATGAAGCCCACCGTCATCGGCGAAATGAACGCGCCGAGATTCCCCCCAGTAATGATTATGGAAACCGCCAGAGGATAAATCTGACCGGTCGTTAATCCCATCGGATAGGTGAAAAAAGATGGCCAGCTACAGTTAAGAAACATGCCAGCCAGGAACAAAGTAATAGTGAGACTGGTTACGTCCGCTCTTACATGGATCAGAAACCACATCATTATGACCGTAGTCAGCGCACTGATGAAAATCATCGGCTTGCGGCGGCCACCGAATAGCTTATCGGAAATTATGCCGCCGCCGATATTTCCCACCAATCCGCCTAGCCAAGGCGCTGCGGCTACCCATCCCATCTTGCCGAACGAGAAATGCTTGGCTGTGACTAGGTAAGAGGGGATCCAGGTCAGAAGCCCGTAATACACCATCTGCATGCAGCCATACGTCACTGAGTCACCATAGATGTTCTTAGACTGAAAGGCTTTGACCCTGGTGTCGATTTGATCGACGTGCTTGGATCGCAGAGCTCTGTCCAGCCAGCCCCAGGAAGCCACCGTCGCTTTCGCCTCTCTGCTTCCTTCTGCATCGGCTGCATCGTGAATATATGCCGCCTCTGCGGGAGAAGAGTAAGGGGTCGATTCGGGCAGGTCGCGCACAAACACGAACAAAATCAGTGCTACAAAAAAGCCAGGAATCGCGAAGCAAAAGAAAACGGATCTCCAGCCATGGTTGACCAGAATCCAGACGGCGATCGGTGGCACCGCCATGACTGCCGAGGACGTAGCGGCGGTAACAATGCCAGCCGCGGTACCGCGTTCCTTCGCCGGAAACCAGTTCTTCATCGTGGCATTGCCGCCAATAGCAGCCGGCGCCTCGAAAACTCCAAGACCGACACGGTACACCTTCAGCAGAGCGGCAGAAGTTGCTGTTCCCATCACGCCGGTAATGAGTGAAAAGACCGCAACCGTCGCGGCTACAACCCGAGTGATCCCGATCCGGCTCATCAACCATCCAGCGGGAATCAGAACCAGTACATATCCAAAGAAGAAGATACTGGCGATCGCACCTGCTTCAAAATTGCTGATCTTGAACTCAGTTCTTAAAGAAGGGATAACCACACCTATGATGGCCCGGTCAGCAAAATTGACCATCTGGAACAGGCACACCGCTATCAACACGACCCACCGATAGTTGGTCCGCTTGGCGCTTCCGATGGGTCCTGTGATGGTTCGCGGGGAGGGATTACCGGAGATCGTTGACATTGACTCACCTCTTCGTAGAGCAGCACATTAGCGTACAAAATGGTGTCCATCGTAAGCGACGGAAGTTTTCGTTCAGTCCCAAATAGTCCTATCGTGTATACACCACGAAGGATTCCAATGCATTATATTTTCTTCGCTGGCCCAACGATCGACACGGGTCCCGTGTGCACACCCCGAGCCTCGCGGTTGCTAACCACTGATCGGTAGAGCAACGAGTAATGACGGAATTTTCTAGGCATATGTGATCCGACTGACCCGATGATCATGACTGCAAGCAAGAAAGCTCCACGCAGAGGGGACCACACGCAGCAGAGCGAGTATGAAGAGCAACAGCAGGCCCCAGCTCTGATGGAGAATCTGAAGCGAGGGATAGTTCGCCATACCCGCTCTGCTGACAATCGCGCCATAGAGCAAAGGTCGAAGTTGATCGACCGGGGCGCAAAACGCGCCCCCCCAACAAGAATGCTGATGGCAACGATACGTCCGTAACGCGATGCTCCAGCCGCGAGCATAGGTGCGTATCATCCTGTTCGGGATCACCCGGTGCCGCAATTTCAGCCAAATCATCACCAGTCTATCTTGATCATTGCTAGCGCGAGATCAAAGTGCAAGAATCGAAGTTTGGAGAAAATGCAACCATGTCCACCGCCCATCTGGAATACAACGGAAAATCCTGGGAACTGCCGGTCGTCGAAGGAACGGAAAAGGAACTAGGCGTCGACATCTCCAATCTGCGCGCCGATACCGGGATGATCACCCTCGATGAGGGATATGGGAACACTGGTTCCTGCCGATCGGCCATCACCTATATCGACGGCGACAAAGGCGTCCTTCGCTACCGCGGTTACCCCATCGAGCAACTCGCGGAACACTCGACCTTCGTGGAAACCGCCTGGCTCGTGATCGGAGGAGAGCTCCCGAACAAGATTGAACGCGATCGATTTTCGGCGCTTTTGACCAAGCACGAGATGATCCACGAGAGCATGCGGAGCCACTTCGAGGGCTTTCCGAACAATGCCCCTCCGATGGCCATCTTGTCGGCGATGATAAACGCGATCGGATGTTTCTCGCCGGAAGTGCTGGGATACGAAGACGAGGTCAACTTCGAGGAGAGCGCAGCGCGCCTACTCTCGCAAGTACGCTCCATCGCCGCTGCAACCTACAAGATGAGCATAGGGCAGCCCATGATATATCCGCGGCCGGACTTCGAGTACGTTGAAAACTTCCTTCACATGATGTTTTCCATTCCCAACAGCCGTGTCACGCCCGATCCCGACGTGGCGCGCGCGATGAACCAGTTCTTGATACTGCACGCAGACCACGAGCAGAACTGCAGTACGAGCACCGTACGCATGGTGGCGAGCTCCGGTGCCAACATGTTCGCGTCTTGCGCCGCGGGCGTAAGCGCGCTATGGGGTCCTCTGCACGGCGGCGCTAACGTGGGGGTTATTCAGATGCTCGAGGAGATCCGCAAGTCGGGTATCACCCCGCAGGACTATATGCAGAAAGTAAAGGATAAGAATTCTAAGCTCCGACTGATGGGCTTCGGACACCGCGTCTATCGCAACTTCGACCCTCGCTCGCGTATTCTGCAGAAGACCGTCGACCTGATCCTAGCCAAGCTCCACATCGATGATCCTCTCCTGGACATCGCCCGGCACCTCGAGGAAGTGGCCCTCAGGGACGGCTTCTTTATCGAGCGCAAGCTGTACCCCAACGTCGACTTTTACTCGGGCATCATCCTGCGCGCAATCGGCATTCCGCTGAACATGTTCACCGTGATGTTCGCGATCGGTCGCATGCCCGGATGGATCGCCAATTACAAGGAAATCCACGATTCGAAGCGTTTGAAGCTGAATCGCCCGCGCCAGATATACACAGGTGCCGTCAAACGTGATTTCATCAATCGCGAAGACCGCGGCTGAGAGTGTTCCGGCTTGAACTTGCAGCAGTTGATCTCAGTTGACGGCTCTAGCAACCTTTCGCGGTGGCTCTAGTTGGCGTTCTGTTCATGGATGGTGGTATTGAGAGTGCCGAAAAAACTTCTGGAGCAAGGCAGACGCCATGGAGATGCACGGCTCCCTCCAAGAACCGACGCATGGCGACCCGGTGGGTTCGCCATGAATTATTACCTCGCTCCAATATGACACTCGCGATCAGGACCAACTGACGGCATGAACCATCGTCTCCAAGCACCCCATTGCGGCTATGCGCTCTGAGACTTGGCTTTGAACTGCAACCCCGACTCGTCCTTGCTCTCGGCCAGAGCGGCGAGTAGGCGATCGAGCGACAACGCGCCAGAACCCCGGATCGCGATCGCAAGGGCCAGGACAATGGCCAAAAGATGGTATTCGATGCCCTCGCCCTTCTGCAGGTTGAACCAGTTCATAAAGAAGTTGCCGAAGTGAAGATAAGTCTGATAGGCGGCAACGGTCATCGTGATAGCAACGCCGAGTCCACTCAGGCGGCCCAGCAAGCCCAAGACCAGGGCGATAGAGCCGAAAAACTCAATGCAGACGGCAATCACTGTGAGCGCGGGAGGGATATGGTAAGCCTTGGCAAATATCTCAATGGAAGGCCCCAGGCCGCGACCGCCGAACCAACCCAGGAGCTTCTGGGCACCGTGCGGAAAGATGCAAAAAGCCAAGACCAAACGCATCAGGGTCAGGCTCACGTCGTTGCTCGTTCGGAGCAGGCGTTGCAACATGGATGGACACTCCTTTCGTAAAGGCCCTTTTGCACGCAGAACCTGCGGGCAATGTGAACTGGATCGCGGCTGCTATTCTTCGAACTCAAGACGGTATTCTCGTTGACCGATGGAATCTCATTCAGGACATAAGCAACTGAACAACGGGCGAGAAGTAAAGCCCCATGTTCGGATTTCCCACATATTGATATCGAATCGGTGGATTTGGATTCAGCCGAATTAGTAACGAGAAGCGTTCCATTTCTCACAGGTCGCAGGTATCAGCTCTTTGCTCGCAGTGTGATGCGCAGCAGTTCACTCCGTTTGAAGAGGCGCATTGGAGGTCCCCAGGTTCCGGTGCCACGGCAGACGATCACGGTCATGTCCAACACACGATAACGCCCCGACATGATCGGGAAAGCGAGCTTCACGAGATATGTGAATGGCCAGATCTGCCCTTCATGGGTATGGCCGGAGAGCATGAGTCCGACGCCGACGCTGGCCGCTCGCTGTGTTTCCAGCGGCGTGTGCGAGAGCAGGACACTGGCGCCCTCGGGACGCTGGCGCAGCACCTTTTCCATGATTGCCGCGTGCGTCGCGCGTCCGCGGAATGCTACGTCATCAACTCCGGTCAGGACCAACCCAGGAATTGGTTCGATACTTTCATCGCGCAGAACGTGAAAGCCGGCACGGCGAAAGAGAGAGATAATCTTCGTGCCTCCCGCGTACGACTCGTGATTTCCCGTCACAATGTACACGCCGTGCGCAGCGCGGAACTGCTGCAACACTGGCAGCCAGTTGGAGTAAGTCGTTTCATCGCCTTCGAAGATGTCGCCCACCAGCAGCAGGAGGTCGGGATGCAGCAACTCAATCTGAGCCGCTCGTTCACTCGCCCAGCCATGGCCGAGCAGGGATCCCAGATGCATGTCGCTAGCCGCCACAAGCACCGTGCCATTGGCCTCGAGGGGCAGTCCATCGAGAGCGACCTCGTACTCCGTCACCACTGGGGAACGCCGCGCTTGAATTAACGCCACGATCGTCATTAGTAGTGCGAGGATGAACGCGACCTTGCGTAGCGCAGGCAATTGCGGGCGCAGCCACAGGCCAAACCCGGTACAGAGATCGAGCACGAGGAAGTTCGTAAAGATTAGGAAGAATGCGCCCACCCAGTAGGCCCCGACGATCTCCAGCACATGCGAAAGCCCGTCAATAGAGTAGTGCTCAAGCACCCGCGAAACTATGTAACTTGCCCCAAGCAGGACCACCACCGGAATCAACAGCCGCGCGGGAACGTGGTGCGCGATGAATGGGATCGAGAGCAGCCGCGAGGCGACGTAAAGGTGCAGACCGGCCCAGAGAAGGCAAATCAGGGAAAGAAACACGTGTAGGATCTCCCGCCTTGAGTGTATCTAATGATAAGCAGAGCACGTAGCCGTGTCTTTAACGAGCGGCGTGGCTATCTATAGGTTCACCGGACCGAAGCCGACCGCTCTTTGAGCGCTTTCTCAGCGCGCCTTCCACTTAGAAGAAAGCATAGTGAGCTTCTGCTCGACCGAGAGTTGCGGTTTTTCCGGCAGCTTTAATGCTTGCGGTCCGCGCACCTGCGGCTTCGGAGCGGTCTCCAGTAGTGCTTTCATTGAGAGTGCAATGCGTTTGGTCTTTGTATCCGCACTCAATACTTTTACCTTCACGATCTGGCCCACCTTCACAACTTCACTTGGATCTTTGATGTAGCGGTTCGACAGCTCACTAATGTGCACAAGCCCGTCCTGGTGCACGCCGATATCGACGAAGGCACCGAATTTGGTCACGTTAGTCACAACACCTTCCAGAATCATTCCAGGCTGTGCGTCGGCGATTTCGCGAACGGCCTCCGCGAAGCTGGGCGCGACGAATTTATCTCGCGGATCTCGGCCAGGTTTTTTAAGCTCGTCGAAAATGTCATCGAGAGTAAACGTGTCGGCTGTAAGCTGCGTGCGATCCACTTTCTCCAACAACTCAGGGCGCTTGATCAACTCGCGCAATGGAGTTTGAAGCAACTTCGCGATCTGCTCCACCACTGGATAGGACTCGGGATGAACGGCTGTCATGTCGAGTGGATTATCGCCCTCGCGAATGCGCAGGAATCCGGCCGCCTGCTCAAACGTCTTGGGCCCAACACCAGGTACCTTCATCAGTTGCGCACGCGAATGGAAACGCCCATTCGCGTCGCGATACTTCACGATATTGACCGCAGTGCGTTCGGTGACTCCAGCGACGTAGCGCAACAAGGTCCAGGAGGAGGTATTCAGATCCACCCCAACACGATTGACGCAGCTTTCGATCACGCGCTCGAGTGACTGCTGCAAGTTGCGTTGATCGACGTCATGCTGGTACTGTCCGACGCCAATCGATTTGGGATCTACCTTTACCAATTCGGAGAGCGGGTCTTGCAGGCGGCGCGCAATACTGATGGCGCCGCGCACAGTGAGGTCAAGATCGGGGAACTCTTGACGAGCGACTTCAGAGGCTGAGTAAACACTGGCGCCGCTTTCGCTGACCATAACCGCTAGGATGTTATCAAGCTTGCGTTCCCGCAGAAACTCACGCACAAACTGATCGGTCTCGCGTCCGGCGGTTCCGTTCCCAATGGCGATGGCGCGAACATTGTGTTGAGCCATCAACTTCTCCATGACTTTTGCTGACTGTTCCGTCCCGTTCTTCGAGGTGAAGGGATACATCACGTCATGGGCAATGAACTTCCCTGTCTCGTCAACTATGGCGAGTTTGCATCCGGTGCGCAGGCCGGGGTCGATGCCAAGTACGAAGATGGGCCCGGCGGGCGGAGAAAGGAGCAGGTTGTGCAGATTGTCGCGGAAAACGGCAATTGCGTCGGCGTCGGAACGCTTCTTCAGTTCAAGTCGAATCTCACCCTGAATCGATGAATTCAACAAGCGCTGCCATGCATCTTCAATCGCCATCGTGAGCTGCGGAGTCCAATCCCCTTGGTTGCGCAAGATGCGTGAGCGCAAAAGTTCCACCGCACGCGGCGGCTCAAGTTCCATTAGGAAGAACAGAACATTTTCGGCTTCACCGCGACGAATGGCCAGCATGCGATGCGAGGGGATGGTCTTTACTGGCTCCCGATAGTCGTAGTACATTTTGAATTTTTGCTGCTCATCGACGGCGTCGGTCGCTTTGCGGCTCGTAATCACGCCCTCGTCGAACATAAGCTGACGCAAAGCCTTGCGTAGATCAGCGTCTTCGCTGATGGTTTCAGCCACAATGTGGCGCGCACCTTCCAGCGCCTCATCGACGTTGGCAACTCCCTTTTCTTCACTGATGAATGTTGCGGCGAAATCGCTGAGAGCAAGGTCTGCGTCTTGCTGCCCCCAAAGGTATTGTGCGAGCGGCTCAAGCCCCTTCTCGCGTGCAATGGTGGCCTTCGTGCGGCGCTTGGGTTTGTAAGGCAGATAGAGATCTTCGATCTCGCTTTTATCCAGGCATTTTTCGATGCGCGCTTTCAACTCGTTGGTCAGTTTGCCTTGCTCTTCGATGGAGTGCAGGATGGTTTCGCGGCGCGAAATCAGGTCACGGAAATAGGCAATCTGCTCTTCGATTTCGCGGACCTTTACTTCGTCTAGATTGCCGGTGGCCTCCTTCCGGTATCGCGCAATGAACGGCACCGTTCCTCCGCCATCGAGCAACTCAATGACCGAAACAAGGCAGCGCAAAGGAATATCAATCGCCTGCGAGATGTGCAGCAGAATTTCTGGAGTAAGGCTTTTCAATTCAGACATGGGTTCTAGTTGATTCTAATTGCACGGCCTGAGGAAATCTCTTGGATCGTACTACTGGAAAGGCTTATTAGAGGTGGAAGGCCCGACTTGAACGCAATCACGCGAGTTCATAAGAAAAGTATTCCTGCTTCGCGCGAACCCGTCCTGACGGCCCTCACAGGATGCTTGCAGATTAGCTGACAAATCTATATTGATACGCTTTTGCTGATCGTGATTTGTGTGCTGACCCGCTCGTAAGTTGTCGAAGCCAAGAGTGCTTGTGGGATGGCATCGAGCAGATATGTCGGGTGACGCTTATAGGGTAACGCTTCCTTTTCACGATTGATTCACGGCTCACCAGATTTGTTCGTGTGTCTTCCAAAATACCAAGTGATTCTTTACCCACAATCCGGATGAACCATTTGTTTTATATTTTTCGTACTTCTTCTTGCCGAGATAATCTCCCAGCCAAATTTCGCTTGAAGCGTCCCCATGATTCCCTTCGGAGCAACGAGAATGATCGCTATCGCGATCACACCAAGTATAATCATGCTGATACCTGGGAAATTGTACAGGTACTGCTTTAGAACGACGTAAATTACGGCACCAACAATCGGACCCTCCATCGTTCCTATCCCGCCGATGATCACGATAACTACCGCTGCCACGGTCCAATCGATACTAAACGCTGCAGTCGGCTGAATGAACGAAATATTCAGGTACAGCACGCCTCCCGTCACTCCCGATACAAAAGCAGAAACCAGAAATATCGCGAGCTTCGTCTTGTAAAGCTCGACTCCCATCACCTCGGCAGCCAGTTCATTGTCCCTCATCGCCATCAGCGCCAACCCACCCTTAGTTCGCATAATGATATAGACGAGCACCGCTGACCCCAGGCCTACAATCAGGGAAAGGAAGTAAAGATAATTAGTCGACAAATCGTACGACGTTCTAATGTTAAAGCCGACCCCGTACCCAACGAACGACCAGTTCAGGAAGTAAAGCGTCAATGCCTCGGCTATCACCCAAGTGCCGATGGCAAAATAAATGCCCTTCATCTTAAAGATTGGCTGCGAGATGACGAGGGCGAATACTCCGGAGATAACTCCGCCGATCAAGATTGCGAGCAGAAAGTTAAGGTGGTACACCTCGGTGATTATCGCCAGCGAGTATCCCCCAAGCCCTATGAAAATCTGCTGCCCTAAAGAAACCAGTCCCGCGTAGCCTGCTAGCAAATTCCACATTTGCCCAACCGCCATATAGAGCATGATGAGAAAGACAATCATCACCACGCCCTCCGAGGCCCATAACGGCAGCGTGATCAGTAAGACCATGATGGTCGCGAGAATGATCCTTCTTATTAAAGCTGCTCTGCCGCCGAGAGCCGTTGTAATTGCCACTCGTTCCATCCCCTTCATTTCCGGAACTCTACTTCGTTCTGGCGAAAAGTCCTTCAGGCCTGAATGTTAGGATGACCAGAAGCACAACATACCCAAAAAACAACTGATAGGCCATGCCGAAGAAATACGAGCCGAGCATCTGCGCCAAGCCAAGAATGATGCCACCCAAGAGCGTTCCAACCAGACTTCCCATTCCGCCGATCACCACCACGCCGAATGCAAATATCAGATACTGCGTTCCCGTCGTGGGCGTATAGGTAAAAGTCATTCCTATCAAGAGGCCAGCAATACTGGCGGTGACCATAGCAAGAGCCATGGTCACCGCATATACCCGCTTGGTGTTGACGCCCACCAGTTCCGACGCCACAACATCACCGGAAGTTGCGCGGATGGCCCTGCCAAAGTAGGTCTTCATGATGATGAAATGCAGCGACAAAATGACGAGTATCGAGATAACGAAATTGATAAGGTAGATCGCCGATATGGAGAACCAGGGCGTCGTGATCGCATTCTGAGCCGCAAGTTTGGTAGGAATGCTCTTGGCGTCCGCTCCGAAGATCAGCAGCAACACATTCTGCAGAATGATGGACAGCCCGAAAGTGATTAGCAGCGGCGGCTCGGCGCCCTTATCGAGAACCCGGTTGATCAGAACGCTCTGACAGAAGAAGCCTACAACCATCATCACGAGAACGGTAATCAAAAGAGCGATGAAAACATTGCCCGAAAAATGCAGTGCCAATACCATGCTCATGTAGGTGGATATGATCATGAGGTCGCCGTGGGCCAGGTTTATGAGTCCCATGATTCCAAAGATGAGAGACATCCCCAAACCTATCATCGCGTAAAGGCCCCCAAGGAGGATGCCGTTTATGACCAATTGAAGGAGAACCTCCATCAGTATCACCTCACCAAGTAATCACTTAAGCGTATTTGCTTATGCCGAAAAATGCGTCTTTGACCTCTCCCTCGGGGAGTTGGGAAGAGGGCCCCTCCATCACGATCCTGCCCTTGACCATAACGTAGCTGTAGTCAGAATACTTAAGACTTCTCTTTACGTCTTGTTCAACGAGTATGAAGGTCATGCCTTCGCGGTTGATCTCCACGATTTTGTGGTAGATGTCCTTTACAATTACCGGAGCCAAGCCCAGGGAAACCTCATCGCACAATATGACTTCCGGGTCCACCATCAGAGCGCGTCCGATGGCAAGCATCTGTCTCTGTCCACCGCTCAAGTATGTGGCCGATTGGCCTGATTTCTCTTTTAATACGGGGAACAAGCCATAGACTCTCTTCAGGAGTTCTTTTCGTTTCTTTCGCGCACGGGAGAGGTAGGCCCCCATCAATAGATTCTCTTCTACGCTCATTTTCTCGAACACCCTGCTGCCTTCCGGCGACATGGTGATGCCCTTAGAGACAACGTCGTGAGTGTGAATGCCGCTGATGTCTTCGTTTCTGAAGGTTATCTTTCCTCTGGTCGGCTTATTGAGTCCAGTGATGGCACCCAAAAGGGTCGACTTTCCGGCCCCATTGGCGCCAATAATCGAGACGATCGTCCCTTGGGGAATATGTAAGGACACATTATGGAGCGCCTGGAGGTCCCCATAGTGCACATCCAGATTCTCAACGGTGAGTAAAGTTCTATCTTCCTGGCTCAGCATTCTTCGTCGGCCCCCAGGTAGCACTCCAATATCTCTTTTGAGCCAATCACTTCCTCAAATACACCGGACTTCACAACTCTGCCTTCGGCAAGGCACAGAATTCTGTCCGTCCCTTCGCGCATGGTCTGCAGCACGTGCTCGATCCAGACGATACTGATCCCCTGCTGCTTGATCGTGCGGACGATCGCCAGCATCTTCTCGACTTCGCTTTCCGTCAGACCGCCGGCCACCTCGTCAAAGAACAGCACCTTCGGATCGGTTGCCAGCGCCCGGCCCATCTCCAGCCTCTTCCGATCGATCAAACTCAATTTATGGGCAAACCACTGCGCCTTATCGGCCAGACCGATCATTTCCAGGATCTCAATGGCCCTTCTTCGCCCGATCTTTTCGCTTACGCCGCCCCCGTAAACGGCGCCTACGATCACGTTCTCGAAGACGGTCATGCCCTCAAACGATCTGGGCACCTGGAAGGTTCTCCCAAATCCTAGGTGGCAGCGCTCGGTAATCGTCTTATGAGTAACGTCTTCTCCCAGAAAATGGATGCATCCCGAGGAGGGTTTGAGGATTCCGGTAAGGATGTTGAGCAATACAGTCTTCCCCGCGCCGTTGGGTCCGATTACACCGAGGATTTCGCTGTTCTCCAAGTCGAAGCTGACTGAACGCAAAACGTGATTGGCGCCAAAGGAGACGCTCAAATTCTCGACGGCAAGAACCGGTGATGACAACGCTGCCTCCCAGAGGACCAACCCGAAATTACATTGCGTGACTTGTCAAATAGTACCCGCAACGATCGTCCGCTTGCGGGTACTATTTGAGCAGCCTGTATCGTTCTTATACGCTATGCCCGTGGTATGAGAGGCACCACGGGGAGGAGTTATTTGGAACCGGGCAGGAAGAACAACTTCTCCTTGGCCAAGGGTATACCCGGGAATCCACCATTAGCGATGACCCGCTTATCCCACCGACCATTCTTTAGCTTTACCCACTGCGCA
>Ga0316217_10006337_pt1 | contig 11755 bp, 10 predicted proteins | sample 1anoAmetaG_FD_203633 | JGI IMG/M metagenome (GOLD analysis project Ga0316217, IMG submission 203633) | Freshwater microbial communities from Trout Bog Lake, Wisconsin, USA - 1anoA | ecosystem: Environmental > Aquatic > Freshwater > Lake > Hypolimnion/Profundal zone | place: USA: Wisconsin... | reverse complement strand
GACTTAGCATTTAATGAACTATTTAATAAAGCAGTTTCTTCAGTAAGACAACCAATAGAATCATTGTTTAACTGGATAAATGAGTTGACACAAATTCAGAATGCTTCAAAAGTTAGGTCTGAAAATGTCCTTAAACTGCACTTGTATGGAAAAATAACAGTAGCATTAATGGTATTGACTAACTTTTAACCCTTGATTCGCATAAATGATAATATAATAGAATTTGGAGGATTTGTTCTCTTAACAAACGGTTAAATAAATTGTTTTTATTGTTATTGAAAATAATCAATTCTTAATTATACAGCAAACTACATCCTCTGATATCGCTGTTGTCGAGCCTTCCCAGTATTTCAAAACTACCATCTTCATACACTATACCTACATCTTCAGTAGCAATAAATGACGCACTGTATATATTGGCCAAATCTATTATATTAATCAGGCCTTTACCATGTAGGGATACAGACAATGGATTGTCCTCGCTTCTTATATAAACCTTCATCCATGGCGGACATTTGTATATTCCTTTTCCAGCAGAATATCCCTGTGATAAAAGTTCTGTCATACCATATTCTGAATGTATATTTTCAACACCAAAACCTTTGGTAAGCTTTTCATGAACTTCCATGCGGGTCATTTCTTTTTTACGTCCTTTCATTCCACCTGTTTCCATGATGATAGTATGACGAAGATGCATGTTGTATTGTTCGGAAAAGTCAAGCAATGCAAAAGTAACTCCTAATAATATGGTAGGTTGTTTCTTTGCTTCCAGTTCTGAAAGAATAGTATATAAAGAATGGAAATCATCTAAATAAAAACCGCTTTTAGGATGGTCTGATAACCTGATTAAATTATCAGCCATCATCACTAAAGAAGAATTGTTTCTTTCCAGATAGGAGGGAAGCAATGCCAGAATGCAGTAATGGTTGATATCTCCATAAATCAACTGAAATGTTTTTATAAAACTTTCTTCGTATACAGCTATATCTTTTATCAGATGTTTGCTGGTATTTTGTTTTGTAGTACCACTGCTTTCAAAAACCCTTACAGGTTCAAAATCTGTAGTTTTTATTACATGCGATTTGAAAAAAGAGATAGGAAGAAAAGGGGTATTATTGATGAACTCTTCCAATCTATTGTTTGAGTCAGCAATTAAAGTATCTTTTTTAAAAAGATTACACCACTGATTATATATGGCATTATTATTGTATTGATATCTGAAAAGAGCATTGCAGATATCAATAAAGTTGTTGTTGTTAACAGAAAAAATCTTGTTAAGAAGTTGATTGTCGTCTGTCATGTAATCTTTTTAAATACATTTGATTGTTGTAAAATCTGTAAAAGTATGAATCTAAAGGTATTATTGGTCGTTATTTCTGTTGTTATGTTAGCTGCCTGCAAAAAAAGTATAGGTAGTAAGCAATCCAATCTAACACTGACAGGGGTTAGTACAAGGTCTGTTACTGTAAATAGTACTATTGCATTTAATTTCGAATTTAGTCATCCATATTCTGGCAATATTACAGATACATTAGGTATAAAAATTATTTATAAAACCTGTACTTTTAAGCAGTCGGATACTACATTTATGGCAGTGCCTGTTTTTTCCAATACGCCTAACCAGATTTGTAAAATGGAATACGATTTTATATTTGGAGGAAACGGAGAATTTACAACAGGATGTTCCAATAATGCAAATATTTATAAATCTGATAGTTGTTATTTTCAATTCTGGTTAATTGACAGAAACAGTAATTCGAGCGATACTATTTCCTCTCCAATGGTATTCCTGAATCAATAAAATATAAAATCTAAACTTCTATTAATTGACAATTGTCCATCGTCAATCGTCAATTGTCAATTACTTTCACCCCTTCATTATTAATGGTGGTTAAGTAAGTATGATAATCAAGACCTATTTTATTATAAATATCTTTCATAACCGTTTCCACCGCTTCTGCTTCCTTCAGTGTTTTACTCAACATGAAGATAGATGGTCCAGATCCTGAGATACCTCCTCCTAATGCGCCAGCTTCTTTACAGAATCTTTTCACATCATTGAAACCTGGAATCAATATACTCCTAACAGGCTCAATTATTACATCTTCCAGGCTTCTTCCTATCAGGTCATAATCATGTTTCAACAATCCCGCAACCAATCCTGCTATATTACCCCATTGTTTTATAGCATCCTTCAATAAAACAGTATGTTTTAGTATTTGCCTTGCATCTGAAGTACGTACTTCTATCTGAGGATGTACGATACTCACAAACAATTCAGGCGGCTTGATAGGAACTATATCCAAAGGGAAAATAGAACGGATAAGTGTTACACCACCATAAATGGCTGGAGCAATATTATCAGCATGTTTTACACCACTGGCCACTTTTTCGCCAAACATGGCAAACTGTACAAGGTCTTCATTGCTATATCTTCTGTCCAGAAGTTCATTAGCAGCCACTACAGCACCCGCAGCACTTGCAGCACTGCTTCCTATGCCACTACCTGGCTTTATCTGCTTCCTGCTGGTTAAAATCAATCCTTTTATATCGGGTGTTTTATCCAGCAATGCCAGCAATGCAGCACCACTTACATTCTTTTCCGGATCGGTAGGTAAATCATATTCATCTTCGTTGATGATATGAACTCCTGGTTCATCCGTCAGAGATACACTCAATATATCGGAAGGTGCATTCACTGCAAATCCAAGAATGTCGAAACCGCAAACCATATTGGCCACAGTTGCCGGACTGCTTACCACTACTTTCCTTCCTGTAGGCTGTGCTGTAATATTTGTTTTAGTACTCATTTAATTCTATGTTATTGGGTTATACTTTTCAGAAAATCAAGGTGCTACGCGAATGATATCAGCAAATACTCCACTCGCAGTTACATCAGCACCTGCACCTGCACCCTTTATGACTAATGGTTGTTCAGGATAACGTTTTGTATAGAATAATACAATATTGTCCTTGCCATATAAATGGAAGAAATCACTTTCAGCAGGTACATGTTGTAAGCCTACAGCAGCTTTCCCATTTTCATACGAAGCAACAAATTTCAGTTTACAACCATTAGCAGCAGCTGCATCATATAATTGTTTGAAGTGAGACTCATGTTTTACCATCTCTTCATAGAAGTTTTCTACCGATCCTTCGTAGCATGATGCTGGTAGGAAACCATTATTGGTAATATCAGTCATTTCTATTAACTGTCCGGCTTCACGGGCAAGGATTAATATTTTTCTCATTACATCGGTGCCTCCTAAATCCAGTCTTGGATCCGGCTCGGTATAACCTTCCTTCTGAGCTTGTCTTACAATCGAAGCAAATGGTTGTGTGCCGTCATAATTATTAAAAACAAATGTCAATGTGCCGGAAAGTATTGCTTGTATTTTAGTAATCTTATCTCCGCTTCTTACCAGATCATTTAATGTGCCGATAACTGGTAAACTGGCTCCTACATTTGTTTCATAAAGGAACTTGGCATTATATTCTTTAGCAGTAGCTTTTAGTCTTAAATAATTCTCTAATGAAGACGCTGCTGCAATTTTATTGCAGGCAACCACAGAAACACTTTTTTGTAATAATTTATTGTATTGTAAAGATACTTCTTCGTTACCGGTTACATCTATATAAACACTGTTACGAAGGTTATGATCTATGATAATTTTAGTCAGTTCAACAATATTGGTAGGTTCTCCTTTTTTGTCAAGATCTTCCTTCCAGTGCGATAAATTAATGCCATCTTTTCTGATCAATGTTTTCTTGCTGTTACTGATACCTACTACTCGCAATTGAAGGTTCAGTTCATTCAATAAATATTCTTCCTGTTGTTTCAGTTGATCTAATAGTTTGCCTCCTACATTACCTACTCCAACAATAAATACATTCAACTGTTTGTTGGACGATTCAAAGAATGCTTCATGCAATACATTCACTCCTTTACGGGCATCAGTCTGCGATATTACTGCAGAAATGTTTTTCTCCGATGATCCTTGAGCAATGGCTCTTATGTTTATACCATTTCTTCCCAAAGCAGTAAACATTCTTCCACTGATGCCAGGATGGCTTTTCATATTATCGCCTACTACAGCTATAATTGCCAGCTCTTGTTCAACCTTTATAGGTTCCAGTTTGCCGGTAATGATTTCCGCTTCAAAAGTTCTGTCTATAATATTCTTTGCTCTTACTGCATCTCCACTATTGATTGCAACACTGATGGAATGTTCCGAAGAACTTTGTGTTATCAGTATTACATTTATCTTTTCCTGTGCAAGTGCTTCGAATAATCTTTTGGAGAATCCTGGAATACCTACCATTCCACTACCTTCCAGACTTAATAAAGTAATCTTGTCTATACTGGATATACCTGTAACTATATCATGACTTATTTTAGTCACATCACTCTCTATCAATGTGCCATAATCCGATGGAGCAAAAGTATTTTTAATCCATATTGGAATGTTCTTCTGCATAGCAGGTTGTATGGTAGGAGGATAGATAACCTTAGCTCCGAAATGCGAAAGCTCCATCGCTTCCTTATAAGATATATGAGGAATAGGTTTTGCATTACTTACCCATCTTGGATCAGCAGTCATCATTCCCGAAACATCGGTCCATATTTCCAGCGATTCAGCATTAATGGCAGCAGCAAAAATAGCCGCTGTATAATCCGAACCCCCACGACCTAAGGTAGTAGTCTGTCCTTTATGATCACTGGCAATAAAACCAGGGGCAATATATAATTTAGAAGCTGTAAACTGAATAGCTTTACGGATATGTTGATTGGTGGAATCAAAGTCAACTTTGGCATGACCGAAATGAGAATCGGTAGTAATTACTTGTCTGGAATCTATCCACTCATGTTCCATACTCAGTGAACTGAAATAGGCTGATATGATTTTGGATGATAATAACTCACCATAACTTACTATTCTGTCTTTGGTACGTCCCGATAATTCTTTCAATCTGTATACCCCTTCACATATATCTTCCAATTCATTGAAATTGGTTTTTACCAGACTCAGACAACTGCTCTGTGAGGTTACAGGCAATAAGTTTCGGACTGTATCAATATGTTTCTTTTCCAGTTCTGCCAGGAATTGTTTGTATTGTTCATGACCATCTGCGGCGGTTGTTCCTGTTTTAATCAGTAAATCTGTTACTCCACTCAATGCGGATACTACTATTAGACAACGGCTATAGCCGGATTGTTGAATAACCTGGATAGTTTTTTGGATGTTTTCGGTGTTCGCTACCGATGTCCCTCCGAATTTCAGTACTTGCATGCTTACTTGTTTTATGGCTAAAGAAATGTAATTGTTGAATCTGGATAGCTTGTATCCATCTGTTTGATTGTTGTTTATATAGTATGATAACCCCTAAAGGGTTGTAGTGATAGTAGTATTGATGGCTGCGAAAGCCATATTTACCTTTACTGTATTATTCATTGATGCTATGAATTGAATCTGTATCATTTTGTTTATATAACGCTACGAAGATATGTAATTTGAGTATATAGCTTCTGTAGAATTTATTATAATTGAAATTGATTCAGTTTTAAAGGGTTTAATGCAAGCCTTTTAACAAATTCAAAGGATATGATAAACTGAATTAAAATCTGTATAGTCTAAAGTGTTTTACCTGAAAAATCATCCGTTCACCGTAAAAATGCAATAATTGGCCGAAAAAAATTGTACACGACTGAAATGTTTCATACATTAGCTCTATCAAACGAAATAAAACGATTGCGTTTGTTTTTAAAATCTATAAAAACATGTCATTTATGAAAAACAGTATTTATTCAAATGTTGATGCCAACAAGTCTACATCAGATTCAGTAGTTACTATTCACACAAAACTGTATATTATTAGTATACCTAATGATATCAACCAGAATGTTACTTTTCTGAGGTTGATGAATTAAGAAAGACTACGAGATTTTAGCTATCAGTACTCAGACCGGAAAATACAATTCAATTGTTTTGTAATTCCAGTCACACTAAATGTATTGTCTAAGTACTGATATCTAAGTACTGATATCTTTACATTTGCTGTATTTATTCTTTTAAATATGGCAAACAGATTCAATCTTCATCAGAATAGTATTTGCAGTTTACTGGGTATTCAATATCCCATTATTCAGGCCGGAATGGTTTGGACCAGTGGATGGAAACTTGCTTCGGCAGTGTCTAATGCTGGCGGGTTAGGTATCATAGGTGCTGGCAGTATGTATCCTGACATCTTGCTGGAACATATTATCAAGTGTAAAGCTGCAACCGGTAAATCCTTTGCGGTCAATCTACCTCTTATATATCCCGATATTGAATCGCATGTTCAAACTATCATCAATCAGGATGTGAAAATTGTGTTTACTTCAGCGGGTAATCCTAAATTATATACTCCTCTCTTTCATCAGCACGGGATTAAAGTAGTTCATGTAGTCAGTAGTAGTTTCTTTGCTCAGAAGGCTGTAGCTGCAGGTGTCGATGCTATTGTGGCCGAAGGTTTTGAAGCAGGTGGTCATAATGGAAAAGAAGAGACGACTACTATGGTATTGATACCTGCTGTCAGGAAAGCTGTTGATATTCCTTTGATTGCTGCAGGAGGTATTGCTACCGGTCAGCAGATGTTGTCTGCTATGGTGCTGGGTGCCGATGCCGTTCAGGTGGGTAGCAGATTTCTTTGCACCCCCGAAGCTTCTTCTCATATCATTTTTAAAGAAAAAGTATTGGCTGCAAAAGAAGGTGATACGCAACTGATGATGAAAAAGAATGTTGCTGTCAGGCTATTGAAAAATCATTTCTTCGATCTTATTCATGAAGCCGAACAAAGAGGTGCCGATGCAACTGAAATAAAAAACATTTTAGGTCGTGGCCGTGCTAAGAAAGGTATGTTTGAAGGTGATCTGGAAGAAGGGGAACTCGAAATAGGACAGGTATCTTCCATCATCGATTCTATTAAACCTGCAGCAGATGTTGTTGCAGAATTATGGAATGATTACCTTGCAGCAATTATGGAGATTTCCTGTACAGATTAATATAATAATTGTTTAATAACAGACCAGATGAAAGATGAAGCTATTTATCGCATTAGTCTTACTTTGATTGAAGGCCTTGGTCCTGTTCATATCCGTAATCTGATCGATCGTTTCGGTACAGCATCCTCTGTCTTCAACGCACCTATTCATCACCTCAGTTCACTGGAAGGTATTGGCAGCATTAAAGCAGAATCTATTAAAAGATTTGTCGGCTTTAGCTTTGCAGAAGATGAATTAAAGTTCTGCGATGACAATCACATTCAGATTCTCTTCCTGACCGATCCATTATATCCCCGACGCTTATTGAATTGTTACGATGCTCCTACCGTTTTATATTACAAAGGAACTGCCGATTTAAATACCAGTAAGGTGGTTACTATCATCGGCACCCGGTCCAATACCGACTATGGTAAATCGGTTACCGAAAAGATAGTGCAGGATCTTGCAGCGCATGGCGTATTGGTAGTGAGTGGATTGGCAATCGGAATAGATGCTATTGCCCACAAGGCTGCTATCAGCAATGGTTTGCCTACGGTGGGTATATTGGGTCATGGCCTCGATATGATGTATCCTCCTCAGAACAAATCTCTTTCTTTCGAAATGTTGTTGAATGGGGGCTTACTCACCGAGTTCCGGCATGGCATTACTCCCGAAGCTTTCAATTTTCCAAGAAGGAATAGAATAGCAGCCGGAATGAGTGATTGTACATTAGTCATCGAAAGCCAATTAAAAGGTGGTTCCATGATTACCGCCGAGATGGCTTATGGATACAACCGCGATCTGTTTGCGGTTCCGGGCAGATTGAATGATCATAAAAGCAAAGGCTGTCTGCATCTGATACAACAAAATAAAGCCATTATATATACCAATGCTGAGGACTTTATAGCAACCATGGGATGGGATGTGAATCCAAAAAAGACTGCCAGAAGACAAAGGGAGTTATTCATTGAGTTAACGCCGGATGAGAAAATAATCATGGATATTCTGAATGAAAAAGAGGAGACCCATATCGATGAACTACATACCCGCAGCGGACTCAACAGCAGCAGCATTGCCGCTTCCATCCTCAATCTCGAATTGCAAAGTGTTATTATCTGTCTTCCCGGAAAAGTGTATAAGGTTTTGTAAGTATTACTTTATATTACTCAGAATTTACAATAGGTTTCTTTAATAAGTATTAGTTGTAACATATAATATTGTATAGTTCTATCGCCTTTGATTCTCTGTTTTTTCTGTATTTATATTCATTGTCAAATTGTCAAATTGCCGAATTGTCATATTCTCACTTCTTCCAGAACACATCATAAGCAAATCGCAAAAGTGTTCCCACCACTACCACTAGAAAGAATATCCTGATAAATTTATTTCCCTTACTGATAGCTAGTCTTGCACCTACCATGCCTCCCAGTGCATTGCTCACAGCCATAGGAATGGCAATGCTCCAGATAATGGTACCCTTCATCAAAAACAGGATGATCGATCCTGTATTGGTTGCAAGATTCACCATCTTGGCCGATGCAGATGCCTCCAGGAAATCAATCCCCATCAGCAGGATGAATGCCAGTATCAGAAAACTACCCGCACCGGGTCCAATAAATCCATCGTAGAAACCAATCACCACACTGATCAGTATAGAGTAGGTCAGTTTTACGGTAGCAGAATGCGACTTATGGCTATGCTGTCCGAAGTTCTTTTTAACGAATGTATAGAAAGCCACACAGCTCAGTACCACCAGCAATACAGGCTTCATGAAATCGTTGTGAACCCTTGTCAGCAGGGTCGATCCCGCAAAGGCCGAGCCAGCGGCTATTACCATCATCATTATCAGCAATGTCCAGTTCAGTTTTACTTTTCTGATGTATTGAATGGCGGCAAAGAAGGTACCTGAGAACGAAGGTATTTTCAAGGAACCTATTACGGCAGCCACTGGAAAGTAGGGGAGAGCAATCAGGGCAATGGGTAATTGTATCAGTCCTCCTCCGCCCACTATGGCATCTACAAAACCTGCCGTGAAGGCAGCCAGACAAAGCAGAATAATAGTATGTATATCCATTGGAAATAAGCTATTTCTTAAAGACGAAAGTAAAGGAGTTTTAATTTCGACAGCAATTATTATAGTTTGCATGTGAAGAACAACTGCAAAGCTAAAAACATGCCCTATAGTGAAATAGGCATGCGTTTTTAAAAAAAGAGCATGCCCTTTAATGAAATCGATATGCCTTATAAAAATAAGAGCATGCCCTGTAGTGAAATCGATATGCCTTGTAAAAAAAAGAGCATGCTCTGTAGTGAACACGATATGCTTTATATAAATATGAGTATGCCCTGTAGTGAAATCGGTATGCGGTATAAAAAAAAGAGCATGCTCTGTAGTGAAAAGACTATGCCCTGCACTGAAAAGACCATGCCTTGCTCTGAAAAGACCATGCCTTGCTCTGAAATCGCATGCTATGAAAGCATAAAGCATGCTTTTCTTAAAAAATAATAAAAAGGTGTTTTTTATTTTACCTGATATGAGTTAAGAAATGAATTGTTTGATGGCATAATTGACAATTAATTGAAAAAAGTATTGGCTTTGGCAATAAATGATGTGAATTGCAGGGTGTTATAACAGGTTTCTGATGTTTGTGGGAGATATAACTAATACGATAACAATGCGGAATAAATACAATTAACCGCAAAGGGCGCAAAGTTTTACACAATGAACACAAAGAATCGGGTTTATACTTTCACTATATTCAAATAGCATTTTATAAGAACACAAAGGGTTGCTATTCGCAACCTGGAAGACAGGGATGAATTAATATTAATGATTAATTCACTTTATTACCGAGGATTTGTTTTATAGTAGTCAAATTTTCAGTTGGATGGATTTATGAAAAGATGTTGAGGAGAAAATGAGACTCTGCGCGGAAGTGAAATTCAACAACTTTGGTGTTGAAATAATTGATAATTGATAATTGATAATTTGAAGACTGTTGCTTCCTGCTTTGCTTCGTTCATTGCAACTCCTCGCAGTTGCAATGACGGTAGCAGACTAGTAGTTTGAACGTGCGCGAAGGACAGAAGCGGTATCCTTTTTATGGCGCCCCTAGGACTCCTATAAGTATAGGACTGCCTGCGGGGCGCCATAAAAAGATACAAGCGGATGGCCTGACACGAGCGAAGCGAAGTGGCGCGCCCAAAAAACTAATTTGATAATGTGATAATTAGCTAATGTGCTAATGAAATACAGGCTATTGGGTGTTGGTCTTTAGATTGAATACAAAAACTAAAAACTAAAAACTAAAAACTACATGAGGATAGTTGCAGTAAAATGGTTTGTTGATTGTTTATAATTCATCCATCCATTTACCCTTACTTTTGCTGCTATGACAATTGAACAAATTAAGAATATAAGAGAACGCGTTGCCGTCTTGAGGAGGTTTCTTTGACGTCGATAACAGGTTAGAAAAAGTATTGAACGATAAACAACTTTCGCTTTCACCGGGATTCTGGGACGATAATGTCCGCGCTACCGGTACCATGAAAGAAATTAAGGTAAACGAATACTGGATTAACATGTTTAATGCAGTGGAAACGGCTGTGGAAGACTTTGCCGTCATCTTTGATTTCTGGAAGATGAACGAAAGCACTGAAGAGGAAACTAAAACAGCCTACGATGCTGCCATTGAGGCAGTGGAAGATGCTGAGTTTAAGAGTACCCTGAACAAACCGGAAGATGAACTGGTAGCGATACTACAGATTAATTCGGGGGCAGGCGGTACCGAAAGTCAGGACTGGGCCGAGATGCTGATGAGGATGTACAGGATGTATGGCGACAAACAAGGCTGGAAAGTAACCGAAGTGGATATGCAGGAAGGCGATGCCGCCGGTATAAAGAGTGTGACCCTTCAGTTTGACGGGCCTTTTGCATACGGTTTTCTGAAAGCAGAAAGCGGGGTGCACAGGTTGGTACGTATATCGCCCTTTGACAGCAATGCCCGCAGGCATACTTCGTTTGCATCGGTATATGTATATCCCTTGATAGACGATAGTATAGAAATCAATGTGAGTCCGGCTGATATAGAATGGGAGTTTTACCGTAGTGGCGGAAAGGGTGGACAGAATGTAAACAAGGTGGAAACTGCTGTAAGACTGAAGCATATTCCATCGGGCTTTATTGTGGAATGTCAGCAGACCCGTACACAGGGCGAGAACCGAGAACTGGCGATGAAGATGCTGAAGAGCCGCCTGTACGAAGATGAACTGAGGAAAAGACAGGAAGCACTGAATGTGAGCAATTCGAACAAGAAGAAGATAGAGTGGGGGAGTCAGATACGTAGTTATGTGTTCCATCCTTACAAGATGATTAAAGATCACCGTACCGACTATGAAGTGGGTAATGTAGGTCCGGTAATGGATGGTGAACTGGATGGGTTTATTAAAGCCTATTTAATGATGGAGAAAGAAATGGAATAGCAATTAATTAGCTGATTAGCTAATGTGCTGATGTGCTAATGAATACAAATACAAATACAAATTAAGAATTATGAATTAAGAATTATGAATTGAAATACAGATTAAGTTTTTGGTTTTCAATTGTATTAATTCATAATTCATAATTCATAATTCATAATTCATAATTATCAATTAAGTATGAGGATCATATTCATGGGGACGCCGGAGTTTGCAGTGGCTTCGCTGGTAGCACTGATAAATGCGGGGTATAAT
>Ga0316217_10006336_pt1 | contig 11757 bp, 11 predicted proteins | sample 1anoAmetaG_FD_203633 | JGI IMG/M metagenome (GOLD analysis project Ga0316217, IMG submission 203633) | Freshwater microbial communities from Trout Bog Lake, Wisconsin, USA - 1anoA | ecosystem: Environmental > Aquatic > Freshwater > Lake > Hypolimnion/Profundal zone | place: USA: Wisconsin... | reverse complement strand
CTTTGGCTTCGGCCCGCAGCTTTTGCCTGGCGGGGCGCTTGCGTTGGGCGCGTGGCTGCGGTTCGCTGGCGCGAGCTTCCTGCTCGGCGGCATGCTCGCGCTCAGCGATGAGATCCTCGATTCTCTCCTTTTCACGAACCAGCTCTTCCACCGTCAGCGCCTGGTAGTCGCTGCCTTCGGCCACCGGCAGGGAAATTCCCTGCTGCCGGAGCCAATCATCCACCCGCTTTTGGTTTTTCTTGTAGAAGTAAAAGCCGGTGGCGGCCACGCCCAGTCCGACCACGAAGCCGGTGACGTGCTGTGAACTAATCTGCGGAACAATGGGCATAATATGCGGTCCTCTTAAGCCTCCCCGCCAGTGAACCGGTCGGCGCTGGGAAGGAAACGCCGGCCGGTGTTGGTGTAACGAATGCGCAAGGGGATGCCCTGTGAGAAGCCCCCAATCCCCTCCAGCACCGAGTTATGCACTTGGGCCACGCGCTTGATGTCGTCGATTAGGCTGGCGTGCGGCCCAGGAGCAGTCCCAGTTAAAGCGTTCATCACCAGGCTCGGTATCAGGCCAAAAAAGGCCATCTTGTCGTGCGGCGCGCGATCGGGAGTAACCACGACCTCGACTTGCCGCTGCCGGCCTTTGCGGGTGATCTCACTGGGCCGGATCTCGACGCCCTGAGCGGGCAATCGCGTTAGGTGCCGACCAAAGGTCGCAATCCAAGTAAACAAGGCGGCGGGGAGGGCGTTGCCGCGCAGTAGCGCGGTCACGAGATATGTGAGCATCAGAACTTCCGGATCGAAGTTCCCCTTTCGGCGGTACTCGAGCCAACCGTGATCCAGGACCGCAGCCGCCGTGGCAATGCTGGCGACCCGGTCGATCGCAGGGACGAGGACCTGATAAGGACGGAACACGCGGGCTGCCAACGCGGCCAACAAGCTCACACCCGCGTAAAAACCCGTGTCGGTCACCTCGCGGGCCCGGGGCCGCGCCAGCACCCGAACAGCCACATTATGCTCCAAGGAAAGCGCGATAGCCGCGCGCACGACGATTTCTTCGGCCAAGACCTCCTCAGGTTCATAACAAACCAGGAGGGACGAGCTGATGGCTGTGTATTGGACCTGGGTCACTCCGGGATGTTCCTTGAGCATCCGATGCAACTGGAGCCGATCCCTGACAGCATGGGAGAGCCGCGCGCGCAGGCGGCCAGGCAGCTCGTGTTCAATCGTCACGCTGGGGATTCCAGGGGTATTCACCGGTTTCGCTCCATGTCGTGCAGCAGCAGCCGCAGGGAGTTCATTACGACCAGGACCGTGGTGGCATTATGAATGGCGGCGCCCCACACCACCGGCAGCTTGCCCAGGGCCGCCAGCACCAAGGCCGTTGTATTCACGCCGATGGCGGTTGCAAAATTCTGCTTAACGATACCCATCGTCTTTTGCGAAAGCCGAATGACGCTTGGAATCATAAGCGGGTCGTCGCTGGCGATGGTAATGTCCGCCGCTTCCATGGCAATATCGGTCCGGGTGGACCCCATGGCGATGCCCACGTCCGCACAGGCCAGAGCGGGCGCGTCATTGATGCCGTCGCCGACCATAATGACGCGGGCGCCTCGTTGCTGCAATCGCAACACCACGTCGGACTTTTCCTCCGGCAGCACCTCGGCATGATACCGATCCATGGCCATTCGCGTCGCCACCAACTCCGCGTGTTGCCGCACGTCCCCGGTCAGGAGGACGATATCGTCCATGCCCAGGGCGCGGAGGCGATTCAGCGACTTCTTCATGTCCTCCCGCAAGGTATCCTGAATCCCGACCAAGCCAAGCAGTTTACGGTTGCGGGCCACATAGACGATTTGTTCGCCGCGTTGGACCAGGTGTTGAGTGGTCGACTCCGCAGCGGCAAGATCGATGCCGCGCTCCCGCATAAAGGGCAGACTGCCGACACTGACGACGCTGCCTTTCACGGTCGTTTGCACGCCGCGCCCGATAAAAACCTGCGTTGGTCCATGCGCTGGAATCGACCAACCGCTGCGGCGGGCCTTCTCCATGAAGGCGATGGCGACCGGATGCGTGGAGGTTTCTTCCGCTGCGGCGGCCAGTTCGAGAACCTGGCGTTCACCAGCCTCGGCACTGGTCGGGGAAACCGAGGTCACCTGAGGGCGGCCTTCGGTCACCGTCCCCGTCTTGTCCAAGACGACGGTATCAGCCTCGGCGAGTGCCTCCAGGTAATCGCTCCCTTTGATGAGCACGCCGTTGCGGGCCGCCGTGGCGATGGCGGCCGACAGCGCGGTGGCAGTGGAAAGCCGCACCCCGCACGAGTAGTCAATCACCAGCATGTTCAGGGCGCGCTCCGCATGGTGGGTCGCCGCATAGACCAATCCGGAAAGGCCGAAGTTGACGGGGATAAACCGCGCTGAAAAACGATCGGCAAATGCCTGAATACGGGCCTTGCGGCCGCCGGCCTCCTCAACCAGGTGAACGATGCGAGCCACCGCCGTCTCATCACCGATCTTCTCAGCCCGGATCGTCAGATGGCCAGTCTTAACGACCGTTCCGGCAAACACTTTGTCTCCCGGTTGTTTGCGCATCGGCATAAATTCACCAGTGATGGAAGCTTGGTCGACGGCGGCTTCGCCACCTCGCACGACCCCATCCACGCTGATCTTCTCTCCGGTTTTCACCACTACAGCGTCGCGGACTCGCACCTTCTCGATAGGGATGCGCACCTCCCGGCCATCCGCCTCCAACCGCCACACCCAATCCTCACCTGTCGAGAGCATGTCGCGGATGGCTCGGCGGGTGCGGTCCATCGTATAGGCGGTGAGCAACTCGGCCAGGTCGGCGAGGCCGATGATAGTCAAGGCGGCGCGGTCCCGGCCGGTCAGCAGGCTGGAAAGGATCGCGGTGGAACTGAGTGTGTCGGCGTTGGGGCGACCGCTTCGCACGAGGGAAAGCCAGCCACTGCTCAAAATGGGCCAGGCCAACGATAGGCTCGCCAGCGCGGGCGCGGTGAGGAATCGGCCTAAAAAGGAGCTGGGCGCTTTCGGTGTGGAGAGGGCGCTAAAGGTCAAAGTGGCAGCGCTCGCGAGGACCCGGGCGAGGATTTCTGGAATGGACTCCTGCTGCAGCCGTCGTTCCTGCACCGTGCTCTGGATAGCTTGGGCGCGTTCGACCTTGAACGCGGCTAACGCGTGGTCTTTCATCCGGGACTGGACGGCGTCGAACACCGCTTGAGTGGAGGCCTTTGCCGGGTCATACAGGACAAGCACGTTCTCGGAATGCGCGCTCAAACTCACCGAGTGAACAACGGGCAGGGCGCGCAACTGCGAGCCGATTTCCTGCGTCCTATCGGCGAGATGCCGCAGGCCCGGGCAATGAATCCGCACCCGCCCCGGCAGTTCGTGGAGGACTTGGCAGGTCCTGTGCTTGTCCCCTTTAAGACCAAACATGATCGGGGATAGCGAAATCTTCATTGAACGCCAGATGCGGACGCATCGCCCGCCCAAGCTCTCGCACCAAGCGCTGAAGGACCTCGGGGCGATGCTCCTCAGGCACAGTCTTGAATTGGCTCCAATGCCGGATCGCCAGGCGGTTGAGGGCCTCCACGAATCGCAACAGTTCGGCTTCAGCGAACTCGTCCTGAGAATACTGAATCAGCACGCTTCCCGTCGCGAGGTTCACCGCGATTTCGTGGATTCGGTTCGGCCCGACCCGGAGGTCGCGCCAGGAAAAGCCATCCGGGTGCGATCCTCGCGCCAGTTTTTTTAGCGCCGGGATTCGCAACCGCAAGCGCCCAGGCAAGCGATGGACCACTCGAGGACGCAGCAGCCAAGCGCCCACGGGATCAATTAGCGAGTTCCCTTTCATTGCTCCTTCCACGCGGGTGGGAAAAGCTCGCGATAGGCCCACCATAGCAGCGGCCAACCCAGCGCCCTCCTGGCGGCGATATTGCGGACCCCCAGGATGACCAGCAGCAGCGGCATGGCCGTATAAAAGTCGACCATGCCGCCGGTCCGTTCATGCACAGCTCGATTTAACGCCTCCCCAGTATCCCGGATCTCGCGTCCGAGCCACGAACGGGGCGCTCGTTCAATCTGCCGCTCGAGTCCCAGCAGGCGGATGATAGCTGCCATCAGCAATTCCGGCTTGAGTCGGTCGTCGGCAAGCCTCAGGCAAATGCTGCCGGAAATGCTGCTCACCTCCACATCCTTAACCCCATCGATACGGATCAGTCGCCTCTTCAATTCCTGTCCCTCACGTTGCTTCCCAGCCAGGTGAGGGGTCCGGAAGCGGACGCGTCCCGGCAGCAGATGAACCGTTTCAATGACCCCCGGAAAGTTGGGTAATCGGCGCGAAGCGCCTCGCTTTTTCTTGCCCAACACGCTGGCCAAAAGAAACCCCGTTATGAGATGCATAGGTTGTCAATTGAAACGCGCCTTCGGCAGACGCTGCCAGCAGGCGCGCCAGGAACTCGCCACGCAGAATCTCCGACATTTGCGACCAATGGCAAACCCTCTCTTATCCAGGCCGATGCGTCAAGCTTGCTCTTCTCGGGCTTCTTGGGTGTCTTCCTTCCCGGGAGCGAGCGAAGTTTACCGCTTGCAAGCGCATCGCTTGGCGACTGCGCTGGGGGCCGATTCCGGCCCGAACGGGAAAGGATAAGAATGCCGCTTGCCCTAGACAGCCGATAGTTTATACGCGGTGGCGTTGAGCATTTATGAACTCGATCCAACTTTGCCTTGCATCGAGTCCAAATTGGTGTTTAGTAAAGGCATAGAGTGAACGGGCAGAAGACATCCAACCGCGGAAGCGGCGGCGCCGTACGGGCGGCCGCAGGTTTAATGTTATCCCTCTGGCTGATCACTTTCGCCCTCGCGGCAGTGCCGCAGATTCATCGCCTACTGCATCAGGACGCGGACCACGCCACTCACCACTGCTTGATTACCCAAGTGGGGCAGTACTCGCCGCTCGCCGGGTTTGTTCCGTTGACGGTCCCGCTGGCTCCGATCGCCAGTTATCAACTTTCATCTTCCGGGGACCTGCGGGCGCTCTCGATCTTCGACTACCCGTATTCCCCTAGCCGCGCTCCACCCAGCGTCATTCCCACCTCCGTGGTTGTGGGCTGAACGCCGGGCCAATCGACTCCCGGTCTTCGGCTGTCAGCCTTCAATCATTCCCATTTCCCCTGTCCCAGGGAGTCACGATTGCTTAGCGAGCGATCAATTCGCCCGGTTAATGAGAGGAATGATATGAGTTTAAGATTTTCAGTAATGTCCCGTTGGTTCATTGCCCTAGGCCTGTGCGCCGTGGTCGCGCAGGGCCAGGAGACCAATCAGGCGGACAAAGTCAGTCAACAACTTAGGCAGATGCAGGAGCGGTTCGAACAGCAGCAGCGCGAAATGCGCGAGAGCTTCGAGCGGATGCTGCGGGAGCAGCAGGCACAAATCGAGGCGCTCAAGAGGCAGATCGCCGGTTTGCCGACCAACGCCCCGGTGGTCGCCACCACCACTAACGCGGCCCCGTCCGGCGTGGCCACCGCTGACGAGATGAAGGAATTGAAAGGCCGGGTGGACTCGGTGATCGAGGCGCAGAAGAAGGTGAAGCCCAGCGAGTTCAACCCCTCGATCGGACTGGTGGGGGAGACGATCTTCTCGTATCGCAGTCAAGGTTCGAACGACACAGGGAGCGACCGGCCCGGCGGATTCGACGTGAACCAGCGGTCAGTGGAATTGAACGTGGCAGCCGCGGTCGACCCGTTCGCCAAGGGTTACGCGGTCGTCAACGCTTCGGCGGACTCCGCGACGGGCGAAGCGACCCTCGGCGTCGAGGAAGTGGCGCTCCAAACGACCTCTCTGCCGTGGAACCTGGAACTTAAGGCCGGGCGGTTCTTTGGTGAATTCGGGCGTTTGGGCTACATCCACGATCACGAATTGCCTTTCGTCAATCGTCCGCTGGTCCTGGCCAATTATATCGGCGGGGAATCGCGAACGGATGGCCTGCAGGTGAATTGGCTGCTGCCGACGGCGCACTATGTGAGCTTGACCCTGGGGTTGGGGGACCAGTTCGGGGGCGACGTAGCCCCGAACAACCCAGGATCGAGCCGTCTGTTCAGCGAGGTGAACTACTTCGGGCGGGCTTCTACCTATTTCGACTTGACCCCGAATTGGCAGTTTGAGACCGGTCTTTCGGGGTTAATCAACCCACGGACCTCGGATCGCGGCGGAGTTTTCGTGCAACCCAACGGAGTGTCGACCATGACCGAGAAAGAGCGCCGCCTCGCCGGGCTGGACTTCAAACTGAGCTATATTCCGCTGCGGAACAACCAGTTCCAGAGCCTGGTCTGGGGCACCGAGGTCCTTTACAGCGACGGCAGCTACCTCGTTGACCCCGATGGCACGCCAGCCAGCGGAGACGAGTTCATGCATGATGTCGGCTCTTTCGGCCTGTACACCTACCTGACCTATAAATGGCACCGGCAGTGGAGCGCCGGAACGCTATACGAATGGATGCAGAGCGCGCAGAACAGCTCCGACGTGACTTCGGCCTATTCGGCCTATTTGACCTGGGCGATCAGCCATTGGAATCAACTCCGCCTCCAGTACACGCACACCGACCACGAAGCCGACTCCGGCCTCAGACCCGACGATGCCATTTATTTGCAGTGGGCCTGGATCATTGGCGCGCACTCTCATGGCTGGCAACAACGCTGATCTCGAAATGGAGAATGTGACTATGACCTCAAGAATAACCTGTTTCCTTTCCGCGGCGATGGCCGCCGTCCTTGCCTGCGCACCCTTGCCCGCTTCCGCGGCCAAGATTCGTATCGTAACCACGCTTACCGACCTGGCGGACTTCAGCCGCGCCGTCGGCGGCAACCAGGTCGAGGTATTCAGCCTCGCTACCGGCATCGAGGACACCCATGGGGTGCCCATGAAACCGAGCTTCATCCCCCTCCTGAATCGGGCGGATCTGTTGGTTTCAGTGGGGTTCGGTTGCGAACACGCTTTTCTGCCGGCCTTGATCGAGGCCAGCAAGAACCCCCGCATCCAGGCCGGACGACAGGGCTACGTGGACTGCTCGCCCGGCATAGCACCTCTCTCCGTGCCGAAGTCCACCGACCATTCCGAGGGGGATGTTCATCCCTACGGGAACCCCCACTACATGCTCGACCCAGTGCTGGCCAAGGTCGCGGTTGGACACATCTGCGACGCGCTCGAGGCGCAAGCGCCGGAACACGCGGCGGAATTCCGCGCTAACAGGGATGCCTATTTCGCCAAACTGGACGCGAAGATTTCCGAGTGGCGCGAATTGGCCAAGCCGCTCAAAGGGCTTGCCTTCATCTCTTACCATGAGGAGTGGGACTACTTCGCCGAGCGTTTCGGAATGAAGGTGTTCGGCACCATTGAACTCAAGCCGGGCATCGATCCCACCCCACGGCACATCGAGCAGGTCATTAGCGGGATGAAGGCCGAGCATGTGCCCATCGTTGTGCGCGAGCCCCAATTCCCCGAAAAGGTCCCCAAGCTCATCGCCCAACAAACCGGAGCCACCCTGGTGAAACTGCCGATCATGCCCGGCGGCGTACCGCACACCGACACCTATATCGAGATGATGGACTTCATCCTCCACACCCTGGTCGCGACCCAAACCAAAGCCGGGTAGACCACCCCAAGTCGGGCCCGTTGGCGCCTTCCCGGCTGGCCCACTAAATCTGTATGCAAGCACCTCTGATCGTCCTGGACCATCTGACCATCGGCTATAACAACCTGCCGGTGCTGACCGACATTTCATTCGGCATCGCCCAGGGCGCGTTCACCGCAATCCTCGGCGTGAACGGCTCCGGCAAGTCCACCCTGCTCAAGACCCTGCTCGGGCTCCAGCCGCCGCTCACCGGGTCCATCTTGATCAACAAGCCAGCCGGAGGCGAGGTCGTGTTCGGCTACGTCCCGCAAACGACCCAGTTCGATCCGCTCTACTTGCTAACGGGCTTCGATGTTGCGCTCATGGGGGTATACCGACGCCTGCGGCCCGGCCGTCGCGTGCCTGAAGGCGAGCGGGAATTCGTTCGCGAATGCATCGACGCGACCGGCGCAACCGCTTTCTCAGGTAAACGCTTCGCCGAGTTGTCCGGCGGTCAAAAGCAGCGCGTGCTCATCGCCCGCGCCCTCGCCACGCGGCCCGACGTGCTGGTGCTCGACGAGCCCACGGCCGGAGTGGACACAGCGGCGACGAGATCCCTCCTGACTTTCATTTCCGCAATTCACCAGGAACGCAACCTAACCATTCTGTTAGTTACCCATGACTTGCCGCTGGTGCGCCGGCATGCCCAGCAAGTCGTTTGGCTGCACGAAGGCAAGGTGCTCCACGGCACAGTCGCCGAGTTGCTCACGCCCGAGCGGATGGCGGAGATTTTCGAAATTGAGGTCGCTTGATATGGAAACCCTCTGCCACGTCTTTTCGCCCGATTTTCTGTTGCGCAACTCGTTTTACACGAACCTGTTGATCGGATTCGCTTGCCCGATGGTCGGCGTGTTCCTGGTGTTAAGGCGACTGGTGTTCATGGGGGTGGCCCTGCCGCAGGTCTCCTCGACGGGGGTCGCGGTCGCCCTTTCTCTGCCGCTTTGGCTTGGGGGCCATCCTGGGGCCTCTAGCGACGCCAGCGAGCATATCCTGGCCTTCGCTGGATCAACCCTCTTCTCGTTGGCCGCCGTCCTGCTCCTGGCGTTCCTCGAACGCCGGGGTCGCGGCCAACCCGAGGGGAGGCTGGGCACCGCCTATGTCGTCGCGTCCGCGCTAAGCATTCTGATCCTCTCCAAAAACCGCTACGGAGAGGCTGGCTGGCTTGACCTCCTCAAGGGCGAAGTCATCACCATCTCCAATTTCGACCTCACGGTGACGGCGGCAGCCCTTGTGCTGGTGCTCATTGTGCTTGGCTTGTTCTACAAAGAAATTCTGTTGATTTCATTCGACCGGGCGATGGCCCAGACCCTCGGCAAACACGTGGTGTTCTGGGATGTGGTCCTCTATGTGCTCATCGGTTTAACGGTCTCCATGGCCGTGCTGAGCGTGGGACCGCTCATCGCGTTCGGATTTTTGGTCATCCCGGCGTTGACCGCTCATTTGTTTGCCGCCAATATGCGTCAATTGACCGTCCTCTCCTCGCTCATCGGCGGCTTCGCGGCATTTCTCGGATTCCTGGTCGCCTATCGCTATGACTTGCCCGTCGGGCCCGCCGACGTCGTCCTTCTCGGCGCACTCTACGGCCTGAGCTTCCTGGTTTCGAAGGCCTTGACCTGGAGTCGAACGACAGCGAATGCCTGAGAGGCTGACGAGAAAGGCTGGAGATGCGCCCCTATGCAAGGGCCAGAACTTTGCTTTAGGCTCGCCTACGAGGGAGGGTTGGCCAGTGGCTTGCGGACGCGGTGGTCAGGAAACTGATCCACGCGGGCTTTGCTCCACCGGAGGTTTTCCACATGGCCGTCGGTGTAGATGTAGTTCGCGCGGCCACCATGGCGATTGTAGCGAATCCAGCCCTGGTCCGCATAGTGGCCGCTGCCCCATTGGACGAGCGCCGCCTCGCCGACCCAGGTGTCGTAATCGTCCTGGTTGACGTTGCCGTATTCCGCATTATCTGGCGCATCCAAAGCCTCGCAGTTGCGCTCTGAGAAGACGATGATGTTGGGATTTGGCAACTGGCTGAGGGCCTGGTCGGTCGCAAAGCCGTACAGCGCCCCATCGAGAGCATAGCGGGCCGATTTGTGCGTGAAGATGGAGTCCAACACGTAGCTTTCCATGGCCAGGTGTTGTTGTTGGGCGATTGCTTGCTCCGAGTTCGGTGGGGGTGTTTGGCTGGAGCTGGTGATGCCGCCGTTGTAGCCCAGCAGGTCGGTGGCGAGGGAGCGGGAGCGTAGCGTCGGGTCCGCAGGACAGAAGCCGGCATTGCGGCCGCGCAGGTAAGGCTGGAAGAAGATGGCCCACGGCTTCTCCGCCTGGCTGTTCCCCATGCCCCCGCCCGCCACGCCGCTGAGATCGGTGGGTAAAGTATCCACCTGGGTGCCGTCGTCGAGCACCCAGCCTTCATGGTGGTGAAACAGACCGCCATTGTAATCATCCATGTAGAGCCGGGCGGCGAGACCAATCTGCCGCATGTTTGGGAAGCAGCCGGCTTGCCGGCCTTTGCGCTTGGCGCGCGCGAGCGCAGGCAGCAGAAGCGCCGCAAGGACGGCAAGGACGGCGATCACGACCAGCACCTCGATGAGGGTAAAGCCGATGGCCAGGGGGCGGCGTCCAAGATTGGGAGGTCTTCCGATCGTGATATTACGATAGTGATAAATAGTAATACCAACAGTGGACCTGTCAACTGGACACTGCCAGGGCTCATTCACCAGTCAGTTCACATGCGGAGACCCTCGGTACAAGGATTCTCCGGTTACGGACTGCGGTTCGATTGTTCGCCCAATCCTACGGGTGATAGACGCTTAGTTGAAATGGCTCAAAGCGCCTTTCCCGGAAGCCGGCGGGCGAGCGGGAGGTTGCGCCCAGTGAGCATTACTCAATAGGTGTTCAAGCGGAAAAAGGCGTTATTGTTGGTTGCCGGCAGTGTGACGGTGTGCAGATGGTCGTCGCCCACCACGACATCGCCGGCCGGTTGCCAGTCGGCGGAGGGGCCGAGTGCGGGTGTGGACTCGATTTGGAAATTGGTCGCCGGTGCGGTTCCGGTATCCGGCAGGTTGGACGGCGCTCCAAACGTCAGGGTAACCGCGTTGGTCGCCACTCTGCTGCTGGCGATGGTGACGCCCGCTTGGAACCAAAGATAAAAGCGCTCCGAGGGCGTTTGGATCGGCCCGCCACCAATGCCATTCGTCGATGTGTCCACGAATCGAAAGCCGACTTGGTAAAAGCCGGGCCGGTTCACGGTGTAGATGCGTCCGTGGATGTGGCCATAGGGATCAGCAGTGGGCGAGCCGTCGGTTTCGTTCACCACGATGTGATTGGTCCCGTTGGTCAGGCCGACAGGAACGGTCCAGGTCAGGTTGGTGCTATCCACACCGTTCTGCTGCGTTTCCCAGAACCCCAGGGTGGCTCCGGCTGGGCCGCTAAAGGTTTCCAGGATGATCTCAACATGCGAGCCGATGGCCGCAGCTTGAGTTTCCGGCCCCCCATAGGTGGGCGTCGCCGCCAAAGCGACGAAGACGAGATCGGCCGTGTAATACCACCCATCGTAGGGGGAGCCGAGTGCGTCCATCCCCAGGTTGAAGACGTAGCTGGAATTGGCGGCGTAATCGCCGGCGTTGATAAATATGAGAGGCGAACCCGGTGTGGTGGAGTTCGCCCCTGCCGCCAGATGTTCATGCGCGTTGGCGGTGACCGCTGCCGCCAGGACCGCGCCCGCCAGGGCGGGAAGCACAAGCGTTTGTTTCAGTTTGGTCTTTTTCATTTTCTATCCCTCAGCGGGCAAGTCCAAGGACATTTAAGCCACTTGGCATAGGTCCCGTTGGCATCCGTGATCTTTCGAATGTAGTCTGCAAATTGAGTTGTGTTAGTGGTCGCGTGATCAGTAACCAGCAACGGTTGATGTTCGGGTTGGGTGCGGCGGAGGCCGAAACAGAGGATGGTTTGGGAGCGGAGATAGACTTCGCAGCGGACGAGTCTGTGCTTCCAATGGGGATCCACGGCGAAGGCGTTAGCCAGGAGGCGGACACTGCCTTTGTCATCGGTTCGACGGATGAACACCGCCTTGGGATCGGCGCGGGTCTGAAGCGGCTC
>Ga0316217_10006335_pt1 | contig 11757 bp, 10 predicted proteins | sample 1anoAmetaG_FD_203633 | JGI IMG/M metagenome (GOLD analysis project Ga0316217, IMG submission 203633) | Freshwater microbial communities from Trout Bog Lake, Wisconsin, USA - 1anoA | ecosystem: Environmental > Aquatic > Freshwater > Lake > Hypolimnion/Profundal zone | place: USA: Wisconsin... | reverse complement strand
AAAGTGGTAGATCCTGGCCATACTTTACCAACATAGGGAGTTTTGCCCGAAGCATCGTTCACAAAGACTCCTCTCTTCAAGCCCTCTTCGTAGGCACTTCCGCTAGTCTTAATACCAGCATCAATAATAGGGATATATTTGTATTTCTTTAGAATTTCGTTCATTTGGCTGAGAGGGAAGCGAGATTCGTCAATTGTAAAATCCTAGTAATCGATCATGTAATCTATATCATTCCAAATGGTATCAAGAGGAATACCATTCTTTTCATAATTGGATAGAACATCTAAAAGATATGAGACATTTTTGTAGCCCCATCTGCATTGATGGAAACCGAGAGCCCAAAATGGAGGGATTATTGATCTTCCGGTATAGAAGTTGAGTTTTTCAACAGTAGTCTAAGGGCTTTGTTCACCAAGGAAAAATCTGAAATCAAAGACTCCTCCTATAATTTTGTATGTGATGTAGTGGTTGCTTCCATTTGTAGATTTGATAAAGTCCACAGCATTTGAGCTTCTCAAGTAGTTAATGTGGAAAAGAGTGTTTCTCTATCTTAAAAGATAGAAGGGATAGTATCCGTAGGTTTGGAGTCCTTCTCCTCTATCAATCACTTGTCCTCTGTCTCGGTTGAAAACAGTCCATTTTCCATCTTTCTTTCGGAAAGTTTCTTGGAATCTTTCTCCTATCCCGTAAATATAGTCGCTGTCGACTTGAGTTCCGATTTCAAGATAGTGGTCACTGAAGATAATGTTTTGTTAAAAAGTTGAAAACAGGATAGCTCCGTTTTGTTTTCTAATTATTCTGAAATCGAAAGGATTTTCGATGTAGTCTATGGTCACGGCTGAGGCAGCAATAGGGAAGCTAAAGTTGGCGAGAGGGTCAATAGGGAATATGCCAGATTGAGGGACTTCAAATCTCTTATTATTCTGATCAGTAATCTTAAAAGTGAAGTCATTGAAGGCTAGAGTCTTGAAAGTGAAGACTAGATTCTTGGCGATAGGGCTGGTAGGCTTGACATAGTATTCATCCTGTCCAGTATAGGTGAGTATAAGTGTGATGGAGGTAGTGTTCCTATTGGTGGCGGTGACTTTGTAGTTGGATCTGGATTGAGCGACGTAGGAAGCCAGCAAGACGACGAGCAGACAGGCTAGTATTTGTCTCATTCAAAAGATATGATTAGATGTAGATTAATCATTTGAGTGCATAGTTTAATATAAAAAGACACTGGTGGGATTTGAACCCACGCATCCTGAAGAGGACAGTCAATAGATTGCTTCTCAAATTGAGCGCCTTAACCACTCGGCCACAGTGTCTCACCTGCTCACCTGACTTTCGCCTATCACATTGCTATCGCCTTCAGCATATTATTTATTCTTTGATCAGTTGAAATAATAAGCTATTCAAATATCAATGGAAACAAGATCGCTTGTATACGTTGACTTATTTGTGCTCGGATTGGGTTGGGATGTTTTCTGAAAAGTTCAACCTAAAGATTAAGCTCAGAATTGTGAATTGCAAAAGAAGGCCAGGGCGGATAGAACATGCTTCTGAGTGCATTTTATGAAATTTGAGTTGAATACCGAATTAGATTGGGTTATAACTAATCCGATGGGGAATACAAAATCGTAGCAGGCTTCAAACTGCTAGCTCCACCCTCGCCTGGGCGAGGTCAAGCTCATAGAGGTCGCAGACAAGGAAGGCAACATTTTGGAAGAGATGCAGATAACGAAACTGATGTAGTCAGAGCAGATATTCAACCGATGGTACAAATAAACCGCCAAGATATAGGACACCATCACCAGGGAAGTCCTCCTGCTCCCCAAGAAAATGGTCTACGAGTCGACTGGGCTCTGCGGGTCGAATGGAGTGGTTCACGTAAGCAGTTCATGACGTAGCTGGAGTATGAATACTACCCATATGTGTTCCAGGTGGAGATCGAGAATCGGAAAAACATCAATCGCTACTTTTTGTAGACTGAGCTTTGGTACCTTCTGTACAATTTGATCCGCGCTGGGTCCAAGTTTGAAAAGTATCATGCCAAGATTGGTGATGTGCATCCCAACAGCATACTGATCAACAACGATGGGTTGATCAAAATTATCAGCACTTGTAGTTTTCCTGGGGAGGAGACCAACTTCGACAAGTTTGTCGAAAATCCTCACTAGAAGGTTTATCTAGGTATGGAAAGTGCTATTTAGCGCCTGAGGAGTTACAGCATACCATTGAAAGAGCCGAATACCCTAAAAATATTGACCCCTCAACAGCATAGTGCTACAGCATAGGTTTGTGTATGCTGGCCGCAGGGACGCTTGAAGATATAGACTCTGTGTATGAAATAACCGGAGATTAAAGAAAAATACAGAGGCATAAAATCAATTACTATCTCAAATTGTTCGGATAAAGATACAGCAGCTATCTGCATAGTTTGGTGATGAATTTGCTCACCTAAAACCCCTCTTAACGCAAAAAATGCAGCTAATTATATGCTGCTTTGTATGAGCACTAGGAAAAGATTTTGGATTTGTAAGCATTTTTGCCAAATAACAGTAGGCTGGCTCCTTACCAACATTTAATGGCGAACAGCCGATCTTAGCGTCTGTCTCAGCACTCCCAGAACAGAGGAAGCCTTTACAACCCTATCCATTCTCAGTCCAATCACACCAATATCTACTACAATGGGAATGGAGGTGGAGTTGTGGTCAATCCAATATAAAGCAAATACATCCCTGTGAATAACCATCAAAGTATGCCCCAGCAAATACCAGTTAACCAAAGATTGGTGTACCAGAGTACGAATGGAAATGGCCAAATAATGGGGACAAAGTCAAATGGGTTTAGTTTTCCAAAGTCTTGAATTCTTCTGATTTATTATATAGACTGCAAAAAAAGGTTTTCTTGAATGCATTTATGTTAGAATAACCCAAGTTATGAACAATTTCAGCATATAAGTTAATAGTTATTCAGAAGGATAACTATATAGCTTAATGATAAGCAATCATGCTCAAGTTCTATTTAAAGAGAATTCTTAATTCAAAAAAAGATGACAGCAAAAAATGCTTCCTATGACTAACCATATCTTGAGCTTTAGCTCAAAAACTATTAAAAACAACCTAGAATAACTTTAGTTTGCCCCGATTATAACATAAAGCTCTCTTTAATCATGATAAGTATCGCTTTGCTCTTATCCATCGTAATCTCTATTACTTCTTGTCAAATTTCAGGAAAGGAAATCGGGAAATGTGCAACAAACCCTTTGAACTCTTCTCACTTCTGCTACCAGGATATAAGCAACTATATCTGTATCCCTGCATTCAATGTATTCCTCCGATTATCAGACAACTTGGTCCGAATATGACTCCGTCTACAAAGACAGCATTATCTAAGACAACGTCATGAAAAATCTACAAAGTCAGCTCATTGCCGAATACGACACACAGAGTAGTCCCCTCAGGATCAGTACTTGGCTGTCAACTTAGGCAATAACCCGCGCTGTTATTAGAGCTATAGAAAGTTTGTGTGTATCTGGAACTTCCCGGCTTGTAACAGTGCAACCAATAAGAGTGTAGTGATGTGCCAGTCCATCTGCAATGAGTTTCAAACTGCATGTGGAGGCAATACGGACGTTTGCTAGATCATATACTCTAAGACTGTAAGAATAAAATAAGCAAGGATTTGGGGCTTGATGCCACATGCTGATCTATTAGCTCTTGCTGGAACAGTTATTGATCCATTAAAGCAGAACAGATTATTATAGAATAGTCATATCGATAAGTCATTGAATAATAGCATTTTACTCATTCACCTTCAATCTCAGAATCTTTAATAATTCGCAATTTTGGTTCGTTTTCATTTTTTTTTTATTTCTTGAAGCTTCATTTGTTTCTAAGATTGAATAGACAGCTTTATCATGAATATAATCTGTAAATTCGAAGCAGCTTGAAGATCTTTAGCAGATTATCCATCTCATGCTCTAGCATAATAGTTAATTAGTGTCTTATTGCGTGACTATTTTTTCGTAATACAGCTGAACCTTTACTTGAGGCCTTCTAAGAATAGAGTTGTTATAAGGAATAAATAATTTTTACTGCTAATTTTACAATGGAAAACAGAATAAATTACATAACCAGCCTCAAAGACTGCATCAGCTCACGAAATTCCTTTTCTATGCCGGTAACAAGCGTGTCAACTGAGTAGGCCTTCCTCCATGACAATATGGAGTATCAGGTCATCAAGCAGCAAATCAAAGATAGCTTTTTCTACAATAACACCAATCGTCATCTGAAAATAAGGGTTGAGAAATGGCTCTCCTACCTCGATAAAACTCGAACTAACAAGGTTTGGCTCAAAAGTCGCAACATGTATATTAAGATGCTCAACCTCATGTGTTATTGCGAATGTGTGCTTGCTCCCTTTAATGTCCTACCTCCTGAAGGAGAGCTTCCCACCCTCAGCAAAAATGAGGTTAACCGTATCATTGACCAAGTTGAGAGGCAGCTTAAATCTTCAGGCGTGTCCTCCAGGAGATCAACCCAGCACATTGAGTTGACTAAAGAATATGCTCAAAATGAAATGTAGACTATCTTATTCCCTACTTTCTCTCAAGAACAGAAAAGATTTCAAACCTACTATAGTAATAGCTTCTTATAAGATTAATCACAAACTTTACCATTCAAAATGACGCAGAAAGACCATGGTAAACCTTTCGAAACAGAAGTTGACGAAAGCACTCTGCCTTTCAAAAGACCCAAGTAAGCTGAATCTAGAAACTACGGTATTTCCAATGATTAATACAAAAGTTAAATATAAAGCATCTCTTAAAGGAGATTCAGTCTAAGTACCAAGCGAAATTCCAAACAAAATGTTGGCAAGTAAAATGCCTGTAATTACGATACTATCTCTTCAATTAAAAGTTTTGAGAAAAGCAATAAAGCTACTCCAAATCAGAATCGAACAACAGTTATGAAAGAGATCAAATTCAACTAAATCAAAAGGCCTTTGAACATTCCTTTGAAGCTAAAAAAGTAAGCAGCTAAAGACAAGCAAAGTGTGAAATTGAATGAGGAACTGATTCAAAAGTAGTACTGGTAGGAAAATAGTTTGTTGAGTGAGGATAATTCCAACCAAAAAACTCCGAAATATATAACTAAATTTACAACCCAGCACGTTGTAACTGACTAATGCGTGTAGATCATTAGTTTCAGAGAGAAGGAAGGCGAAGGATGCGACTGTACGAGTAATATGCTGGGTGGTGGCTGGTTTTCCTAGCTGTTCAAAAAAATAAACCTATGATATTCTCAGAACTGTATTAGAGTTGAATTATTTGAATCTGCTCATTAACCATCGTTTTCTCAATGTTCGCCTTTTTTCTTCAGCTACTCGATTCTTTTCCTCTACTTCTCTTATCTTTTGAGTCGCTTTTAGCGCAGACGTTAGAGATCTTTTGATTTCTACTGCTTGAACTATTTTAGGAGGAGTTCTTCCTCGTATTTGACGATGTCTTTGGTGAGGGCAGTTTATTTGGCTTCCATGCGTGCGCACTTATCTTCGTACTACTCGTATTTTCTATGGTTTTTGTCTCGAGTTCTTTCTCTCCTTTCTTATTCCTTTCCCAACTTTTACTACCGCTTTTCGGCTTCAAGCACTTATTTTGTTATGCGGCTGTCGGTTTTAACGCCATAAATTACGTCATCTAGGTTTTTGTAATACTTGTTTCTTTGCTTTTATACTTAAGCTCCTTTCTTTTTGGAGTACCATGGCATCTTTCTTTAGTCATTATACGTTCCTAAAAATTTAGAGCTATAGTCCATGTTTTTGTCCTTCAGAAACTATTCTTCCTTGAGTCTTTTAAGCTAAGCGGCTTCTCTGTTCATGAGAATGCGTTCTTCCTCCTCAAAAAGATTAATGTGTTTATGCTAATCAGCAATTCTTTTCATTTACTGGTTGAGCAGACTGTCAACAGGTTTTTCGTCTTTTTGTACATACTGAGGCAAGACCACCCCACTCTCTTCTTTCAGAACATTCATTTTATTATCTAGAGCCTGCTATCTATCTTCCTCATATTTCTTGCGCAATTTATCTGCATGCAGCTTTTTATCGCGATCCACGATTTCACGGTTATCCCAGTTGTAAACGTTCCATTTTTTTTGAGGTAAAATGTTCAAGCCGCCGTGACCTCCCATTAATATTAACAAATTATAAGAGCAAATAAAGCAAAATAGCATGATACATACTATCAACCTATTTCAACTGTCTAGTTGTTGGTCTACTATGGATTTTTGAGTATTTTGGCTTTTTTCTGCTGGCTCTTCTGCTTTAGCTATTATACCAATCTAAGTTACACAAAAAGTACTTTTTGAGGTAGGGCAGGGTCGTTTCTACACCATGTCTCTTCATTTATAGATGGATGTCGTCCAACTTTTTGAACCGCTTTTGTTTAATAAACTTAATAAGAAGCTACCTTATTCTGCGCTCATCAGTTAATTGAGGTTTCCTTGTTATTACTAGTTCTGCGCTATACTCAGGAAGTTCTGGGACTGGTGGTTTTCCGTGCTTTTTTAGAAGTTAGTTGTGCCTCGCGTGCTGTCTTTTTGCCACCAAAAGATGTATCTCCTTGTATCTAGGTGTTTCGGGATTACGATAGTCTGGAATCCTTTGCCCTTAAGCTTCCATTTCATCTGCACCTCCACTAAAAAAGCGGATGATTTCTTCTTTATTGTAACCAATTCTCAACATTTTTTCAGCAACTTTCATTTTTTACTTTCTAGGAATGTTGATATTCATGTTTCTAAATCTTTCGTAAATCGGGATTTCGTTTTGTTTGACGATCCCTTGAAACCTATTTTGAGTTCCCTCGTTAAATTTAAACTCGGAGCCAAATATTTTTGCGGTCTGATTGTCACTTTACTGAATGGTTTCAGTTTTCTAGTTGCTATTGTTTTCACTTGCAGACTACTCTTCTTTAGATTCACTGCTAAATCCTGAAGATTCTTCTTCATTCTCATCCTATCCCAGATATAGCTTGACCACGTCTTACCCAGAGAACGCAGATCCAGTGGCCAGGAGTATATCGGGGTCGAGCAGATTCATGTCAGCTTGAGAAATCATGCTGAAGGCATCCTAAAATTTCTTCATATCATGGATGAGTTCACTCTTGTCTAGTTTTTTGTAAGCGCTGAAGTAAAGATATATGATATGATCTTCTTTTAATTTGAAGGTGAGCTTTTCTCGGTCTATTTCAATGCAGTCAGGATTGCCGATTTCATCAACCAGAAAAGTTGCGAATACCTTTAGAGAGGCGAATTATTTTTTGATAGTTTGAGTCAGTTCTGCCCATGTGATGGAGAGTTAAAGCACTTTTGTGAGATCGTATTCTTATCTTTCTATGACTGTTAGTTATTAATCTTCCAGTTAGCTGCTAACCAGATGCCTTTTGAACTCAAACTGCACTTTCAGCAGATTCTTGTCAAAGGTCAAGTGGAATTTTCCAAAGTAGTATTCCTTGGAACACTCGATAGAATTTTCTGCTTAGTTGTCAGACTAAAGGTCAATAACCTCTTGAGCTGGTTAGATTGGCTGTATGGGAAGGGGCATTTATAGCGAATGATGAGGGTAATGAAAGTGGCTAGATTACGACTAAAAAAGATATTTGAAATAGAAATGCGACTTAATGTTAGCTAAGGAACACTACTTATAACATTGCTTATTTCTATAGAATAGATCATAATTATAAAGATATTCGCATGAAAATAGTATTCATCAGTTTCTAGCCTTTATGTAAACAGTCATTCAAGATTTACAACTTAACATCTATCGAGTGACCTTCAAATAATTTGAATCCGTTTTTGTTCGATAAGCGCTTTAGTGATTGAACCTAGATACGATAATTTACTGCCAGAATTCAATATATTCAACAGCCCACTTCCTAAGAAACCAAAGTTGCCAAAAATGGGACTTTCTCTTTTTTTGCTAAAATGAAGCGAGTATGATAATTTTGATATTAGAGACTAAATCTCATGGAAAGTATGGATGATTAACAATATTATCAAATTCTGTGGAGCAGGCGCAACAATCGGGATTTATTGAGCTGGTCCTTCCGAATTAGCCTCAAGACGACGTCTTCTTTGGCGGTGATTTCCACTGTTTCAATTGGTGAGTGTGTGTGGATGAAATTGCATCTTTTGCCATACATGCAGCAGTTGTTCTTCTTGAAGTTTTAGCACTATTTGGTCTTGTATTTGTTGTTAAGCTGGTTATTTTTCAGCAGCTAGTGGGATCCGTGAGCGAATTTGCATCTTGCTTGATAGGGACAAATTCCAAAATCCATGAAACTGCGACATAGCTCGGATTTCTCTTTGGAATCTTCGGGGTTGAATGTTATTTAGAGGGGACTGAGTGATGCGTGGGTAGGGATGTTTTCCTTGTTATTTTGGAGGATGGATGAAGGTTGATTTTTGGGGTCTAATACTTTGATAGCAAATGTATTCAAGAGCATTAATATTATACACAGCTAGATCGACTGTTCTTAATGACTTAATCATATATTGATCTTATATTGTATGCCAAAATCTAATTGGCAAGTAATATATGCAATCAACAAGTTAGTGGTCGGATCTATGATAATTCTAATAACCTTCATTAATAACTCTGCTCATCAGAGGATAGATAATTTGCATCTTTTAGCTATCATAATATCCTCGGGTTGTGATATTTTTGGCAATCTTAGTACATTTTTTCTATTCTTGCCAAAAGGAGCCTCCGTTTTTCTTTAATGCCTGTGATTTTTTCTAATTGTCTTATAAACTAGTATTTCTCAAAGGCATAAAAGCAGAAGATATCGTAGTAAACTGGAATGAATCCTTTCATTTTATCTCCATGCTGTACTAAGAACTTGCCCATCATTTCACAAAGTTACTAAGGCGCATACTTTGGGTAATTTACAAAGATTACGATATGGTCCATGAGTTATTTTTAAGCTAATTCGCTGTTTTTTGAGTTTTTCAGAAGGTTAATCTTCTTAATCAATAAGCTAAATAAGTTAGAAATGGCCAAGTTTTTACTGCTTTTTTGATCATAGTAAGCTAGACTTTAGGCTAAAAGATAGGTAAAAGGTACCAAGAAATGTAAAAAAGGCGATTCGTAAGTCTAACATTGTTATACTAAAGTGATAAGGTCGAGATTAGCTTCTAAAGTCATTAAGTTTTGAATATTGGGCAATTGTTTTAGTTTAGCAATCCCATTTTGAAATGCTAATTATTTCTTTCTCTATTACTTACTGGGTTCTTTTTAAAGAAATAAAACTGCTTTGCTTTATTGCTCTTTAAAATTGCTGACCAGTTTTTCTAATTACTCCTCACCACGCTTATGCTGTTCTTATAGGAAAATCTAATGATCAGCTTTCAGCGCATTTATTAAATTTTAAACTTCTTCTTTCGACCTATTATTCTTTGTAAATTCAATTGTACCTATTAGAATACTATTCTGGCCATTTTCCGCCATATTTAAACATTAATACTTAGAAGAATATAACTTTCTTTCAGAAAAAATGGTTTGAATAACTGGTGCAACTTAAAAAATGGTAACTTCTTAGGTTATTCGTCAAGCCTTTTATATAAGATCTTCATTTCTGTACTAAACTCAAATTTATTGAAAGCCTTTTGAGCTGCCTGCTTCAAATATGTCGCCAATTTTTGTAAAATTTCTATGAGATCAAGCTCATCAAAAGAAGAAAGCTAGATAAGACTCTCAAACAAATATCTCAAGCAGTATTGAAGGAAGATTCTTTAGTAAGTCTGGCTTTCTAATTCATAGTGAATCTTCAATATTTCTTCAACTTTCTTGAGTATTCTCACAAAGATGATATAATTCTTGGAGCCTATCATTTTTAAGATATTACCATTATTTGAGTTATCTTGCCTACTTTGATTACTAATATCCTCTATATCTTCACTATTAATCACTTATGATTTCTCAAGCATTTCTTACAAATGATTGTTGTAACAGTTCATTTTTTGTCCGGCTATCTTCTTAACTACTTCAACGTTTTTACTAGTTTGGAGAACAGTTGAAGTATTCTAATAGGAAGTAAGTGATTAAAATATTTAAGTGTTGCGACCACACTTGAGAAATTTGAAAACTATAATTAGATTTATTGTAAAGCATGTGATTTCTTATATTTGGGATTTGAGCTTCTAAATATTTTTTTAGAAGATGATTTAAGAGGATTATAAATAGAGCTACAATTTTTTTGTAGATGCTTAAGTATTTGATTATTTTGGATTTATTTCTATTGCTTTGACGAATTCGATGGCTTGGCTGTAATTTGGTTATTTTTTTTCCAAATTTTAAGAGTTCACCGAATTTGGGTTGATTTCGAATGCTTTTCTTTAGCACTCGATAGCCTCGATGTTTCTCCCTTAATCACCCAATGATATTCCTTAGCTTAAATAGCCATGGTTATCATTTGGGTTGATTTCTAGGGCTTTTGTATAGCTTTGATTAGCTTCAGGCTAGTTTCCTCCTTAAACTGTCAATCTTACGCTCAAAGTTGATGAACTGGCGTCATAGCTTTGGTTGATTTCAGTTGGTTCTCCCATGTACTCAGTGGCCTCGACGTTTCCACTCGGATCTTTAGCTGAATTCCCGAAATTGTGATAGGTCTGGGGCTATGCTCGGTTGCTTTATTATCTGAGCTGCTCTTTTTGCTATTCTTTTGCTTTTTAGCTATTCAAATCTGATGATTAATTGATATAATCTTTCTTTGATTCTCCACCTAGCTCAGCGGCAACAAGTTATTTTGATGCCTTCGATGACCGTTTCCCTAAAATCGATGAGACAGATTTGCCTTCCTTGCTTTAAGTTATTTAGAAGTTCATTTTGTTAGCTAAATCTCTTTTACACTTGAAAATTTAATACTTATTTTTGATTCATTTGAGCGATGAGCAAAGAAAGGTAGAGTATCTGAGCTTTTCTTAAATAGTTCGGGCTTTCTAATGTTACAGCTCATAATCGTTAGCCATTTTTTATTTTTCTTAAAGAGATACTAATTAAAATAGATAATTAGTGTGGTGCATTAGATTCACATTAATCTACCAGATTTACGTTGATTTTTATTTGTAGATTTATCTGCTATTATACTAAGTAATATGTAAAAGAGATTTTTAAAGCTCGTTTTGTAATTTGAGTGTATGGGAGTTGAGCTGTAATAAATAGATGAAACAGCCTAATCCTAGGCAACTAAAGTTCATCATGTAATCTAATAGCTGCACAAAACACGAGATAATGACGCTGTTTCGCGATCTGAGTAATATTTGTAAGTCTGGCTCATTTCACTTACAAAACATATGGATATGCAAACGACATCGAGTTTGATTTGACTTAGGCGCACCAAAAGATAGCATTTCCTTCATTGGACTGTAATTACTAAGAATAATTATAAATCATTTGAGAGATATAAAGATAATTGTGAGGTCTTATGAATGGCGAAAATGATCAAAGTCTAAAAATCGAAGATAAGTAAAATTTCTGTAAAGGAGCATGATGGTATTTGAAAAATATTTTTTTAAGAGGAAAAAAACGAAACTAACATAAAGAAGATCCTAATTACGGTTTAGAAATCACAGCAAACGCAAACTGAGAAAACAAACATTTCGTTTTGAGCAAATGACGCTTTGATGAAGGATTCATACTTAATCGACCGATTAGCGTCTTATCGAAGCTTTCTAATCTGGAACAAGCAGTGAATTTATAAAGAATAGATCGATA
>Ga0316217_10006334_pt1 | contig 11761 bp, 6 predicted proteins | sample 1anoAmetaG_FD_203633 | JGI IMG/M metagenome (GOLD analysis project Ga0316217, IMG submission 203633) | Freshwater microbial communities from Trout Bog Lake, Wisconsin, USA - 1anoA | ecosystem: Environmental > Aquatic > Freshwater > Lake > Hypolimnion/Profundal zone | place: USA: Wisconsin... | reverse complement strand
TTAAGAGGATGGCATAATAGAGGTAAATAGATCACTATCAAGTGGGACCTATAACATCGATTCTCTTTTCAAGCAACTTAGCTCAGCCTGAAAGAGCAATTCATGCGATTAGACTTTTCGAGTGCAGAGCTTTAAAACGCTGGCAATATCAAAATTAACCTGTTTTCACTCGCAACAGGGCCATATAATCAGGATTTTGCAATTGAAAAAGGTCAGGATTAGTGTCCAAGAATATCTTTTAGAATCTAGCTTTCACAGCAAGTGTGTTTTCGATTTGAGGTGAAGGAAGCTTAGATGATTCCCACAGATAAGGAATTCCCAGGAGATATTTTCGCCTTCAGCCTGAATTCAATGGTAGGTTGGAAATAACTTAGGTAGGAAACAAAATAGAAGAAAGCCAGCTTTCCTATAAATATCTTATCTCTATGGATTAGTTTTAGTCTTCGCAATCCATTAGTAATCGAGTGAATGCTCGAAAGCTCTCAAGAAAGCAAACTTTAAGCTAAAACCATGTAATAGTTTCCACTCTCGCAGTTAAAAAATCTCTCAGCACTGGGGGAAGCATCTAGGAACTAAGAATAAAAAAGCAGATAGAAGATAATACTCATTCCAAAAAGATAAAGTGGTCTTAATGTCCAGGAAAGTAGCTGCCGTTTATTTAAGCTACTGTACCACTTTGTTTGCTGCATTCCACCAACTTTAACATAGTCTTTTACAGCTTTAATCTGAAGAGTAGAAGTGTTAGCTCTGAGTGCTTTATTTCTCTGAATAAGCTTTTGAACTTTGAGGCTAAAGAAGTCAAAGAATAAGGAACTAATAAACTATTTTACTAACAGGACATTAATGTAAATTTGAAAAGCTGGTCAAAGGGCAAATAAGTAGGCAATGCTAGATTTCTGTTATTTTTCAAAGTTCAAAAGTACTTAAAGCAATCGCAAATGTGTGTAAGGACATAATCTGGAGTCATTGAATCAGTGGCATAACCTGAAAACTTTCACAATTATGGGTTACCAGGCTTTATTCTTCAGCTATAAAAGATATCAAAAGATATTCAAAATCAATTTATGAAACTTCCATCATTGAAAACAAGGCAGCAGAAGAAAGATTGGATTCAGCAATTGAACGAAAAACTAAGAAAATAGGCCTAACTTCTGCAAAATTCCAGCAGTCAATAAGACTGCAGAAATAAGTAAGCTTTACTATAGTGTCAAAGAAGGCTTTTTTAGCTTGGGAAAAGAGTGCTATAGCTTTTGGATGAAGGCATTGAGCAAATTTAGTAAAATTGTTGGACTATTCTCACGAAATTAATAAATAGAGAAGAGCTTAGCCTTAGTAGAATGAGTTTTTAGAATTATGAAATAGAGATTTGCTTGGCAAGCCTTTAAAATTAGTATTTGGCGAAGAAAAAGGAAGCCTGCAAGCAATATTATAAGTTAATGGCTGAGCTGCTTCAAAGAACCCTGCAATCCCACTAATTTTACAGCTCCAGGGTTCAGCGTTAGTTTACATAGCTATTTTTCCCTTATGCTTACTTTAGAATGCCTCAATTTAGAAATCTTTTTCTAGCTAATATTGCTAGAGATAGCGATCAAGAACATTTTTAGTCTTGCAAAGACATTTTTGAGGGAGATAAAAGTAAGTCTAGTTTGCAGTAATCTAGACTGACTTTAGAACTTGATTGGCAAAGCAAGTTTCACAAGGCATTAAAGAATGAGTAAGATATAGTCAAACTAGAAGGAAAACTAGACTAAATGATGAAAACAAGTAGTTGGTTTTAAAGGCTACAGAAAAGGGAGAAAGTTTTCTTTTCTTTCCTGAGGTTTTGGATCAACTATATATAAAAATAATGGCAGTCATCATCTAGTGAAATATCTTGGAACTACGTCCCAGGCTACAATAAAATTCTCACTGCCTTTCTTTCTTAAAGCAAAGCTAAATCGATTTAAAGCTATTCAGATGAAATGAAACTGGCTTGGATAAGTTTTACCTGTAATCCTGAATTACTAAACACTTTTATAACGATCCTCTACAGAAAAACGAATCAATATAATACTCACCAACTAGAAGATACTTATGAGTTGATCTCTCTTTGCTTTAGTAGGCTCACTTTGAAAAAGAAGGTTTTGCCAGATGATTTTGACTGGATGTTCTTTTTGAAAGGAATGGAGATAGTTTTGGAAGGAGACAACAAAGCAGGAATAAGTAATTTTACAGTAATTTAGTCAAGATTCTAAGCCTACTCTATGAGCATTTTCGGCTTTTTTCAAACTCTTTCAAAAACAAATTAGCAACTTATTTATTAGGCAACGTTTTTTGCAGATTGTTCTTACATTGGTCATTTTACGTTCGTGTAATGTTTCATCAGCTTATGATTGCTAAAATTTACTGTTCTCATTTGCAAAAAGATGAGGAAAAGCAGTAGACAGAAGTACTTCATTATTTATGTAGACATCTTAGCTTTTGAAAAGATTCGATTTACTTTTAGAAACTTTGATACGTTTTCGAAATTAAAAGCTGAAAACACAAAATCAAAATTCTTAAAAATAACTTTATATAACTCTTCAAGACAAAATAAAAAAAATCAAGCAAAAAAGTATCGAAAATTCCCAGATCAAAGGCCCAATTTTGCTCGTTAAAGGTCAATAACCTTACTTGGCTCTAGCTTTATAATAATACAGTAAAATAAAAGAAATATTCACAAATTTGGAACCAACCAAAGATATCAATGATATTCCAGCTATAAGCATCAAATAGGCACTAGATGAAAGATAAATTAGGCCAGAATGATATTCCTCGAGTAAAATGTGATAATTATAAAAAAAATTAAATTTCCTAGTTTGTATTATATTGAATGATTTACAGTAGGGAAAATGATGATATTTTTAGGTCTTATTTGATTAACTTGATTATAGTTAGAGCTAAAAAGTCCTAAACTATAACTATGCACAAATCAGCGTGGTTTTAACATTTGGTTTAGCTTTTTCATTCTCTCTTCAAATTTTTTCCCTAGTAGAGATTCTTGCTCCAGACATCTCTTCTCAGCTTTGGCCAGTTCACCCAAACGTTTCAGCCGATTCACAACCACTTATTCGTAGCCTTGATGTGCGAAATGGCACTGTAGAACTCCTTTCTCCTTTAAAAGGTGCTTCTTCAACTAATTTGCGTCAACTACCTCTCCATACAATTCTAGCACTTAGCTTACTTCTTGGCTGTTTTACCACAAATAGTTTATTTTCTACTCACACTATTCGTAGGGATCCAAGTCCTAAAAAGGCTTTTCTGATGTATTTGAAGCTTATCCAGTTTCTCTGCTAATTTTCTTTTGACTTCCAGTGGCTCTTCTTAATCTAAGCTTGGCCTGTATCTTCTTGCTGACCTCACTTTGGTTGGATGCCTGGGTTTAAAGTGCTAAGTCCTGAGTGAAATCCTGGGCTGTTATATGTTCGTTGTTGCTTCCTTTCCTCTAAAGTTTCTGGCGAAAGGATGGGAATTTGCAGCTTTCTGAATTTCTTTTCATAAGCTTTATAGAATTTGACAATTACAATAACTTAATAATAGAATATTAAGAAACCTTATATCTCAAAGTCTAAGAGAATACAAATCATTTATTATAATGGACCTTAAATTCAAAAAAAGCACTCTAATAAGTAGTATATAACTTCTATATCCCCAATTATTGGCGACTCACTTATAGATTTGATCCTTTTTGGCTCCATTCCACTTTAAATCACTGAGCTTAATTCATATACAAAAAGGGAGATGAAGATGTACACAGTAGAATCCATCATTGGCAAAAGGATTAACAAAAAGCTAAGTATCTTTGTATCTATTCAGAGCGAATTTCTTACAAAGTCAAATGGCTTAACTATGGCTAGGATCAAGCAACTTGGGAACCATACAGAAATCTTGCCCATTTAGAGTCATTAATTCAATAGTTTGAAATCAACCAGAAAGTTAACAAGATCTATAATGACTTGAAGGCTGAATTTTCATAAAAGAAAAGCAAAATATCAAAAGTCACAGCATAAAATCCTGGCGAATAAGAGGCAGAATCTTAGTTAGAACAGCAAAAAAAAATAAAAAAGCCTAAAAAGACAAGTAAAAGCAAAAAAATAGCGAAAAAAGGACAAAAATCAAAATCAGCATAAAATAACAGAGAAGGCTAGGATGCTTCAGTCCTTCCCTAAGATGCTAAGAAAAATGAACTTTAATTAAACCATGAAAACCCAGTAGAAGTTTAGCATTTGTAATAAAGCCAAGTTGATCAGGTTTGCAAGCAGTAATAAAGCTTGTTTTAGTGCTCTCAGCCGTAATAAAAATTAGTTCAAGATCAGCCGTTGTAATCAAAACTAACTCAAAAGTAGCAGCTATAGTAATTGGAAAACGATAATATCTAGAAATAAAGGTTCTTAGAAGAAGTCTTGGGTTTAGAGCATAACTAAAAAAAAAATGAATAAAAAGAAGATTAAGATTAAGATGAAGATTAAGATACAGATAAAGATTTTGTGGTAACAAATATTGCCACAAGGGATGATTTAATTCTGTACCTGGTCACAGATCACGGAAAGACGGAATGGGTCTCTAGAGAGGAGATCTTCAGAGACCACTCTGAAGCCATATTGAAATTCTATGAAAGCCGGATAAGATTCATTACTGCATCAAAACAGCAGAAAGGAGACGAACTATAGTTGCTTTAAAAATGATTAACTCATGATTTAATCGTATCCAAAATATAAATAAGATTTGTCTCTGATTGGAATTAAACCTTCTCTGTTGGAAAAAGATTGATTCTTCCAAAAGGTATCGAAACTTTCATGAAGATATCGATTAATATAAAGATGATAAAAGATATTATACTAGAAGATGCTTCAAACGCAATCACAGTGGTTTTTTTGTGAGTTGTTATAGGCAATCGGTCCCAAATTTTTGACTATCTCGTAAAAGGTTCCAGCATTAGCTTTGCAAAGTTGCCTCGCAGCCCAGTGATTTCCTTCCACTTCAACGCAAACTTTGGTCATACAGTCCTTAAAATCATTGTTGCATTTCTTGAAAGCGTCTTCAAAATTGGTGACAGCACAAGTTCCATAGCATTTGTCGTGCTCATTGCAGCAGGGTGTGAGATACTTGATGTAAGGACTCAGCATTTTAGCAAGTTTTACACTCCAACCTGATGAACCACAACCATTGATAGTTGGAGGAAGAGGGTTGGCCACCACAGTCTCATCGTCATCACAAGGAGATTCAACTGAGATCTAGTGAGTCGTCTTGAGAGTGCTTAGATGGGAAGGTGACATATGAGCTGGTAAGGTTGTAGCAAAAGTTTGGACGATTACCAAAGCAACAAGGAATGACCTATGCATTTTTAAATTTATAATGGTTTTAAATTACTGATATATTTAATTTGCCCACAAACGTTTTATTTAATTCACGCACAGAAAAACAACTAGAGTCAAAGCACTGAAAGAAAAGACTCTTTGTTTGATAGTTTAACAGAATAACTCAACTAAATAAAGAGAGTTTCGCTGTAGGATTGTAAAAAGTCTGTATCTCAAAGAGCTATTCAGCAGCTCCCAATTGTCATATAGAAATTTATTCATTGCTTAAGACCATCTTTGAGTTGATTAAAGATTTTGGTTATACTTTTTGAATTTGCTGAGAAAATAATATGAATTTAGTATAAAAAAGCGTCACTTCCAAGCACTTCGGGAATCTTCTGAAGATATGAAGCTTTAAGTGAAACAAAAAAACAATAAAGATATTTGCGGTAAGGCAACAGAGATGTCAGAATTATTAAGCCGTGCATCATGATACTAATGCAAACGGAGTAACTAAAACATCCTCGAAACATGAGGGAACACCATTCTCACCCGAACGAAAGAAGGCTTCAAAAAAGTTGTTCTGATTTATCTCAGGCCGTCGCAAGATCTGTTAAATCGGGTTTTGAGCTGAAATTATCAAAAATATCTAAAAAAGGCAAATCGAACCGTAAATGACTGGTAAGATAGTTCAGCTCAAATACTCAGGTTTTTTTATGGCATTCATTCACATTTTTGCGTAATTTTGTTTTGAACCATAAAATAGATTTTTCTCGTAATTGAAAAATACAAACAAATGGCGAACTGGGCTAAAAAAGCAGCTAAAAGCGTTAGTTTGGACGCCTTGAGTCACTTTCTGGATCTGTGTAAAGCAAAAGGGTCAATAAAAATAATTTTTACTGATCCTAGTTTTTTTATATTTATTCTAATTAAAAAAGCTCGGTTTATATTAATTGATGCCTAATTACCTAAAACCTCAAATTTTGGGACAAAGTCTGGATGACTTAGATTTGTCTTACTCACCTGAAAGCCATTTAGAAAAAGTGAGCAAACAACAAAGAACCAGTTGGACTTTAAATTAAAATAAGGCTTATGTTGATTTTTTGAAGTCGAATATGGAAATGTTCGAAAACTAGGAAACCCGCCGCTAAAACAAGGTTTTCAGACTGATGAGCCAGGAGATAAAAACCAGATCTATCCATCAAGTCAAAAGTCACCACCAAAAAATGCTGAAAAAACACAAAGATATTCAATCAATCATCAGCGCCCTTGTGGAGAAGGAATAAGAGCAGCCTTTAGAACTCTCATTGCTCACCGTCTAGCTGCTTACCAGAGAAAGCGATGACCTAAAGTTTTGTGAGGATTTCAAACAGACCTAATTGCTACTTTCTGAAGAGACGGAACTACTGTTAACCCCCATCCAAGAGACTATAGCCCCGCTATTCCTCTACAGCGAATTTCTAGACTGCGATAACTGGTTTCTGGACCTTTGATTGTGCATTTTATATTTGTTGTCTACATTTCCTATCAGCCGTCCAATCAATAAAACCTTTTCCCCAGTCAAACAACCCTTCAACATCTCAGCCGCACCTCAACCTCCTGCAAACTTTGATGGCATTTAACGAATTTTCAGTCAAACTTGGGCCAAGCAGATGTGCATGCCTGACACCAAAAAGCATGTGGACTGGAAAAATCATTTTTCGTGTATTAAGCTGGCAAAGGATAAGGTTTAACCATCGATTCTGCCATTCTGGATGTTATTTCATTTTTTTTTACTGTGACCAACACCAAGATTGCTTATAATGATCCCATTTAAATTAACCGTGCCTACCTTTTCGATCAAAAACGTCCAAATCGCGCATCAAACATCGATCATGCCCATGGCCGGCAACCCAGTCCATCCCATTTCTCCTTTCAGCAGTTCTCGCAAAATCAACCATCCGATATTTTTGAAATACATAAGCAGAACAAAAATTCGGATTGGGCCTGAATAGGGCATCAAGGGGTCAGTGGGTACGTGGATATGAGGGTGGGAGGCTGTGGAAATAATCCTTTGGAACTTACTGTATCTGCTAAGATTTGGAGAAGTGCAAATTTGGGATTAGATTGATATAATTTAATAAAAAATAATAAATCTAAGAATGCTTGCCAATGATACAATAATCTTCATGGCTCTTGATTAAAAGGTCACTTAGGAAGCCAGCTCTACCATAGAACTCTAGAAATAACGTTTTGAGGAATCAAAAGCAAGAAACGAGAAAAATAGCTGGACCTAAAAGTAAAACACCGCTTATGCAATTTTTTTGACTAAAAATGCACAACTTTTCATCAATGAAGCAGTCCGGAGAGAGTTTAAGGTATTTAGGCAGCTCAGTTAACACATCAAAACCAGAACCATAAACCAGGCAAAAAGTCATCACCAAAAAATGTTAATAAAACACCGCACTATCCCAGCCATAATCGAGCACCTTTTGAATAAGAAGAATGCTTCCAAACCCAAGGCGAAGAAGCAGCTGAGTAAGCAGGTCAGTCTGGACGCAGTCCTCTAACCAAACAAAGAGGAAGAAATGAATCCATTATTTCTGGTCGCCTAAGAACTCTAGAAGGGAATCGTGAGCAGCTTCAGCAGCTAGACCAGCATCTCAGACCGCGATTGGTTCCTGGACCTCTGATTTATTCTTTTATTTTCTTACTTCAATACCACCCATAACAGTTAACAGCAATCCCAGGCCACTGGCCTTCGGCCGCACAAATAAACCGGCCCATACCAACCCCAATGCTGCAGCCGTTCGTTCCAGAGACGAATCTCGGGCGGTTGAGGTAGTTTCAAGGATGGTTGAAGTTGGTTTCTGGCCGGGAACTTATCAAAAACAGGTGAAGAGCCAACTACGGGGAGAGAGTAGTCGTTGGATGGGGTTGGATTGCAAGTTATACAATTTTTGATAATATCTTAGTTCAGTTTTCATCCCATGCGTTATTATAAGATAATCATTTGCTATAACTCAGTTGATATATCTAACTCAACAACGCAAGAGTATCTGCCTTGATGGTTTGACTACCCGTGCGCTGGGAACGTTCGGTCCACCGACATCCTCGCGGCGTTGTCTGCGGATACCTTTGTTGCTATTTAACTATCACTACCCACAGTTTGCTAGTTTTGGTACCCGCACTCCATATCGTGGGTCTGGTCAACTCGACTGGCATGCCCGTTTGGCCTTCAACCCTTGAACTGGTCCATCGGAAATCACCAAGGGAACTTACATGTGCCTACTGCTTCATAAACGAGTGCATCATCAATGGGCGTGATGAGCAACAGAAGTCAAAATTTGGACATAAAGAGGGACCGATATGGTAGAGAGAAGGCTGGGTGAAGATTATTTGATGTAATAATATTAGCTAGTCTAGATAGTCTAGATTGGATATTTAACGGGTTGGCATGACAGCTAACATGGAGATGAGCAGCAGAGTCTCAAACAAATATCCAGCAGAGATCCCACTTCTCCACCCTCCCACCACCTTACAATATATGTACTACCTGGCCCATCGATGCTATTATTCGGCATAGGCGAGGCTCACCCATGAAATAGATCGTCCCAGAACGATCAAAGCGAATGCGATTAGTGATTAATTAATCGAATGGAGGCAGTGTGATCTATCGAATCTTAACAAATGTGAGTAATAATTTATTGAAGTGTTTGGCATTACAATAACTTGTTCATCCCGCCATCAATCTTATCTGAACTACCAACTACTCCCTGATGGTCCTGCGGTAAATAAAGCCAATTCATCGAGCAATCTGTTTGCCAATACAACTCCGGGGACATAATCCAGCCAAGACGGCACAATGAACCCATGTAGCACTATCATTCTTGCCACGGCTATTGCTGCCCCGGCCAAAGGACTGCTGCATTAATATAGATGGGGGTGATACAATTATGTTGATTGAGCCAGTTGTCGCTATTATTAGATTGCGTAGATCATGAGCAGCACTTCGTAGTTGGTCGTGGCCCGTGTCAAGGAGCATGGTCCGCTGTACAAGCTAGAGTAGCTCTGCCTGGACGAAATACCCATCGCTAGGTTTACCACCTAGCTCACCTCTCTGGTCTAGAAATGTCTTCGCATCGAGTACATCAGTTTTTGCGACTGCCAGCTAACCACCCTCAACAACTTCCCTCTCCTCCCCAATCTCCAAGTCCTCGAGCTTACTCATAACCAGTACTTCGGCTCACTTATTTAGTCTATACGGAGAACATCTCGAACCTCTTTCCAAATTCAGCAAACTGTACTCTCTCGCGCTCGACTCCAACAGAATCGCAGATCTGATTTGGGTGAAGTTTTTGAAACGCAATCGGATTTCGGCACTGTCGCTTAAAGGCAACCCAGTGTTTTTCTAATCAGAGTACAGAGAAAGAACATACCGAGCGTTCGGGGCAGATTTATAGATATTGGACGGAATCGATAGAAAAGGCAACATCCCGGCGTAGAGCGATAGCAGCTAATCCTAAGACGTCTCCGAGTAAGACGAATAAGATTTCAAAATGAACCAAAGCGAAGTGAGAGAGTAGTAGAACGAAAACTAGCATTCTATGGAAGGAAACAATAGCGTTTCCCTTTAGTCCGAAATAGAAGAGCAGGAGAACTCCTCCTCCAAAAAGATCAAAAAGAATTAGAACAAAAGTTAGTGATTACGATTGGCTCAATATTTATGGGTTCACATGTTGTTGTAATTGATCACTATTTCAGCAGAATGCTCTCCGTTGAGATGTGATGGATGTATTCGATCAGGAATCTAGCACCCCAGCCCGTGGCCTAACTTGCACCCATCGACGCTCCAGCAATATCAACATGTGCCCAACTGACTCCTTATTCCACAAAGGCCTTGAGGAAAGCAGCTGCTTGGGAAGCTCCAGCTTAGGATTTGCCTGGACTGTTACTCAAATCACAATGTTTGGGTGAAATTATTTTTTTGTGGTATTCTGTGCAAGGCATTTACCAAACTTTCTCGTTGACTCTCGCACCTGATTTGGAGAGGCTTTTGTAAAGCTATCCATCGTTGGTGAAGATACCAGCGAATTCACTACCCAGAGCGCTAATAATAGCTCCAGTAAGAGTTGAAAGTTCAACAAGAACCTTTGTCTTGAACTTTTATTGAACCCAGTTCATACAGTCAGCTAGCACTAGCCTTCCCTCAGCATCGGTATTGCCAATCTCCACAGTCAGTCCTTTTCTGCTGGTGATTATGTCCATGGGTCTGTAGGCGTTGTGGCTGATGAAGTTTTCGACGAAGCCCAAAGAGCAGTTCAGGTTTACAGGCAGTTTTTAGAGGACCACTGTTTGGAAGGCTACGAATGCACTCACTGCGCCGTGTTTGTCCAGAAACATGTCTCTGATGCCACTCGCTAAGTAACCACAAACTTACTCGATTTTATGTTATAGCCTCCGGTGTCAAAGCACACACCTTTTCCCACAAAAGCTATCCAGTCCTCGGAGTTGGGGTTTCCTCTGTAGGACAGATTCACGAAAACGGGCGCATTTTGGCTGCCTCTGCCCACTGCGTGAAACAGTCTGAAGCCCTCCCTGAGCAGCTAGTCTCCCGAAAAGGTAGTGAGCTCAAGTCCGTGGGTTTTGGCGAAATCCTCTGCAAGTTTCTTGAAGAACTGGGGAGTGCCCTCAATATCTCCGCGGCCATTGGCCCACTCGCGAGTTCTGTTGCGAGCCTAGGCGAGGTTGATGACTCTGTGGACCTTGGGAACTGCCTTATCGACTAAGATGAGGGGAGCGTCGGTCTTTTTGGACTTTCTGTTGAACTTGTAGGCAGATGAGAGGAAGTCGGAGAGGTTTCCCAAATAGTGCTAGTGCTCGTTGTTGGAGACTGAAAGCTAGACTCTGACGAACACATCTGAGGAAATTGTGGTGCTTTTGGCTTTGGTGAGACTGAGGAAAACAGTGGTGTTTGATCCTTCAGTATGAGTGACTTCCGAGTTCTTGGTAAAGGTTCCTCTGAGGTTCTAAGGAACTACAGTGAGGTCAGCGCCATGAACAATCCAATAAGTTGTGCCCTAGTGAGTATGCCCCTCAACTATCTTGTACTCTGGCAAAAAAGCTTGATGCATTTTGATTAATACTCATAGGATATTTTGAAATTAATATCTCGAATACAAAGATTTAATAAAACTTTGGCTTTCCATTTTTGGCCATAAGATAAAATTGCTTATTTTCGAACTTTTTCCAAAACAACAAAAACAACCAAATATTTTTTTTAATGGTAAATTCACTTTCCTAAAATTGACAACACACATCTCTCTTTCATTTATCTTAGTGTTATCTTGATATTTGAATTGGCTTGAGCTGATTTCTCTGCAGAAAACAAAGTGCCTAAATTTTGCAATTAACAGTAATTAATTATTTATTTATTATACTATAAAACGGAAATATGCACACTATCT
>Ga0316217_10006333_pt1 | contig 11762 bp, 8 predicted proteins | sample 1anoAmetaG_FD_203633 | JGI IMG/M metagenome (GOLD analysis project Ga0316217, IMG submission 203633) | Freshwater microbial communities from Trout Bog Lake, Wisconsin, USA - 1anoA | ecosystem: Environmental > Aquatic > Freshwater > Lake > Hypolimnion/Profundal zone | place: USA: Wisconsin... | reverse complement strand
TTACCGTTTTACCAATACCGATTATATAGATGATGTAAGTGGAAACTATTCACCCAATTCATTCAACCCAAATGCAGGAGGCAATGCTTTAATAGCGTATGAATTGCAGGATAGAAGCTACGAAACAGGCAGCAGAATAGGTCTTCAGGGCCGACAAAGAGGCAACTCAAGCCGTACCGATTCATATGCAACACTACAGCTAGGAATTTCCTTCAATTTCCTGTCGTATAAATGTCCGGGATATTAGTAACTTGTAAATAATTACCGTTAAGAATTAATATTTTCAGATTTAACTTTCTTAAAACAATTTGTTAATACAGTGATTAACGAATTATCGCCTTAGTATTTTAATGTTTCAGTCCCGGATAATGATCAATGGTTTCCAAAACATAGTTGGGATTTTGTTTCAGAGCCTTTATAAAGTTGTTCAAAGAATCGGAATAAGGCTGATGCTGAAACATTCTGTCATGCGATAATATGACCAGATGATTCTTTGTATGCAGATCATTATCGGTAAAACACCTTTCTATCCATGCAAGCATTTTAGTAACAGATTCTCTGGGAAAACAATGTTTATCCCGGGTAAAATCCCATTCCAGATCCCAACCTATTATATTATAACCAGCACTATCCAGCAATAAACAAACGGGTTTCACCAGACTGCTTGCTTTTATTTCGTTCTTACGTACCCATGCACTATTACCGGGTAGACGAATGATTTTTAATGGAACCTGTAGTTTCTTTTGGGTTCTCAGAAAATCTTCCAGTGTAGACTCACTCTGATGATAAAACTTATGATATTGCCCATTGGCATGTGAGTAACTATGATTAGCTAACAAAAACAAGGGGTAACCATTTCTGATTGAATCGACCAGACTATTGGTTTTGGGAGAACAGGCATGTTCCCCTACCATAAAGAATGTAGCTTTTACATCAAGGCTTTTGCAGATATCCATACATATTTGTGTGCCATTTTGTGGTCCATCGTCAAATGTCAGGTAAATATATTTTTTAGTGGTATCATATACTATGGGAGTACTATGAAATACTTTAGCCTTTACAGTATCTTTCTTAACTGTATGCACAGTATCAGTAGTATGTATTACAGAATCTGTTTCTGGTGAATCCACCTTCAATTGCTGATTATTGCTGCAAGCTGTCAGGAGAACAATTAAGCTCAGGCTATACAGCTTTATTTTCATTTGTAACTTCATAAACAAGTGGCGAAGGTAAGGGCTTAGGTTTTTATAGAAGTTATAACTAATATTCATCAATTAATTGAAAGTAGTAAACGCAGTAGCATAAAATCTTTTTTTAAAGTGAACAATTGCTATTTATTCCTCTGAAAAGAATTTAACTGATTTACAAATCTTAGAATTTACAAAATATACAATGTTAATCTTTTGTTACATATTGCCGATATTGGGAATATCTATGTTGATTAACATAAACGCAATCGTTTGTAAGAGGCAATTCATTAATCAATATTTAAAAGCTGATGATTGTCATAAATTAATGATTCATTCAAAAATAGCTTTGCAGTGTAAATATTTAGTTTACAATAAAATATAAATGATATGAAAAAGATCAGTCGGGTTTTGGCCATTGTCATTAGTTTCTTAATATTTCCCATACTTAGTTATGCAAGTGAAGCAGATTTAAAAATTCCGGAAGCAATTCATTCCGAGAAAATACTGTACTGGGGTTTTCTGATTACCATTCTTGGTTTGTTTTTTGGATTGTATCAATTCAAAAAAATAAAGAGTCTGCCGGCACATAGAACTATGCTGGAAATTGGTGACGTAATTTATAAAACTTGTGGAGCATATCTGAAGCAACAAGGAAAATTCTTAGCTATCCTATTTGTATTTATCGGTGCTGCTGTAGCAGGATACTTTGGATTCCTGGCCAAGGATCATGAAGGAAATGCACTCTTTGGAGCGGGTGGTGTATTTCTAATATTAAGCTGGACGGTAGTAGGTATTCTGGGTTCTTATTCTGTAGCCGCTTTCGGTATCAGAATGAATACCCTGGCGAATGCCCGAATGGCTTTTGCTTCTTTAAAAAGAAAACCATTAAACCTGCTGAAGATTCCTTTAAATGCCGGGATGAGTATTGGTGTTGTATTGATTTGTGTAGAGCTGATGATGATGTTGATTATTCTGCTACTCATGCCTTCTAACCTTGCTGGTGCTTGTTTTATTGGATTTGCTATAGGTGAGTCACTCGGTGCTTCTGCTTTGCGTATTGCAGGCGGTATCTTTACAAAGATTGCCGATATAGGTTCTGATCTGATGAAAGTAGTTTTCAAGATTGGAGAAGATGATCCACGTAACCCCGGAGTGATAGCAGATTGTTGCGGCGATAATGCTGGTGACTCTGTTGGCCCAACGGCTGATGGTTTTGAAACCTATGGCGTAACAGGTGTTGCCCTTATTTCTTTCATTTTATTAGCGGTTGGCGGTACAGCTCTGGGAATGAATCCTACTGTTACAGGCACTATTCAGACTGCCTTGCTGGTATGGATATTTGTGATGCGTATCCTGATGGTAATTACATCTGTTGTGGCCTTTTATATCAATAGTTTTATCAGCGATACATTGTACAGCAAAAAAGAAGATATAGACTTCGAAGCTCCGCTTACCCATCTGGTGTGGACTACTTCTATATTGTCGATTATTGTAACATTTATTGTCAGTAAAATAATGATTCCGGATATTAACGGCAATCCCAATATGTGGTGGATACTGGCTACCATTATCAGTTGCGGTACATTTGGTGCGGCCATCATTCCGGAGTTTACCAAGATATTTACCTCTCCAAAATCTACCCATATTCAGGAGATTGTAAGTGCAGGTAAAGAAGGTGGTGCATCATTAGTTATTCTGTCAGGATTAGTTGCCGGTAATTTCTCGGCATTCTGGCAGGGACTTGTATTCTTTGTACTGATGTTTACTGCTTATTTTGCCAGTACTTTTGGATTGGCGGGCTTTATGATTTATCCTTCCATCTTTGCCTTTGGTTTAGTGGCTTTTGGTATGCTGGGTATGGGACCTGTTACCATTGCCGTTGACAGTTATGGTCCGGTAACCGATAATGCTCAATCAGTTTATGAATTGTCGCTGATTGAAGAAGTACCTGATGTAGATGCTGAAATAGAAAGAGACTTTGGTTTCAAACCTGACTGGGAAAAATCGAAATATTATTTAGAAGCAAACGATGGTGCTGGCAATACCTTTAAAGCAACAGCAAAACCAGTATTGATAGGAACTGCAGTAGTAGGGGCAACTACTATGATTTTCTCTTTAATATTAATGATTAAAAATACCCTGCAGATAGAACCTGAAAAGATTCTGAACCTCTTAAATCCATATACTATTTTAGGATTTATTCTGGGAGGTTCTGTTATCTACTGGTTTACGGGTGCTTCTATGCAGGCTGTTACTACAGGAGCTTACAGGGCAGTGAAGTATATTAAGGAACATATTAATCTTGATCCAAGTGCTCCTAAAAAAGCCGACGTTGAAAAGTCAACTGAGGTAGTTAAAATATGTACTCAGTATGCTCAGAAAGGGATGTTCAATATTTTTGTTGGAATCTTCTTCTTTGCACTTGCATTTGCCTGTTTCTCTTCCCCTTCCAGTATTGGCGGAAACAATGCCGTTGCATTGTTTGTAAGTTACCTGATTGCCATTGCGGTATTTGGTTTATTCCAGGCTATTTTTATGGCGAATGCCGGTGGTGCCTGGGACAATGCCAAGAAAGTGGTAGAGATTGATTTAAAAGCAAAGGGAACACCGCTACACGATGCTACGGTGATTGGCGATACCGTAGGTGATCCGTTTAAAGACACTTCTTCGGTTGCCTTGAATCCGATTATAAAGTTTACTACTTTATTTGGATTGCTGGCTATGGAGATTGCTATCTCCAAGAATTTCAGGGATGTAGCACCTTATGTAGGATTAGTATTCTTAACTATTGCCTTAATATTCGTATGGCGTTCATTCTATAGAATGAGAATTGAAAAATAATTATACCAACTAAAACAGGATTCTCCCTAAACACTTGATAGTTTTGATAGTAAGAAAAAAGATAAAGTCGTCTCAATTGAGGCGACTTTGTTTTGTAGGTAATCTTACATATTTAAGCGTTAATTAATTATTATAAAAAACAATACCGTCAGTTGTATAAGTTGGGACATCGATATGGAACATTTATTAATGTTTCTTATTTTTGTTTGATAATGACATTTTACGAAAAATATAAAATACTGAGAGACGAAGCTTTTCTTACAAAGCTTTTTAAATGATACAGTTTACTCAACTATGTGTCTTGAAAACCAGGAAGTTGCCAAATCAAAAGTTGCTTATTTTTTTTATCCGCTCATAAAGAGCAGCAATTAAAATACCCCGCAGCAGAGCTGCTAGGAATTAGACTCAGAGAGATTAAATACAGGTTTGGTTTATAGGGTCATTTAATTATAATTCATATAATAAAAAACGAAATCCTGATATTGGAAATAGTAAAGTTATTTAAAACTATCCACTTATTTGTCATCCCTAATTTCCCAAAAGTGACCAATCACCAGAGTTGCGTTACTATTCACCGGATATTTGTAATAAAGTTTCCAAACCTGGTCACCTGTAACGCAATGTTGGTGACACCTCACCGATGACGCGTTACCTGTCACATGACATTTGTAACGGGTGCTCTATAAATGGTTACTATCACCCATCTTCGGTTATACCTCACCAGTACCAGGTTACTAGTCACCAGGTATCAGTCACCCGTCTCTTTTTTTGGGGTCTATCCATTTATTAATGGGATATTTGTCCTTTGTAATCTAATCAGCATCTACATGGATTCATTATGTAGTACCGGATACCTGTAAAAGACCTCCGGATATTTTACAGCGTCTATTTAATTCAAGGGGAAAGAAATATACAAATGGATAGCCTTATTCCAGATATTATTCATTTGATGGTATTCTGCGTTTGTGTTAGGGGCAGAGTATATCTTTTGGGCTCCGAAATTTGTTACCTTCGACAAGCTTAGTAAATAATTCAGAATTTGAACAGCTGGCTCACATAAAGATTGGAATGATAGTCCGGCCGCAGACAAAGCCAAATAAATGTACTATTGAAATACAGAAAACAAAAACTAAAGAGTAACCTTCGGCTAATGCTCAGGTTCAAAGATTTAAATACTAAAAAACTTCACCCTAACTTAAGAATTCATTGATAGTAATACTGATGATGTCTATTAAGCATTGCTGATGACCACTGAACGCAGATTTTTGGGGCTTTATCATTTTTTAGGGTGTACTAAACATCAAACTCATATTTTTGTTGTTATGGAAGTAACAGAAGAAATGATTCAACATCTGGCTAACCTATCGAGGCTTAGTTTTACAGAAGAGGAAACAAAGGCGTTCAAACATGATTTGCAGGGCATGATTGCTTTTGTTGAAAAATTGCAGGAAGTAGATACCACCGGAGTGGAGCCATTGCAGCATATGGGCGATGCTGTTAACGTGTTGAGAGAAGATGAAATACAGGGTAGTATAGACAGGAAGGAAGCTTTGAAGAATTCGCCCGTTAAGGATGACACTTTCTTTAAAGTGCCTAAAGTAATTAAGAAATAACCGCTAAAACATTGTTATATGTCGGCATTAATCGCATTGGAATCTATCAGGAAGAGTTACTTTATGGGAGGTGAAGCTCTGGAAGTACTGAAAGGTATTTCTTTACAGATAGAGAAAAACGAATATGTGGCATTGATGGGGCCATCGGGTAGCGGAAAGAGTACGCTGATGAATATACTAGGCTGTCTGGATTCGCCTACTGGTGGGCGATACATTCTGAATAATAAAGATGTCAGCAGGATGCCTGATGATGACCTGGCTACTGTAAGAAATAAAGAAATAGGTTTTGTATTTCAACAGTTTAACCTGTTGCCAAGGTTGAATGCTGCTGAGAATGTGGCGCTTCCACTTGTGTATGCTGGTGTTGGAAAGAAAGAAAGAATAGAAAGAGCTGAAGAGGCTTTGAGACAAGTGGGATTGCAGGACAGAAGTCATCATAAATCAAATGAGTTGAGTGGGGGACAGATACAAAGAGTAGCTATTGCACGTGCATTGGTGAATAATCCATCGATACTGCTGGCAGATGAACCTACAGGTAACCTGGACAGTAAAACATCGATAGAAGTAATGGAGATATTCAGTAAACTTCATGATACAGGTAACACTGTTGTACTGGTGACACATGAAGAAGAAATTGCCCGTTTTGCAAAAAGAATTATTCGTCTGAGAGACGGTCATGTGGAAAGCGATAATAAGAACTAAATGTCATTTAAAATATATACTAAGACCGGTGATGCCGGCAAAACTTCTTTAATTGGTGGAACCAAGGTACCAAAGAGTCATATACGCATAGAAAGCTACGGTACAGTAGATGAACTGAACAGCTTTGTTGGCCTGGTGGCTGATAGTTTTCCGGATGAACACAGCATTGAATTATTAAGGGAGATACAGGACAGATTGTTTACCATAGGATCTTCTCTTGCCTGTGACCCTGATAAGGAAACATCCATGAAAATACCCGATCTGAATGAAAAGGATATTGAACTACTGGAAAAGGAAATAGATAAGATGAACGAGGTATTGCCGGAGATGAAAAACTTTATTATTCCGGGAGGAAGTATTGCTGTTTCGAATGCCCATATTGCGCGTTGCGTATGCAGAAGAGCAGAAAGAAATGTGGTATTGCTTTTGTCGCAAGATGAGTTTGTAGATCCATTGGTAATAAAGTATCTGAACCGACTAAGTGATTATCTTTTTGTGCTGGCAAGGTATATTGGACATGTGGGGAATGTGGTGGAAATACCATGGAAAGCAAGAGTTTAATGTGATAATGTGCTGATTAGTTAATGTGCTAATTTGAAATACAGAATACAAAAAACTAAAGAAAGAAAAACTAAAGAAAACAGGGAGGGGAGAATATAAAAAAGAGGGAGAATTTACATCAAGTAAATTCTCCCTCTTTTTTATATCAACTCTTATAGATGATTTATGACTCGTTTCTGCCGCTGCGATCTATTAAGCCTTTCAGATCTGTATTGAATGCAGTTTCATTGATGAGTTGTTCCAGACCAATGTGCATTCTGTAACGCCAGTAATGCTTAGGGTCCGACGGTACATTGATACGTTCATCGTTAGGGTTTTCTATTCTGAGATGCTCATCGATACCCATCAGATCCTGCAACTGGAAGATAGACCACATGGCAGGTGAATAAAGATGTTGTACTATAATCAATCTATTGATCCATGCTTCACAGAAATAAGGTGCTCCGCCTTCTTTGCCTAAATCGTGGTTATAGAAATGCTGCATCTTGGTTTTATCCTCTTCCCACCAGCCACGGATAGTACTCATATCGTGAGTTGAAGGAGTAACAACACTTAAATAAGGTGCGTCGTTTGGATGGAAAAATTCTTTAGAATTGTCTTTAGGCATTCTTTGAATTTCCAGACTTAATAATCCTAGTTGTTTCATTAAATCAGGAACACAGGCAGGAACAAGGCCAAGATCTTCCCCACAGATCAACATATTGGTTACCCTGCGTAAAGCAGGTAATTTATTCATAGCTTCCTTCATCCAGAAATCATCCTGACGACGGAAGAAATAATTTACATAAAGTTCTTTCAGTTTCTCTTTGGCTGAATGATCCAGGTATTTGAATGAAAGGGTGCTTTCCATATTGAAACGGAAATGGAATGCAGTTGCACTACTACCCTCTTCTTCAAAGAAGATTACATTGCTGATTAAATCGTACAGACCCAGTTTCATTTTTTTGTTGAAATCATGTACCTCTTTACCATCGAAATAAGCTTCCACCTTAACCTGTGTATCGAACTCAGGTTTTAAGGAGTAGTTGCCATACCCTGCATTGTTCAGATAATTGTTTTTAACGAAACCTGCATCGTTACCAAACTGATCGTTTAACACAGCATCGGTAATGAAAGGACGTGTATAACGGAGATAATCGAAATGAATACCTTTCTGATTCAACTCACTGATACGAATAGGGATAGCAGGAACAAAATGCCCCATGATACCTTCCACTGCATTTAATGGGATGGTCCATATACGGAAGAAACCAAGAATATGATCTATTCTGAAAGCATCAAAATAGTAACTCATCTGTTCGAACCTTTGTCTCCACCAGGCAAATCCATCTTCTTTCATACGGGCCCAGTTGTAAGTAGGGAAACCCCAGTTCTGTCCTTTAACGGCAAAGTCATCGGGAGGAGCACCCGCCTGAGCATTCATATAGTATAGTTCAGGTGATTGCCATGCATCGGCTCCATAACGGAAGATGCCTATAGCTATATCGCCTTTAAATACTAGTTCTTTGGAATGTGCATATTCAGTAGCTTCCTTCAGTTGAACATGCAATAAATATTGAACAAAACAATGAATGGCAACAGCGTCGAAATTCTCTGCATTTTCGTCCATCAGTTTGGCAACATCAGTCTGAGCATAGGAATTGTTTTCCGGCCATGTATCGTAATGAGAAGTACCGTAAAGATCCCTCAGGTAGCAGAACAGCGCATATGGTAATAACCAATGCTTGTTTTTATTCAGATAATCTTTATACTCTTTCGAGTTAAAGATTTCTTCTTTCATGATAGGATACAGTTTATTGATAACCCTCCATTTCATTTTAATCACTGCTTCATAATCCATATGAGGCAAGTGATTTAATCTGATTCTTTCATCTTCAAACTCGCTGATCAACGAGTTGTCGGAAGTAACGGAAGGTAAATGCAGATATATTGGATGCAATGCAAAAGCCGATATAGCTGCATAAGGATAAGAATCGGTCCAGGCATGATTGGCAGTAGTATCGTTGATAGGCAGAATCTGAATCAGTTTCAGCCCAACCTGATTGCCCCAGTCAGCCAACAGTTTAATATCATTGAATTCGCCAATGCCCCAACTGTTTTTGCTGCGAAGACTAAATACCGGAATGGCTACCCCCGAACCTTTCCAATGATGTAACGGTACTTGCAGGAACCCATCGTTGATGATGGTTAATTTATTTTCGGAAGCACCATCAAACAACATACGGTTGTTACCTGTTTCGTAACGGATAAATTTCTTTTCTGCTACATTGTATATGCCATATTTATAGGCAAATGGAACAGCCGTTTTGGTAAGATTCAATTGTACTTCATAACTATCGGAATCTGCTTTCCTGCCCAATAAAATAGGGTTAGCAGAATTCCATTCAGTCAGTTGTTTGTTGCTACCCACCATACATACTGTTTCGCCTTTGGCCAGCATGGGTGTTTTTATTCTGAAGATATGGGTAACGGTTTCAGGTACTTTAGTTTCTAAAACAGTGAACTTATCTTTCAGTAAAACATTCCTGAAAGCCTCGGTATAAAAGGCATTCTCGTAGTAACCTGCATGATTCCATGCATCCAGTATCAGAATGTTTTTATGCTTTAATATTTCCAGATTTATTTTTCTGTCGTTGTCGGCATCATATATAAATGAACCATCGGCATTGCGAAGCAGATAGTGATAGGATATTTCCTTTTCACTATAATGATCTTCATTAATCAATAACTCAGCAGTCCAGATACCATCGTTCAGAAAATGTAATGGGATGGCTTTGGTTACATCACCATTTCCAAATATTTCATGATTGCCGGTAATGAATAGATTCTGACCATAAGTAGTATGAAATACAATATGAAAAAATATTGTATCGTAAAGATTTTTATCAATAGCTTTAGATTCTTTAATGTCCATAACTTTATTTTCAAGAGTTGTCCCCTCAATACTTTGTTTATTTTTTACAGAAGATTTTGTTTCCTTTTTAGCAGGCAAAATTTCCTTATTACTTTTCTTTTTCGCAGATGATTTTACATCCAGATTTTCAATGGAAGCCACAATTTATATCGTTTTGAACCGCTAAAGTAATATAATTAATGTGTAAAATGCACACATTTACTATAAAAATTATTTTTAACAGGGAAGATCAGCCTGTTCTAGTATCTATTTTGTTAAAAGAATACGCAAAAAAATCCATACAACGTCTGCTTTATATCTTTGGAAACTTTTCAATTAAATAGAATAGTATTTCTGATGAATATTTCATATAAACTGTTTTTGTGTTCTGCTCTGCTATTGACTGGTGTTGCCTTTGCTCAACCTAAAAAAGTTATTGCTGATAAAATCATTGCGCAGGTAGGTGATAAGATCATTCTGCGGTCCGATATTATAAATGCCATTGCCGATTATAAGCGTCAGGGACAGGAAGCGCAACTACCACCGAATCCTGAATGTGCCTTTCTGGAAGGACAACTGATTCAGAAATCGCTGGTGATTCAGGCTGAAAGAGATTCTTTGGTTGTGGGTGACGATGAAATAGATGCAGCCCTGGACAATCAGATACGTGGGTTTATCAGAGAATATGGTTCACAGCAGGTGCTGGAAGAAATAGCCGGAAAAACTATTTATCAAATAAAAGAAGACTTCCGTCAAAACTTTAAAGAAAGAAAGCAGGCCGAACAAATGCGTTCCAAAATACTGGAGAATGTTAAAATGACGCCTAATGAGGTAAAAGCATTTTACGACATGATTCCTAAAGACAGTCTGGCATTTTATGAAAGCGAAATAGAACTTACTCAAATAGTGATTACTCCTAAGGCAAACAGGGATGTGGACGATTATATCATCAAGCAATTATACGATTATAAACGTCAGGTGGAAGCCGGACAAAAGAAGTTTGATCAACTGGCTAAAATGTATTCCGAAGATCCTGGTAGTAAAGAAACCGGTGGACAGTACAATGTAAACAGAAACGATAAGATCTGGGATCCTGCATTCTTCTCTGCTGTATTTAAACTGAAGGAAGGACAGATATCCAATGTAATCAAGTCGAAATTTGGTTATCATATTATACAACTGGTAAGCCGTTCGGGTGATGATGCGGTGATACGACACATTCTGAAAGTACCGCCGGTAACCGATGAAGAAATTAATATTGCCAAAAACAAACTGGATACTGTTCGTACTCTGATAACGAATCATCAGATGTCGGTTGGTGAGGCTGTTACCAAATTCAGCGATGATGAAAGCAGCAAGTTTAATGGCGGACAGATTCAGGGCAGAGATGGTTCCAGCTTTCTGGCAATAGATCAGTTGGATAAAGATCAGGTGATGGCTATTAAGGATCTGAATGTTGGCGATTGTTCCAAACCTCAGTTTTATACCGATGAAAGAGGCAGAAAACTAGTTCGTATTGTTTATCTTAAAACCCGGACTTCTCCTCACAGAGAGAATCTGAAAGACGATTACAACAAGGTGGCACAACGTGCTCTGGAGATAAAGAAACAAAAGAAACTGGAAGCATGGTTTAAGGAGCATTTACCTACCTATTATATACTGATAGATAAGGAATTTGCAAGCTGTCCGAGTCTTGCAAACTGGTTTAAGAACAGTTCAAATAAATAAGATCATTAGATATTAGAGTTTATGTCAATTTGATATCAGTGTAATTAAAAGGGTTTAAATTAATCCTGAAATTATGGAGTGCTGCACATATTTTAAACACTTTTTCTAGATAATTATTTTTCCTAAGTCTACATTCATCTTTTACAATTCTATATCGTTTTACACTACCAATCGCGTGTTCTATTCTGACTCTAAAAGATGAAATTTCCCTGTTCTTTGATTTATGTTCTTTGG
>Ga0316217_10006332_pt1 | contig 11762 bp, 11 predicted proteins | sample 1anoAmetaG_FD_203633 | JGI IMG/M metagenome (GOLD analysis project Ga0316217, IMG submission 203633) | Freshwater microbial communities from Trout Bog Lake, Wisconsin, USA - 1anoA | ecosystem: Environmental > Aquatic > Freshwater > Lake > Hypolimnion/Profundal zone | place: USA: Wisconsin... | reverse complement strand
ACCCCAACCCCAACCCCAACCCCAACCCCAACCCCAACCCCAACCCCAACCCCAACCCCAACCCCAACCCCTAGCTATTTGAGGATGAACAGTCAAGCATAATCGGTATTTAAGTAAGTATGTCACTCAATAGAAACTAATATAATTTGGGATATTCCCATCTCACTACAAAACATGCAAGTTAAGGAACTTATCTTAATTTCTGTTCTACTCTTTTGGACTGCAGCTGTTAGTTAGAGAGAAGCAATCATCGAAGGCCAGCTAACTTAATTGATGGAAAAAATCAGAGGAAAATCCGTGGCTATGTTGACCAACCCAACTTCCGTCGATGGAAGAATGCAGCCGCTCTTTGATAGTATCATCAGTCTATCATCAGCTTATAATGTCAGGTTCAAGTGTTTCTTTGCTCCTGAGCACGGGTTGAGGGGAGACCAACAAGCGGGAGACGGAGATGAGGACTACATAGATCCATAGACGGGTATTCAGGTTTATAGTCTTTATGGTGTTCGTAAAGCGCCCACAAGTTCCCAGCTGCAAGGAGTGGACTTTCTTATTTATGACATTCAAGACGTAGGAGCCCGTTACTATACCTACATCTGGACCTTAACATATGTCATTGAAGTTTGTGCCAGCAATAATGTGGAGGTTGTCATTTTCGATAGGCCCAATCCGATCGGCAGGAAAGTGGAGGGATGTCCATTGAAAATGGAGGCTGGGTTGATTGGAAGATTGCTTCCAGGACAATCTTTCACCATTCCACAAAGATATGGATTGACAGTTGGAGAACTAATCAGCTACTTGAGGGTTTATCTGCCTTTTTTCAAGCTGACCATAATCAAAATGGCGAAGCTGTATAAGATTCAAGATAACTAATGGGTTCTCAGTTCTCCAAACATTCCAACTATGGATATAGTGTTGATCTATTCCGGTTTGGGACTAATTGAAGACACTTCAGTAAGTGAGGGACGTGGAACCACAAAGCCCTTCCAGATGACTGGAAATCCTAATGTCAATGCCAGAGATATCTTGCAATACTTCAAAAATAACGTAAGTATCATCAAACTCAGAGTTAAACCACTGGCTATGGCAAGACCTTCTACATCCGGGAAACCTACTTTGTGCCCACTTTCGAAAAATACGTGGGCAAAGTATGCGGTGGAGCCTAAGTGCACATAACAGACCGTGAAAATTTTGAGAGTGTGAAAGTAGCACTGCACATGATAAAAGCATATCTGGGAGCGATAAAAGATGGTTCGATGAAATTCAACTCAAGTCTGGACAGAATGTTCGGAGTTGTCGGGTTTTTCCAGAACATCCAGACTAGGTAAGTAGATGCCATCCTTCAAGACTGTGCAGCCGAGAGGGACGTGTACCTTCAGCTGATCAAAAAGATTTATCTGTACGATGTGAATGGATAGCAGGTGGGGAGAGTGCAGGCTGAGTGACGAAAATGATTATAGGTTTGACTGACCCATAATGATTTATTTGGTATTAATTCAGGCTTAAAAGAGAAGTGGTGGGTTAGTTTTGGTCATCAGAGGATGAAGAAGTGCAATAAATCATTTCAACAATATTCGATGACCAAAGGGACAATACCTTTCGTCTCTACAAACTCAACGCTGTTTGTGGATACCCAGAGATATGACATACCACACTTATTATCACTCAGAATACTTTCCTTACGACATCCCGCCCATCACTTTTGTTCAGCATCGACCTAGCTTTGCAAATCAGCTTTTCCGTCTTTTTGTTCAACTTCTATACTTCTTGTTCCTGCTGCTCTTTCTCGATCCTGACCAACTCTTCCTCTTCTTGCTGGATGAACAACTCCAGATCAGCTTTGAACTTGTTATAGCTCTCTTTGTTTTGGTCAATCTCCTGCTGCAGAATGCTGCACTGCTCCTGCTCGTGCGCTAATTGTAGGGCAAGATTTTCTATTTCCTCCATAGCTGCTTGCAGTGCCGAATTGTCCTGCCTCTACTGCTACTTGAGTTCACTGAAAATGAATATTGAGTTTGGTCCACCTTAATGGATGCTTAGCGATTTGCTCTAGTTTAGACTGTATAGTTTTTCTCTTGAATCGCTTAGGTTCATTTTGAATTTCTATTTAACAGCCGCACAACAAATTATAAAGCTCATAAATCATCTAATATACTCTAACCACCTCCGACTCACTCTAGCTACAAGATTGACTCTATATTACCAAACATCTGACCAACGGAGAATTCGATTATTTGTAAAGCCTTAACTCCAGTCTAGGCTAGCCTTGATGCTTCGAATTAGACTTGAATATTACTCTTAATCTCTGAGTAATGACTAAATTAAACCCGCAATCGGCATATTAAGCACACTTCAAGGAAAGACAACCTGATTGATTAGGTTAAGCTTTCTAGATTAAGTTAACTTTCATTGGATGGACTGCACATTCTTAACTTTAGAGTAGTTATTTGCCTTTTCAACCTGGTTCAATAATATCTTTAGGATGGACAAGGGTGCTTGCTTTAGTTTTTGCCAACACGTTGCTGTCGAAACAAATATTACTGTAGTCATCCTAGTATTAATTAATCAGGATTTTTTAAGACCGCGAATCAATGGATTTTAAGGTTTGCAATCTGAAATTTATTTCATTTAATTTGGGTCATCTAAGGGATAAGAATCAATGGTTATTTTGGCGAGGCACTGCAGCCAGGTACTCTCTTTCGTCTTCCTCTTCCTCTTTCTTGCTTTGGATGGTGGGCTGCGAAGATTCCTGAGTTTTAACTACACTTTTGTTAGCCTGCTGCTTTATCCGGTGGGCAGTCAAGATCTGGAACTTCTTAGCGATGGAGTCCATCTGTTTTTTGCGGATGTGGTTAATTTTGCGGAGAAGTTGTTTCTCTTCGGGAGCGAGTCTCTTCTCGGAACTTTTTTATTTAGTCATGATGACTGAATCAAATAAATACAGATAACAATACAACTATAGTAACTATAAAATCAGCTGCCCGAAGTTTATTCAAATTCAGAGTATTATTTAGAAGGGAGCTGCTCATTTCCTTCCTGTTAGCTGGAACCATATACATCTTGGCAAAATCTGTGGCATTTAAGCACTTGCTTAACCTCGCAACTTTAATTAGTTATTTGATCTTTGTATATTAACAATCTTGATCTATAGCTGGCTCTAGTTTACTTGGCGCTTGCTTCAGACCATCATATTCTAGCCACGTGAACCCCTTTTTATCTGCCTTATGCTTAAGCATATGCTTTTAGGCAGATTGCTATCAAATATCAAATGGCTATAATTAGTACGATTTAAACAGGAACAGCTTATTTGGAGTCGAAAACTCAAAATCGTGTCTAAAAACTGATAAGTTTGGATATAACTCTTATTCCGTTTGTTAAAACCCTGTAGCCTTGTCATCAGAGAAGCCTACTGTGACATTCTATGAATTCTTTTGAGTATCGTAAAAAAGAGTCTCACAGATAAACAAACAAATCATCACCTTTAATATCTATTTTCCGTTTTATACATAAGTTTTATTAATGCTAGACTCCACACCTTGAGATATATAGCCCACTGAAATAGATTAATAATTTTTAATTAGCTGTTACAAGATTTATGGCAAATGGTTCACGCCTATGAATGTAGAGAGATCACATTTGTTAGTAGCTTTCACTTTTGCTCCTTTTGCACAATTTAACAGCTACTATTATTACTATGGCTAACACAACAACTCCTCCCGCGATTATTGCCACCAAAAGTTCAGCTGAGAGTCCACTCCCTCCCGTGCAAGCAGTGCCGCACCAGTCGTAGGGGGCGCCTGTTAGGTTGAGGAGCTAGAATTGAACATCAAGTTCTTCTTTGATGGAAAGCCACTATTGATCGGTGCTTACGGTGCAGCCCGCACTGTATTCTTTACCAAGTATAGTATAGAAATATGAACAGATTCCGCTGGCACACCCATCGCAAGTAATCGAGGTTGAAGTATAGACGTAACTTTTATTGCATATTTGTGGGTCTATGCAGAGGCTGGAGTTGATGAAGGGTCCGCCTTCGATTAGCAGACACTGTGCGCAGCCCGCGGCGCACCCTGAGCCTCCACAGATTGTGTTGACATCGTAAGATTGTTCAGTGAGGAGAAGAGCAAGCAGGAACAACAATTTACACAGCATCATTAGATATTATAATTCTGATAAATAATACTATGGAGGATGAGAAATTTGCTATATGCAAACTGCCAACGGGCAGCTGCATCTTTTTGCTGATAGTAAATACTCACTAGTAGGCACTAAAGACTATTTTAAAAAATGATCTTTTCGCCAAAACCTTACCGAGATAACCTTTTTATAGTCTGCTAGTTGGTAAATGAGGAACGATTATATGTTACTTCGCTTCACTACGAATGACCACTCGCGAGTATTAACAATTGTCTAAGATTAAAGAAGGGCATAAAAGCAAAGCAAATTTACTTTGAAAACAGGAATCGAGGGTTATCTCCGGAATGGGAATAGCAGAGCAGATGGCACATAGTTCAAGTTTTTTGTTTGAGGGTATAGGCAATTTATTGTTTTAGTACACATGAATTTTTTTCATATATTAAGCATAATTAGTGATCTTTCTCACACATAAAGCATAATTAGAAGGCAACTCAAAACAAATAATGGGCCCTTTACTCATTCCTTTTCTCCACAGCCCATTTATTTCCTAAGCGCTGGAATCCTATGAAAAATCTTTCAAATAAAGTTTTGATAATAATCAATTTGGCTATTAAAATATTTAGAATAAAGGTCGAGAAATCACATTTTTTAATAGTTTTCGGCTTTCTTTGTTTTGTAGAACTTAACAGCTACCACGATTCCTATGGCGACCAAAATGACTCCTCCCGCAATTAATCCCACCAAAGCTCCGGTTGAGATTCTTGTACAAGAGTTGCCACACCAGTCATAAGGCGGATTCCTTGGAAAGAAATAATGGTAAGTAAAATTTAATGACGGCAGCAGTGAAGCCCAGGTTCGATCACGAATAATATCAGTGCAGCCTGATCGTCCCTGTTGGCCAGCAGTAATTGAGTATGAGCATACCCCAGATGAGCATCCATCGCAATTAATCGAGTATACTGTTGAGGGAGCATTCGGATCACATGTATTTGGATCTATGCAAACAGAGTTTTTGTTGAAGGGCCCACCTTGATACGTCGCGCACTAAAAACACCCAGGAGGACAACCTTCTGTTCTACACGACGCTGATATGTCGTAGGCTTGCACCAGAAGTACGACGGCTAGGATGCAGAGTAGCTTTGTTAACATATCTATTTAAAGAAGTGATAATTTTAAGAACTATTTCCATTATTTGAGTAACGAGGCTTATTATTCAGGATCCTTACTTTAAAGACGCCACAGCGTCCTCCCAATCAACAAATAACTTGGCAGCTATGCATTACAAAGAATTGACGGATATTCAGAGGGACTCACTCAATCCGAACATATATGTATACACGCATAGGACTAATCAGCTTGCGCTGAACCTATAAATTTCAGCAAGTGCTAGTGCCATGGACAGGACTAGCTTGCCTTCGTTTATCCTCCTCCTTACTTCAGAATCCCTCTCATGTTCTTCGCCAAAACCTTTCTGAGCTAACCGTTTAATAGTTTGCTAGTTCGTAAATGGAGAACGATTTTTGTTATTTGGCTTCAGTACGAATGAGCACTCGCGAGTAGTAGCAACTGTCCAAGACCCAAGACTAAAGAAGGGCATAAAATCAAAGCAAATCTACTTTGAAAACAGGAATCGAGAATTATCTCCGGAGTGGGAATAGGAAAGCAGATGACACATTACAAGTTTTTTGCTTGAGGGCTTTTGGCAATTTATCATTTTAGTATACATGAATCTTTCTCATACATTAAGCATAATTAGAAACCAGCTCAAAGCAAATAATGGGCCTTTACTCATTGTTTTTTTCTCCACAGCTCATTTATTTCCTAAGCGCTGAAATCCTATGAAAAATCTGTCAAAAAAAATTTTTGTTAAAATCGTTTATTTAGAATAAAGGCCGAGAAATCACACTTTTTAATAGTTTTCGGCTTTCTTCGTTTTGCAGAACTTGACAGCTACCACGATTCCTATGGCGACCAAAACGACTCCTCCCGCAATTATTCCCACCAAAGCTCCGGTTGAGAGTCCTCCTGCGTCTGGAACTGGATCTTGACAAGCTCTCCCACACCAGTCATAAGGTGGATTGCTTGGAAAGAGCACCGAGTAAAGGAGATCTTCGATTGCTTTAAAACTAGGCCAATATGGATCACTATCGCTAACGCACCCTGAAAGAGATACCCCATCAATATTTTATGTGTAGGAGCAAGCTGCACCTGAGCATCCATTGCAAGTGATTGTGAGAACCACATTTTTGGCAGCCGTTGGATCACATGTATCTGGATCTAGACAAATATTAGTGTCGAAGGGTCCGCCTTGGATTGAAGAGCACTGGGCACAGCCAGGAGGACACCCTTCTGATCCACAGTACTGTATGATGACGTAGCCTTGCACCAGAAGTAGGACGGCAAGGAGGCAGATTAGCTTTGATAACATATCTTTTTAAGGAAGTGATAATTCTAACGATTATTTCTATTGTAAGAACAATAAAATTTATTATTCAGAAATCGTTACTTTAAAGACGCCACAGCATCCTTCAAATCAACAAAAGCTATGACAGTTATGCAGTTCAATTCACTCAATCCGAATATATGTAAAATAAGCAGCTTGGGTGACATCGAAATTGAAGGGTAAGTGGTTGACAAAATGGGAAGCCTCCCTTATTATTTCAGAAGGTATAATCCTTTAAGTGTGTATATGTGAAGCCTAGCTTCTATATTATAATACTATTCAAAAAAGATTCCAGTCTCCCTATCGTAAATTCAATCCTCGTCTTCTGAGGCATCAGCTGAACGTTGGCCTGCTTTCCAGACAATTATTTAGACGAATAAGAAGCTAAGATTGTTCACACGTGCCTACAAAAGATGGTAAAAATGGTGTTTGGATACATGCATCATTTGTGAGTCAGGTACTCGCTGAGCAGGTGCTTAGTAGCGGAGTTAATGCTGATCTTCACCAACGTGTGTCCTCCGCCTTACTTCAGGTTCTTTGCCAAAACCTTTCCGAGATAAACGTCTAACAGCTAGTTGGTAAATGGTGAAAAATTATCTGTTACTTTAAAGAAGGGTGAAAGAAAGACATAAAAACAAAGCGAACCTAGTTTGAACCGAGGGCTATCTCCATCTCCGAAATGAGAATAGTAAAGCAATGGCACATACTTCAAGTTTTTTTGTTTGAGGGTGTTGGCAATTTATCGCTTTAGTACATATGAATCTTTCTCATACATTAAGGATAATTAATGATCTTTCTCATACATTAAACATTATTAGAAGCCAGCTCAAAACAAATAAAAAGGGTCCTTTATTCATTCTTTTTCTCCACAGTTCATTTATTTCCTAAGCGCTGGAATCCTATGACAAATGTGTCAAACAAAGTTTTGATAATAATCGATTTCCCTATAAAAATATTTAGAATAAAGGTCGAGAAATCACATTTTTTCATAGCTTTCGGCTTTCTTTTTTTTGCAGAACTTAACAGCTACCACGATTCCTATGGCGACCAAAATGACTCCTCCCGCAATTATTCCAATCAAACCTCCAGTTGAGAGTCCTCCTTCTGTACAAGAGATGCTACACCAGTCAGGCGGATTCCCCAGATATACCCGTGAAAAAGCATAATCTAATTGGGACCTCAGTTAATGCCAATTTTAATCACTACCAGTATCAGCGCATCCTTAAAGTGTCTGGCTATCATCAGCAATTTTGTATGAGCATACCCCAGGTGAGCATCCATCGCATTAAATTGAGATTACCTGTGAGATACCCAAATTACATAAAGTTGTTGGATTTATGCAAACAGTGTTGTTGTTGAAGAGTTCGCCTTGATACGTTGCGCAATAAAAACACTCAAGAGGACAACCTTCTGATCTACAGGACCTTGTGATATTGTAGGCTTGCACCAGAAGTAGGACGGCTAGAATGCAGATTAGCCTTGATAACATATCTTTTTAAAGAAGTGATAATTTTAAGAACTATTTCTATTATTTGAGTAACGAGACTTATTATATAATAAGTCTTAAAAAACTCCCAGTCTCCCTTTCGTAAATTCAATCCTCGCCATCTAAGGCATCAGCTGAACGTTGGCCTGTTTTTCAAAGTATTATTTAGGCCAGTAAAAGCTAAGATTTTTCACACGTGCCTACAAAAGATGGTAAGAATGGTTTTTGTGATACATGCATCATTTGTGAGTCAGGTACTCGCTGAGTAGGTGCTTTGTAGCGGAGTTAATGCTGCTCTTCACCAACGTCTCTCCCCCGCCTTACTTCAGGATTCCTCTCACGTTCTTCGCCAAAACCTTTCCGAGTTCGACTCCATATTGATCGTAGCTGTTCAGATCCCAGAGGAAGCCTTCTACCGATGTCCGGTGCTCGTAGAGTGCCAAAAGCTGGCCGCATTTATAGGCGTCGAGCTCGCCGATGAAAAGGAGACTCAGCGAAGGTCTGTCGCCTGGAAACTACTTATGCGGAAGTAGACTCTCGGGAGTCTTTTCGGCGATCAACTCTTCTCTTGTCTTTCCAATAGCGAGGGCGTCGGGTTGCGAGAAGAAATTTGACATTAGCTCATCGTGATTGTTGACTACTTAATGGGCTACGGAGTAAGGCTGCTGGGATTTGGTGAAACCGATAAACTCAACAGGGATCACGCGACCCTGGTGTAGGAGCTGGAAGAAACTATGCTGTCCGTTAGTGCCCGGCTCCCCAAAATTAACAACAGCAGTGGGGTACTCAACGATGTTGCCCTTTGAGTCGACGCGTTTACCATTACTTTCCATGTCAAGCTGCTGAATATGGGGTGCAAATTTGCTGAGAGCCTGGCAGTATGGTATAATAGCTCTAGCACTGTGTCCTTGAATGGCAGTTCGGAAGAAACCGATCAAGCCCAGCAAAAGAGGAATGTTTTTCTGAATAAAAATAGAGGTACGTTAATATTTTCTTCTTGTAGCAAGTTTTTATCGACTGAATGACCTCCTTCCAAAAATTTCTGCACTGCCTCGAATCCGAAGTGAAGAGCAAGGGGAAGCACACCAACTGCACTCCAAACACTAAACCTGCCTCCAATGAAGTCCCAAAAGCCGAAAACATTGTTTGGGTTTATTCCGAATTTAGAAGTTTATGGGATGTTAGTAGAGCAAGCACAGATATGCTTTTCAGCGACCAAAGCAGTATCTGCGATTCCAAGTTTGGCATACTAGGCGATCAGCCATTGTTTGCAACTTTTGGCATTCAGGATAGTTTAAGCAGTTGTGAATGTTTTTGAGTTGACAAGGATAAGAGTTTATTCGACATTAAGTCCTGTTTTAGTGAAGTATTACCTTAGATAGCTCGATCAAAGTCGATGGGATCGACGTTGGCCAGAAATTTTATTTTCCTGCCACTGGATTGTTATTTATAAAGGGGGTGTGATCTCAAGGCTTCATAAACAAACTAAATGGATAGATAGCTTCCTCCTATTCCAATCACGATGAGGTTGGTTAGTTTCTTGCCAGTGGCGCCTGTCCAAGCTCCGGATCTTACTTTCTGCGCAAACTATTTGATATTATTCAACACTTCGTGAACGTTGTGTAGAATTTGTTTTAGCTAGGGTTTGTTAGTATCGTGGATAGTACTCTGGAGAGGAGCCCGGAGAGTGGTGTGAAGTACAGCCCTGTCTTACGTAAAATTGATGTGTTTCTAAATATCAAAGCATTTACTCCATTGAAGAGCCCTTCGATTTTGCTTCTGAGGGCTGATTTGTGGATGAGGCTGGCAAACTGGTTGGTGATGGTATCGACGGTTAATTTTTCGTGAGTGTAATCCAAGATAATATCTTCAAACCTGGAGATCAGAGCATTGTTTCTTGCCTAATCCTGGAGGAGATCTCTAAGATGATGCTTGGCTAGTGCAGCGTTATGTTAGTGGAGATGGCTCCAAGGGTAGTTGTGACTGGATTGCATCTTATGCGAAGATTTATATCTTATTATATATATCATTTAACTTATCCTACTTGAAGTGTCTGCTTGCTTATAAAGAATGGATGGGAAAGCAAGATTCTTTGAATGAGAGAGCTTATGTAAGTTGAAAAATTGAAAAGAAGTGGAGAAAGATTGGTTTATACACATTGGCTTGCAAAAAAATAGTAAAGAATCATTCTAAAATCGAGTTAGGTTTTTTCTTATCTTCTCAGCATTTGATAAATATTCCGCTGGGTTTGGAAATAATTAATTGTTGAAGCTTATCCCCGGCACTCCTGTTTTAGGACTGTAAAAAGTAGTATTATAATAAGTAATCCCTTCTACAACTTCCCTTTATTGAATTGGCTTTCATTCGGCCATAAGTACTGGAGAACAGTTCAAGTGGTGATAGATGTGTAATAGAAAGGAAGCGAGTTGAAAGTAGTAGCATATAAATATCAGTTGGCTATTGAGAGCACTCTTAGCTCGAAAAATTCCACACTTGGGTGCTTATGCTATAGTTTGATGCCTAAGAGAAGAGTATCAAGCTCTTCGGGATCAGATTCGACCTATTTGGCAGCTCCCTAGCTCTTATCCACAAACACTTAAGATTCTTTTTTATCGACACTTAGGCGTTTTTTCACCTATTATGAATTCTTGAGAGTGAGAGTGTTGGAGTTTTTGGGAGAGGTGAAGATTAAGCATTAGTTCTCTTTATTTTCAGACAGTTTTCTGAGGTTGATGGTTGCCATAGTTTTGTCAGATTTTATAATATAAACGCAATAGATTACGGTAGATATAAGACGATAAATGAAGCTGATATATTCCGATAAGGAATTAATTAAAGGAGATTTAAATGGGCTCTTACACCTCATTCAAATCTAAACAGAGGCTGCTGTGGATCATATGTTGCTCGTCAATGTTTTTTTTGTCTCTGGCTATTGACTTTCAGCTATACTTGAATTAATAATCCTTTTCCAATGTGGCTGGACTCAAAAATATTGTAGTTAGGCAGTGGTTAGAGCAGTAGCCGAGACCATGCTAGCTTTATGCACTTTTGGAGTTGAGGGATTTTCACTTTGATGATTATTCTACTTAATTTGATAAAATCATTAACTGATAATAAAAATACTTTTTAAAGGAATTTATTGAATAAGCCAACTCAGTAAAATTCTTTTGAAACTAACCAAATGCAAGTTCTTTTAATCAACTACCCCTCCATTATACATTGTGTCGGGATTAGGTTGCATGGAGTGCGCCTGCAGACTACGCAAGCAAATAAAAGAGGCCCAAATAATGATACACAATCAAAAACATCTTTTATCGATCGAATCAGCTTCATCTTTGTTTTATCATGGTTACTATATTCAAATAAAATGCTATCACTGCTAAGTTTATTTGGGCAGTTCGAGGCGGAGGGCAAGTCGCTAGTTGCATAGCCTCATTTGCAAGCATTTGAGCGTGTTAAGGTAGATGAGGCTGTTTCCGTCTCTGATCTGCTTGCTGTCCAGGATCTCTTTCCTCATCTTCTGGGCCAGCAGCCTGCTGATGGTCCTGCGGTTGAAGGCAGTGACTGTGGGAGAGTTATTCTTGAAGAGCATATGGAGGTTCTTGGTGCTGAAGAAATCGCTCAAGTCTTTGCTTTTTGGTTTGGAGTTTAATCTTGAATTCAAGTCGTTCATCATCATCTCAAATCCCTCATTCTTTT
>Ga0316217_10006331_pt1 | contig 11763 bp, 12 predicted proteins | sample 1anoAmetaG_FD_203633 | JGI IMG/M metagenome (GOLD analysis project Ga0316217, IMG submission 203633) | Freshwater microbial communities from Trout Bog Lake, Wisconsin, USA - 1anoA | ecosystem: Environmental > Aquatic > Freshwater > Lake > Hypolimnion/Profundal zone | place: USA: Wisconsin... | reverse complement strand
CGCCTTAAACGCAATTGACGGCGGCTTGCGGGCCGTCTATCGCACCTTGGAACTTCCCGGCAAGCATCCGCTCAAGGACGCCCACGCCGCCCTCGACGCCGCCGTGCTGGCCGCCTACGGCTTTTCGCCCAAACAGGATTTGCTCAAGCAACTGCTGGATTTGAACCACACCGTCGCCGCCGCCGAAAAAGCCGGCCAACCGGTGACCGCCCCCGGCGTGCCGGCCAGCTATGGCGACCCTGCCGGTTTGATTACCGACGATTGCATTCGGCCGGAATAGCGGCACGGCAACGCAAGTTTTGCAGTGCCATTGGCCGAACCATTTGCTATGATTCCTCATGATGAAACTGGACGACCTCAAAGGCACCATCCATTGCGATCCGCAGATTATGGGCGGCACGCCGGTCTTTGTCGGCACGCGCGTGCCGTTGCAAAACTTGGTGGACGCCTTGGAAGGCGGTGAATCCATCGATGATTTCCTGGACGGATTCCCGTCGGTAAAACGCCAGCAAGTGGTGGCGGTGATCGAAGCGGGGAAGTTTGCCATGCTGGAGATCGCGGCGCATGCGCATCCTGATTGACGAATGCCTGAACTGGCGGCTGGGCCGGGCGCTGACCGGGCATTATTGCACGTCGGTGCAACGTATGGGGTGGAGCGGCATTGCCAACGGTCGCCTGCTGGAACTGGCGCAAAAAGAATTTGATGTTTTTGTCACGTGTGATCGCAACCTGAGCTTTCAGCAAAGCGCGACCAAACTGGAAATCGCCGTGGTGGTGCTGCGGGCACCGGGCACGCAACTGCATCAAACCCTGCCGCTGATGCCGGCGGTGCTGGCGCTGCTGCCGACGCTAAAGCCGGGCACGGCGGCCTTTGTGCCATGAGATTGACAGGCCGAAGCCTTATGCGTGATTGACGGCGGCTTGCGGGCCGTCTACCGCGCCTTGGAACTTCCCGGCAAGCATCCGCTCAAGGACGCCCACGCCGCCCTCGACGCCGCCGTGCTGACCGCCTACGGCTTTGCCCCCAAGCAGGATTTGCTCCAGCAACTGCTGGACTTGAACCACGCCGTCGCCGCTGCCGAAAAAGCCGGCCAGCCGATTACCGCCCCCGGCGTGCCGGCTGGCTACGGCGACCCCGCCAGTTTGGTAACCGACGATTGCATCCGGCCTGACTAGCGAATCGGCAATTGCCCGTTGCAATCGGGGTATGATTTAAGGTGAATATGGCAGAAAGGAGGGTTGGGCCACTTTGGGCGGGCACGCTGCGCGAGATAAGCGAGGATGAGCAGGTGAAAGACGATAACGCCGACGATTTTGCGCCGTCACAGCCAGGGCCAGCGCATTTGCCTTAACGCAACAAATAAATAAAACCGCGTTTTTCACATCAAAAAAAGTAGCAGAATGGAGCACCGTGTAGCATTTGTAGCATTGCTGCTGGCCTGCTCTGCATGCCGGAAAGCGGGCCAAACCCGGCTGATGCCAAAGGCGCTGGCCCGGCCTTCACACCCTTCACACCCTTCACACCTTTCGCCGCCTTGCCCTATACTAGCCGGTTTGTTCGCGAAAGGTGTAAACAGGAAATGGGAGTTGATGCTGTCCAAGAATCGCTGGGGTCGGAGTCTGTGGTGACTTCGGGCCATTTTGCCGGGCAACCGGCGGGGCATTTGTTGCCGGCGGCGCGGCCGCTGGATCGCCGCTGGGTGACCGCGGCGCTGATGCTGGCCATGGTGCTGGCGTCGATGGAGCAGACGGTCACCAGCACGGCCATGCCCACCATCATCGGTTCGCTGCACGGGCTGGAACATTATGCCTGGGTGGCGTCGATCTACCTGCTGGCGTGTACGGTTTCCATGCCGTTGTATGGCCGGCTGGCCGATACCATCGGCCGCAAGCGGGTGATCCTGTTTGCCATGGGGCTATTTGTTGTCAGTTCCGTGGCGTGCAGCTTCGCGCATTCGATGATCCAACTGATTATTTTCCGCGGCCTGCAAGGGCTGGGCGCCGGCGGGACGATGCCGGTGGTGCTGACGATTATCGGCGATCTTTTCACGCTGGAGCAGCGGGCCAAAGTCCAGGGGCTTTTCAGCGCGGTGTGGGGCACGGCTTCGCTGGCCGGGCCGGCACTGGGATATCTGTTGCTGAAAATGTTCGGCTGGCCATCGATCTTCTACGTCAATCTTCCGTTCGGCTTGATCGCGTTTAGCGTGCTGGCGTGGAAATATCACGATGTGGAAAAGCCGCACAAGGTGGATTTGGATCTTCCCGGCGCGGCGATGCTGGCCATCGGCTGCATGGCGTTGCTGGCGATGGTTTCGCGGCTGGGGCCGGGCGGCTGGCCGGCTTCGGTGTCCGTCAGTCTGGGATTGATTGCCTTGCTGGCGCTGGCGATTTTTGTCTGGGTGGAACACCATGCGAGCAATCCGATTATGCCGATCGATCTGCTGATGCACCGGGCCATCGGCCCGTCGCTGCTGGGCAGTTTGCTGGTGGGTTTGGGCGCTCTTAGCCTGGATATCTTTGTGCCGCTGTACGTGCAGGGCGGGCAGGGCGGCGGTGCCGGAGCCGCGGCGTCGGTAGTCACCCCGGTGATGATGGCCTGGGCGGTATCGGGCGTAATCGCCGCCCCACTGGTCGTGCGCTGGGGCTTCCGCCGCGTGGCGATGTTGGGAACGTCGCTTGGCGTGTTCAGCTATGCCGGCCTGCTGGCGTGCTGCTATTTCAGCCTGCCGCGCCCGATTCTGATTGCCGTGCTGGTGTTCACCGGTTTAGGCTTCGGCCCCGCGTCAATGACCTATCTGCTATCGGCACAAAATGCCGTGGCCTGGCGACAGCGCGGCATGGTCACCAGCAGCCTCCAATTTTTCCGCACCATGGGCGGCGCGGTAGGCATTGGCTTGCTGGGGGCGCTGTTCAACATTATCGCCCAGCCGCAATTGAAAACCCTGGTATCACACAGCAAACATATCAGTGCCGCGTCGCTGCTTGATCCGCACACGCGCGAAACGCTCCCGCCGGAACTGCTGGCCCAGGCCGGCAAGATGATTTCCGGCGGCTTATGGTGGGTGTTCGTGGCGATGTTTATCAGTGCCGTCGCCGGTGCGGTGGTGGCCACGCTGCTGCCCAAACAGAAAGCCGATCATAAAGTCAGTGCCATGGAGGCCGCGGAATATATATAGCCCCCGTCATGCCGGATGGCATTGGTTTCGGGGCTGCGAATGGTCTTGCGGCGGCGGCAAGTCAGGCGGGTTTGGCTACGTTCAATCCGGTTGCGTAACCAACTGCTCACAGTAGTCCGGTTTTCCCATGCGCTTGGTCGCCTGGATTGGTTTGGCTTGAAGTTCCCGCCTCCTCGGTGGGCGGCTGTGCGATCAACCAGCCGGGCGTTGGAATCGCCGGTAGCTGCGCCAGCAGCGACAAGGCACCGATGCCGATGACTAAAATGGGGACTTCGATGTCCAAGCTCATTCGGCCGGTCTGCCGCAGCATCGACAGCAAACTGGCCAGCAAAAAGGATGGCCCGATCACGACGCTGGCCTTGTCGAAGCCTTTGCTAACCACCACGGTCAGGATGCCGATCACCCCCAGCCCCAGCGTCCAGACCCAGTTGATGTCCGGACAGATTCCTTCGTCGCTCAACAACCAGCCGACGCCAACCACAATGATCAGGATGGGCATAATCAGCCGTGTGCGGCTATTGGGTGACATGTCATGGCTCGCTTGGTTAAAAAATGCCGGTTTTCTCCCGCTGACGCCGGGTGCTATCCACGCCGAATGATCGGCCAGCGTAGGTTGCTTTTGTTCCTATCGGTATCCATGCGGAATTTGCTATCGAAACCTTCGCCGACGAACGTCGTCGGCAACGTGATGTAGCATACCAAGGTCAGGCGCGCGGAACAAATGTTTTCCTGGCTCACCGCCGTCCCAGATCGTTCACATGTTTGGCATGCTCGCCGTCGTCATCCCGATAACCGCCACCGCGTTGACCCCATCCCGTGTAAATAAGCGGGAACGGCGTTCCTGCATTGATCCGTGTTAATTTGTGCCCCGTCGGTGGCAAAAGGGCATTGGATTTCTTGATCGCCATTTGTCTTTTTGGCCAAAATCTCCAAACTATCGTGGCGTTGATTTGTTTGTGAGTCTTACTTTTGGACGGTTCGCTTATGATTTTTGAACATACCACCATTCAGCAGCTTGAAGCGCTTTTGCGACCGCATATGGGCAAGCCGGTTTGGCCGGGAATTACCTCGGCGGAGGCAAAAAAACGCGGGGCGGAATATGCCAAGCGCACGGGGCTGTGGGAACGCATTGCCCAAGCCGTTCGGCCGGATGAGCCCGCGCCGTTGCCGCGGTTTGCGGATTATCAGCATTATCATCGCGTCGGTTCGCGCCAGCCGTATCAAAGCCAGTTGGAGCGAATGCTGGACGCGATCAACATGGCGGCCCTGGCGCTGTGGCTGGATCATCCGGCCGGGAATGTCGATCACCTGCAAAACCTGCTGATGGCCCAATGCGGCGTGAATTGGGAGATGCCTGCGCACAAGGGCGTGCATATCGAACTGTGGGGCACGCGCGTGGGGCGGCATCTGGCGGAATATTCCTGGTTGTTTGCCGACCGCCTCGACGAGCCGGTGCGGCAACGCATCAGCGAAGAGGTCAATCGGCGGATGCTGAATGTGGCGCTGGATTGGCGGCAGCCGGATTGGTGGAACACCAATGAGAATAATTGGAACCTGGTGTGCAATGCCGATCTGGTGCAGATGGCCATGTATGAAGTGCAGGATTCGATGGCGCTGGCGACATTTGTGCATACCTTGTGCCGGCGGATGGATTATGCCATCAATTATTTCCCGGCGGATGGCGGCTGCCCGGAAGGGCCGGGCTATTGGGATTATGGTGTGGGGCATTTCCTGATGGTGGCGCTGGCGTTGCGGGAAAGAAGCGGCGGGGCGATTGACCTGGCGGATGATCCGCACGTGCGGCAAATTTGCCGGTTCCCCTTGGCGATGCAGTTGCGCGGTTCGCACCGCGCCAGTTTTGCCGATGCCCAAACGAATGAATACTTCGGCGCGCAAACCGTGCTGCAAGTGAAGGTGCTTACCGGGGCCAGCGATCTCTTGCGGGTGGTGGAACCACTGCCCGGGAATGATTTGAAATTAGACAGCATCCGCGCGCTGTCGATCTATAACGGTGAAAAAGCCGATCCGACCCCTGACCGCACCGATTATCTGCTGCCCGATTTGCAGGTGGTCAAGGCTTATGCCGGCGATACCGTTCTGGCGGTGACGGCCGGCAACAATGGCGTGTCGCACAACCATAATGACATCGGCAGTTTCATCCTCATGGTGGGCGAAAACCGGGTCATCACCGATCCCGGCTATCCAATTTGCAATTCGCAGACGTTTGGCCCCAAGCGCTACGAGATGTTCTTTTGCCGGTCCAAAGGCCACGCGGTGCCGCTGATCAACGGGCACGAGCAGAGTTTTGGGGCGCAGTTTTCCAGCACGTTGCGTGCCACTGGTTTGAATGGCCCTGGCGATAAGATTATCGACGTGGAAATGGCCGGGGCGTATGCCGATCCCACGCTCAAGCGGCTGTCCCGCCGGTTTGTGTTGCAACCCAATGGCGCGGTGCAGTTGACGGATGAGTACACGTTTACGGCGATGCCCACGGCACTGGAAGAGGCGTTTATCACGTTTGAGGATTTCCGTTTGGAAAAGGACGCATCCGCCGTTCATTTTGTCGGCGGTGGCGTGTTGGAAGCCCAGCAGCCTGGCAAGTTCACCGTGCAAACGCTGACACCGGAGCAGCACGTCGGGATGGTGCAGCGGCCGATTCATCGGATTGCGTTCACGCCGGCGAAGCTGGCGGAGACGATGCGACTGGCGTTTAAGTGCCATGCCTAAGCGCGCAGCCCGTTTTCGCGGTGGTCACGATTCGCCGAAGATCATTAAATTTGGACGGACGCCATATTTCTCTTGCTTTAGCCAGTGCCGCGGAATATGGTGCTGGGTACGCGGCGTCGCCGCATTCTCGGTGTTAAAAGGACAGGGTCACGCGGGGAGGTGGGATCGACCATTTACGGCGAGAACAAGGATGAACCATGATCATGCGTCACGACAGGCCTGCGGCACGATTGCTTATGGTCTTGGCTCTGATGGGTTTATTGCCGGGTTGTGAGGTCATGGATTCGGCGTTTTCGCAACCGGAGGCCGCGGCGCCGGCGGCACCGGCCGAGTCCTATCATCAGGAGCCTGTCCGGAACCAGCAGTTGGGGGTGCAGGTCAGTTGGACCTATGCCTACCAACCCGCCGATACCAATGCGGCGCAGGTTTGGAGTACGGAAACCGGCCCCAGTGTGCTCAGAGAGGAATTGAACCGGCTGGGTGGCGATGATGGCAATACATTTGTTGCGGCAACGCCCGGAAACACCCAGATCAACATCACCGTCCATCAGTATTCCAACGGCCAGGCCGGCGATGCCTATGGTAGCAGTCTCATGGCGGAAATGTGGGCGCTGGGGCACACGGGAATGGTCTGCACTTTACGGACGGGCAGTTATTCGAATGACAGCGCGGCGGCGCGGGACATGGCGGGGAAAATCTACAGTTGGCTGCATGGTGGCTGGCACACGCACGACTTTGATTAGCACCGGGGCCGCGCTTGGTCAAAACGTCCGCTTGCCTTCGTCGGCCAATGCCGGTATGCTTTAGCTTCCGCCTTTTGGCGGGTTGCAGAGTATTGCGCAGTACCTAAAGATGCTTTTTCAGGCAGGTGTAGTTATGGCACATAAGAAAGGCGGCGGCAGTTCCAAGAACGGCCGTGACAGCAATCCCCAGTATCGCGGCGTCAAGGCCTACGGCGGGCAAGTGATTTCCGCCGGGTCGATTATCATTCGCCAGCGCGGCACCAAATTCCAGCCCGGCTTTAATGTCGGCATTGGCACCGATGACACGCTGTTTGCCCTCAAGGACGGCAAGGTCGAATTCCAGGGCCGCAAGGTTCACATCCGTGTCCCGGAAGCGGCACCGGCCCCGGCCTAAGGATCGGCCGGGCGAAGCAAAGTGATTCATTCTTGGCCTGTCCCTATCATGTGGGACAGGCCAACTTGTCTATATGGAATGCCATGTTTGTTGATGAAGCGGTCATTCATGTGAAAGCCGGCGACGGCGGAAATGGTTGCATTTCCTTCCGGCGTGAGAAGTACATCCCCAAGGGCGGGCCGGATGGCGGCGATGGTGGCAACGGCGGCAGCGTGATTTTTTTGGCCGACTCCAATATCGACACGCTGCTGGATTTTTCCGGACGGCACCATTGGAAAGCGCCGCGCGGGCAAATGGGCATGGGCAAAAAAATGTCCGGGCTGACCGGGGAAGATTTGATTGTCCACGTTCCCGTCGGCACGCTGGTCTACGATGCCGAGCATGGCAATCTGCTGGCCGATCTGGATGTGCCGCAGCGGCGGGTGGTGATCGCCCGGGGCGGCAAAGGCGGGCGCGGCAACTGGCATTTCAAAAGCTCCGTCAATCAGACCCCACGCTATGCCGAGCCGGGAACCGACGGCCAGGAACGGCAACTGCGTTTGGAATTAAAACTGATCGCCGACGTGGGTTTGGTGGGCATGCCCAACGCCGGCAAGAGCACGCTGCTGCGGTCGATCTCGGCGGCGCGGCCCAAGGTGGCCGATTATCCTTTCACCACGCTCGACCCGCAGCTAGGCATTGTCGATTTGGGCGAGCGGCGGATGGTGGTGGCGGATATCCCCGGTTTGATCGAAGGCGCGCAAAGCGGCGCGGGTCTGGGCCATGCTTTTTTGCGGCACATCGAGCGCACCAAGATCATCGTGCATCTGCTGGATTTGTACCCCAGCGATGGCAGTGACCCAGCCCACAATTACCGCGTGATCCGACGAGAACTGGAAGCGTTCAGTCCGCAACTGGCCGAGAAAAAAGAAATCATCGCCGCCAATAAAATCGATCTGGCCACCGATGATGCGGCGTTGCAAAAGCTGCAAAGCGACTTGGCGGGGAAAGAAATATACGCCATCAGCGGCGCGAGTCACCAAGGCTTGGAAAAGCTGCTGGACCATCTGTGGAGCATGTTGCTGGAGTTGCGTGCGGCGCAGCCGGTGGTGGACGTGCCGGAGATTATTGACGTCACGGGGATCGCAGCCACTCCCGAAGCGCACTAAAAAAGTTTGGCAGCCGCACTTCAGTGCGTCTGTTTCTTGGCCTGATGCGCACGGGGTTGCGTATTTTCGATAGCTTCATGGTACAATCCATTTCGCGTCAGTGACAAACATAAAACGAGTTGGTCTTTTTTCATAGGAAAGGAAGCGTTCCATGAGCGATTTAATGAGCAAGGCGTTGCTTTGCGGGCTGGGATTGGCCAGCTTGACCAAAGATGCGATCCAGAAATCCGCCGAAGATTTGGTGAAGCAATCCAAAATTTCCGAGGAAGAAGGCCGCCGGTTGGTCAAGGATTTGCAGCGGCGTTCGGCGCAGGCGCAAAAGGCGCTGGAGAAGAACGTTAATAGCGCGGTCCACCGCGTATTCGAGCATTTGGATCTGGCGTCGGTGATCAACGCGCGGGTGAAGGAAGCCAAGCCAGCCGCCAAAGCCGCCAAGAAGAGTTCGCGGCCCGCGGCGAAGAAGGCTGCCAGCCGGTAACTTGGGCTGAACAGGCCATGCAACTCCAGACCGCCGCGAAACTTCCTGGTGATGTGGCCCGCGCTTACGAAGTGGCGCGGGTGCTGATCAAGTACGGGCTGGCCGAATGGCTCAAAGGCACGGACTGGGAGCCTGCCCGCCGGATGCTTACCAGCCATACCGGCGAGGTTCTTACCGATCAGGCTTTCCCCGCGCGCTTGCGGTTGGCACTGACCGAACTTGGCACCACGTTCATCAAGTTGGGCCAGGTGCTGGGCACGCGGCCCGATCTGGTGGGGCCGGACGTGGCCCGCGAGTTGTCTCGCTTACAAAGCGGCACCCCGGCCGATCCACCCGATGTGGTCGTGGCCACCGTCGAGAAGGAACTGGCCCGGCCCATCGCTGAGTGCTTTCTGGAATTCGATAAGGTGGCGATGGCGTCGGCATCCATCGGCCAGGTCCACCATGCCAAACTGCTCAATGGCCGGCCGGTTGTGGTCAAGGTGCAGCATCCCGGCATCGAAGGCACCATTCGCCGCGATCTGAACATCCTGACCAATCTGGCGGCGTTGGCCGAACGGCAAGGGGAATTGAAGCGTTATCAACCGGTGGGTGTGGTGCGTGAGTTTCGCCAGACGCTGATGCGCGAACTGGATTTCCGCCGCGAGGTGCGCAACCTCCAGCAGTTCCGCCAAAACTTCACCGCCGACGAAACGGTCGTTTTTCCCAAGCCTTACCCCGATTTGTGTACCGGTCGGGTGCTGACCATGCAACTGCTGAAAGGCACCAGTGTCGGCGATTCCGTGGAACTGACCGCCAAGCATATCGACTGCGAGGCGCTGGCTCGCCAGGGGGCCAACGTTTTTGTGCAGATGATTTTCCGCGATGGTTTCTATCATGCCGACCCGCACCCGGGGAATATCCTGGTAATGAGCAAAGGGCGGGTGGGAATCCTGGACGGCGGCATGGTCGGCCGTATCGACGAGGAATTGCGCGACCGCATCGTGGAAATTCTGCTGTCCGCCGCCGACCGTGACGCTCCGCGGCTGGCCGAGGTGATCGCCAACATCTGCAAAGCGCCGCTGAACCTGGACCGCGGCGGCTTAAGCGGCGACCTGATGGAAGTGTTCGGCCAGTACGGGGCGCAGTCGGTCAATCAGATGGACATCGGCGGCGCGCTGACCGCTATTACGCGCATCATGCACGAATACAACCTGTTTATGCCCACCCGCCTTTCCATGTTGATCAAATGCCTAATCATCCTGGAAGGCACTGGCAAAGGACTGAACGCCGGCTTTAACTTGGCCGAATTGCTGGAGCCGTTTCAAAAGCAGTTTATATTGCAGCAGCTTTCCCCGGAAACCTGGTTTCGCAAGGCCAAACGCATGCGCCGGGAATGGGAATCGCTGGCCCAATCCATCCCGCATGGTGTCAGCAATCTGCTGGAACAATTGCAAACCGGTAATTTCGCCGTGCGCGTCAAACACCCACCGCTGGAAAAATCCGTCAACCGCATGGTTTACGGCTTATGCACCAGCGCCCTGTTATTGGCCTCCGCCCTGCTGTGGATTCACCAGGTTCCGCCCACCATTCATGGCACATCCATCCTGGGCGCTGCCGGTTACCTGATCGCCGGCCTGCTGGCGATCCATGTGTTGTGGTTGATCCGCTGGGAAAAGCGCAAGGACGATTAATCGCCCCCAACCCCCAACCCCCTTTTCATTCCCAATCCACTTGACGGCACTTTGGGGTCGGTTATCATTTTGTTGTACGGGCGGTGTCATCCGTTTCCCAGGGATGCGGGAGAAGATTTTCAGCCGATGGCCGGATGATGCACACGGCATGAACGCGCGTATCGAGGGCTGCACGGGCCATGAATGGTGTGGTGCTACAAGATGCCGCGGCGCCTCTGGTCACAGTGGGACCGGATTATGCCTTCGTCGGCGCGTCGGAGGTCATCCGGCAAATCAAAATCGCCGCGGCGCGGGTTGCCATGCGCCCGTCCACCGTGATGATCCACGGGCAAACCGGCACCGGCAAGGAAATGCTCGCCCGCTTCATCCACGAGCATTCCGCCCGTGCCAACAAACCCTTTATCCCCGTGGACTGCACCGCCCTGAGTGAATCACTATTTGAAAGCCAGTTGTTCGGCCACACCAAGGATGCCTTCACCGGGGCCATGCGCGATACCCTGGGCTTCATCCGTGCCGCTGATGGCGGCACCTTGTTTCTGGATGAAGTGGGTGAACTGCCCCTGGCGCTGCAAGCCAAGTTCCTGCGTGTGATCCAGGAACGGCTGGTGGTGCCGCTGGGCGGTGTGGATCCTCATCCGGTGGATTTCCGCCTGATTGTCGCCACCAATCGCGATCTGGATGAACTGTCCGCGCAGGGCAAATTTCGCGCCGATCTATTGTTCCGCATCGAAGTCATTATCCTGACCCTGCCGCCGTTGTGCGACCGGTCTGATGATATTCTCCCGCTGGCCAACCATTTTCTGGCCCGGCTGGCGAGCTTTGCCGGCAAAGCTCCCAAACGGCTTGCCGATCCCGCCCAGGCCGCCCTGGTCAATTACCCCTGGCCCGGCAACATCCGCGAGTTGTTCAACGTTCTGGAACACGCCGACGTGATGTGCGAGGGCGCACAAATCGAGCTAACCGATCTGCCCGGCCGGCTGGCCGAAGGTGGTGACGACATCTCACCGTCCGATCCCGCCACGCCGGATTTGAACCTTACCCACCAGGAGCGTCAGCTTATCCTCCAAGCGCTGAATCAAACCCAGTACAAGCGTGGCGCCGCCGCCAAGTTATTGGGCATCGAGCGTCGCCGGCTCAACCGCATGATCCTGGCCCATAAGATCGACATCGCCGCCGGCAAACGGCAATGCCGGGTGAAGAAGAAGGTGTGAAGGGTGCGAAGGGTTGAATGTCTGGGGTTTCACAAGCAGCCACTTGCCAAACCTCTCGCTGATGCCGCTTGCCTTGGACCGCTTGCCCTTGGCGTGATGAAAGTGCCGGATGGCGTGACAGGCGTTGGACCAAAAGTCGAAACAAGCCCTCCCGTCCAGGTTCCATTCTCGACTGCCCCCAGTCCGGGAAAATGCGGGCTGGCCAGCCGCCTG
>Ga0316217_10006330_pt1 | contig 11763 bp, 12 predicted proteins | sample 1anoAmetaG_FD_203633 | JGI IMG/M metagenome (GOLD analysis project Ga0316217, IMG submission 203633) | Freshwater microbial communities from Trout Bog Lake, Wisconsin, USA - 1anoA | ecosystem: Environmental > Aquatic > Freshwater > Lake > Hypolimnion/Profundal zone | place: USA: Wisconsin... | reverse complement strand
TTGTTCTTCAAATATAGGTCAATTATATCTTTGACAGAGATTAGATATTTTACAATTATATGCAGGCAGAACATCCAGACCAATCCTTTCTCAAAATCAACTTTGGATAAAAACATGCCCCTGATTCTCCAGTTGATTTCCAACTCACCATTGACTTCTTTTCGCCTCAAGTAATTTCTAGCTGATTCAGCAGTAAAACCTGAGAACTCAACTAGCTGCTCAATACAAAACTGAAGTGCCTCAGACTTGCTTTGCCATTTAGTTTATTGTCTAAAATGGCTCAGCTCAACAGAGTGCATAACGCTTGGCGAAAGAGATTAAGTAGAAGGAAAAGAACATTTATGATCCAAAGCATCAATCTTCTTTCCACCACTTCTAGAATAGAGTTCTATGTCTTTTGCAAGCTCCTGACTACGCTTAGCTCATTCAGTCCAAAGAAGAGTATTTCACCTAGCTTAAGACACAAGCAGCCACTGAAAATAATGCAATTTCTCTCAGAGTGGTCTCTCACAACGATCTTAAGACTATTGCTTAGAAATCCAAATAATACGGGAGATTGGCTTGGCTCTAAAACACTCATGTTTAGTTCGGATTCGTGAAAACTGAGCTCATTACCAAGTTTTTGACCATACTTTTTGAACAAATTGTTGGAATTGATTCCTTCAGCACAGTCCTTCGATCTTTCAGGAAGCTCAACTTCGAAATAAACTTTGCAGGTGCTGATTACCTTCGAGAATTCCCCAAAGTTAAAACAGGAGGAATACTTGCAGCCCAATCTCATCAAAAGACTGAACTGGCGAGTATTTTCTAAGAAGCCGGCGTTTAAAAAGTATTTTTGTGTTAACCAAGGCCAAATTTTATGGATTTAACCCAACGATCTTCCTCAGAGGCGACTTATTGGTTACAGGACTTAAGGAACATCTGCAAATTGCATTCAAATGATAGTTATCTATAATTGCAAAATACAAACAGTATGAAACAATACCAAACGATTGTTATTAAAGTGCTTATCTGTTACATTTTTTACCTTTCCAGCCTAAAAAAGATGGCTTCATGTGCTTTGAAGTTTTACATAACTAAGCATTAGTTACGATCAATTCAAGAGGATATTATATTACTTTTCTTATGAATTACGAGCGAGTCGACAAAGAATACACCTACAAGGAACAAGATCCTAAGTATATGGGAGAACCTCTCGATAGGTAGCTTGCTGATGGACCCAATTAACAAAGGAAGTTTAGAGATTGTCTCTGCATCATTCTTTATGGCGCACTTTGGACTGCCATGATAATAATCGCTAGTTATGCCTTGAGTCATGGCAATCCTCAGCTCCTTGCGGCGCCCTTTGACTCTACTGGTAACAATCCACTAATCCAGGAAGACAATGTGGGCTAAACGAAGCAGTAGATTACCCCTTTGCTTATTATAATCTGAAAAACCTGACTTAATTCGGTTGCATAAGCAAATGCCCTTCAAGTGATCAGTAGGTATTCCAAACTATGCTCGGAGGATAGGTCTTCAGTAACTCACGTTTTTAGGCATATAAAACTATACAAATCGTGAGTATCTGCTTTCCTGTTTCTGAAGAAATCAGTCAGTACATTACCACTGGTTTGGGTTATTTTGACAAAGCCATCAATGATCTTAAAGCCACCTGGAAAGTACTAGTGATTGGAATAGTAGCTGCCTTAGTACTTTCTATTGTTTTGCTTGCATTTATCCGCACCTGTGGGAGCTTTATTGTGCTACTTATCATACTAGTTTACCTTGCAGGTTTGGTGGGATTAGGGGTTGGATGCATGGTTGTCTCAAATGAAGGAATCGAAGGGTTATAGGAATGGACGAATCCGTAGATGCTGAAAGCAGCGGCATACATTTGTTGGACTTTGGCAGGGTTTTCTTTGATTGCTTTGTGCTGCAGCATCAGGAAGATACGAATAGCTTCAGCTGTGATAAAATCAGCTGCTGAGTTCACTCGACAATAATGCAAAGTGATTATTGTACCCTTGCTCATGGTCCTTGCAATTGTAATTATGGCTTAATCAAGAGTGTCTTCTTTGTCTTCTGGGTTTACGCTTCCATTTACATCTTCAGCTGTGGAACAGTTCGGCAATGCTTCAAATCTCCTTACGCCTGCATTGATTGGGATGTGGGAGCTAAAAGAAGTCTTGGTCTTTTCCTTTTCGGTCTCTTCTGGTACAATAATGGTGATTTAGGAACTGCGAAGTTGCCATAGCCATTTGCCAGTTTGTGATTGCTTCCACTGCAGCCTATTGGTATTTCGCTAAGTCCAGAGAGACGGCGTTTCCCCTAGCTAGAAGTTTTTGTAGGGCAATAACTTACCAACTAGGTTCTTTGGTCTTTGGAGCTTTAATACTGTGCATAATGTGGCTCTTGCAGATTATGTTTTAGATTGTGCATCACTTAGCTAAGAATCAGACTTTGTCTGGAAATCCAGCAGGAAACGTCTGTGCAGATTACTTCATTCGCTGTACTAGATGCTGTTTGGCTTGTTTCTAAAGATTCGTAAGATTTGTCACCAAAAATGCATTTCTAATGATGGCCATCTCAGGTGAAGGATTCTGTACCTCAGCACATCAAGCCTTCTACTTAGCAATGAGATCTTCATCAGAGTATGCCATAACTCATGGAGTAGGCCATACTTTGATGTTTTTCAGCAAGCTTTTGGTCTCAGTTATTGTGACCATTTTTGCCTATGCCCTAGTTATCGGCTTGGATGAATTCAATGATGAGGTCTATTCTCCATTAACCCCTGCAATCGTAAGATTGATGATACTTAGATGAGCTTCATTATAAGCTATGTAATAGGATCCTTCTTTATGGATGTTTTTGCTGTGGCTTCTGACACCATTTTACTCTGTTATTGCTTGGAAATGGATATTCGCAAAGGTTTGGCCATCGCCTGTCCTGAGTCATTGAAAGGAATAATCGAAGTAGGCTCTAAATGATTTTTGCATATTTTTAGCAGCCCAAAGATTCACCCATCATGTTCTCTTCCTAGCCACTTTATTCCCTATCTTTCAATTGCTCACATGAAAAATAAGTATAGATAGCTTAAGCCTGGGCGCTCAAAATTCGTGAGTAAGTTGTAGGAAAGTAGTATTAACTGGCTATAACAAATTGCATATCTAATTGTACATATCTTCATATTAATATGTAGAGCTAATCAAAGCTGGAACTTATCAAGCACGATCCTTACTTGTAGCCCCATGAGGTACCATTTTTCACATCTAGGGATACTATCATAGAATCAGGGAGTTGGTCCAGAAAAGACTTCAAGACTTTGATAGTTAGCTTGGCTTGGATAACGTTTCTCAGAGCTATAAGAAGTATGGACTGCACAAAGAGGGAAGCAAGTATGTCTATAGAGAGTGGGCACCGGGGGCTAAGAGTATTTCCATTTTCGGAGAGTTCAATGGCTGGAAAAGGGGAGAGTATCATTGTCAAAAAGTAATCTTGCTGACACTCAGGGTGATTTCGGCCTGTGGGTTTGTTAAATAGATGCCAACATCGCTGAGTTCTCCCCAGTCAAAGTGGAAGTACAGCTTTAAAATGGCAGCTACGCAGACCGCATTCCAGCCTGGATCAATTTCACACGTCAAAATGAGGATAAATCTTTTGATGGTGTATATGTAGAGTTAGGGAATTACAAATGGCAGAATCCTAAGCCTTCTTGGCCCAATGTAGGAATCAGTATCTATGAGTGTCATATTGGAATGTCGGGGATTGAAGACAAAGTGCACTCTTTTACCCACTTTAGAGAAAACGTTCTTCCAAGGATTAAAAGGTTAGGATATAAAGTCATACAAATCATGGCCGTGATTGAACATCCTTACTATGGATCCTTTGGATACCATTGCTCCAATTTCTTCAGCGTCTCTTCTCGCTTTGGAACTCCCAACTAGTTCAAGTAACTTGTTGATGCAGCTCATGGCTTGGGGATGAAAATAGTGATTGATTTGGTGCATTCCCATGCCGCCAAAAACGCAAATGAAGGAATTAACATGTGGGACGGCACAGACTATCAATACTTCCATGGTGGGGCAAGAGGAATCCACCCTCTGTGGGACAGTAGAGTCTTTGACTACTCCAAATATGAAGTTCTGAGGTTTTTGCTGTCAAATATCAGATTTTGGTTGGAGGAGTACAATTGTGATGGTTATCGCTTTGATGGTGTTACCTCGATGCTTTATCATCATCATGGGGCTGGTTATGGCTTCACTGGCGATTACGGTTAATACTTTAACGACAATCTGGACTTGGACTCCCTTTGTTATCTTACTTTGGCAAACCAACTCGCGAAAAAGATTGATCCTAATGTTCTCCTTATAGCTGAAGATGTTTCTGGTTTTCCTGGGCTTTGCAGACCTACGGAAGAGGGAGGAATAGGGTTTGGGTTTAGGCTTGCAATGGCAGTCCCTGATATGTGGATTAAGCTGCTCAAAGAAGTCAAAGATTAGGACTGGAAAGTGGGAGATATAGCCTTCAAGCTAACAAACAGTCGCTATGGTGAACCCTGCATTTCCTATGCCTAAAGTCATGATCAAGCCCTTGTAGGAGACAAGACTATTTCCATGTGGTTGTTTGATGCTGAGATTTACGAAAACATGAGTGTCTTCTCACAGGAGTCCCTAAGGGTGTTCCGAGGAATAGCCTTGCACAAAATGATTCGACTGATTACGTTCAGTTTGGGAAGCAAAGCTTATCTTAACTTTATGGGAAACTAGTTCGGCCATCCCGAATGGATTGATTTCCCGCGCTAAGGCAACAACTGGAGCTACCATTACTGCAGAAGAAGGTGGGACCTTGCAGATAGGACTGATTTGAGATACGGTCAGTTGGGAATCTTTGACCACAAAATGCTTGACTTAGATAGCAAATACAAGATACTTGCCGCTGAATATGAGTACATAAGGACACAGCATTAGGAGTACAAGTTACTGGTATATTAAAGAGGACCACTTCTATTCGTCTTCAACTGGAATCCGACAAAAAGCTTTGAATAGTATCCTATCTACTGCAGATCATCTTCTACCGCCACAGTCCTTTTGAGCACAGATGACGCAGATACTGGTGGACATTCAAGGGTTGCTCACCAATCTTACGAAGTGACTGAGATAAACTATTTGCTTGGAAAGTTCTTGCTTTATATTCCCTCAAGATGTGCTATTGTTTTCCACCTTTAGCCCAAAAGTTGATAGATAAATAAATTTAATTATATATGAAGTTTAGCCATTCTTAAAGAACGTTACACCCTGATCAAAACTACACACCACCTCCCAACTACTATAATTTGGCTACTTAAAAGACTAAAATCATCACTGGAAGTCTTTATGGACCTTCCTTCGCCAAATAATAACCATCTTTTGGATTATCTCAAAGATTCATGAGCAAGCAAGAGAAAATACCAGGTCCAGGCTCTTATTTTGATGAAAATAAGCGGGAATAAAAGCTAAAACCTGCAGTAAAAACAGGAATCATCATCAGGGAATACAAAAAACAGAGTTTTCTAGGAGGCGAATAGAGGATACCTTCTATTCCCTATACTCAATTTAACTTAGACTAAGAAGATCAGCAATATGTTAAGGATCTATTAGCAAGCTAAGATCTGAATAAAAGCGCTTTAGCTTTGAAGAAAAAAAATGAAGGTTTCACTTTTCCAAAATCGCCTAGGCAATTCATCAAAACTGATACAAGCAGTGTTAAAAGAGAGGAAAACGTTTTAGGAAGTATTCCTGAGTATTCAGAAAAGATTGCCAGATAACCGAAAACTCAGTATAGAGAACAAATCAAAAGAACCAATGAAAGAAGAGCAGAAATAATTAATCGAATGAACCCTGAGTTCGTCCCTTCTCTTTAGCTGATTTAGCTGATCACCAAACGTAGGACAAAATACACTCCTGGACCAGGAGCTTACAACACCTTCAAAGATTAAGGCAAGCTACTAGAGTCAGGAACTTCCTTTTCCAATTCTAAGAGGTTTAGTGCAGACAAACAGTCTGACCTCGGTCCAGGGAAGTACGTCATCAAGTAGTAAAACAAAAAAGCGATGAGTATGAGTAAATCTGCAAGAAATCTTTTCAATATGAAGACTAATACTGATCTTGAGCATAGATTCTACATAGACCCTTACTCCAATATCAAAAACAGTGAGGAAGCTTTATCTAAACCTAAAAGTCACTCAAATGCTTTCGGAAGTAATGTTGCTCGTTTTTCAAATGCAAAAATATAGAAATAGCCAACTACTCAGCCATAGCTAGGCTACAAATAAAAAAAGCAATCCAAAATAGAGAAAGTTGTGGAGATGAGGCTGAAGAAGCTACACAGTGAAAAGATGAGTACAGCTGCTTCCTAAGGGCTGCTTGGAATATAATCTATGGTTTCAGCGTTATAATGATCGTTTAAATCTTTAATAATTGCGTTTGAATTTGAATTGTGATGTGTGATTCGCCAATCAACTTCTTGATGTTCGGCCATACCAACTCTTTCGTGGAATCCTAGGAAAGGAAGAATAAGGAGCTGTCAGATAAGCTGACTGAACTGATGAAATAATTAACAAAGAAGAAAGAACAAAATTTGAAATATCTCAAAGAAATTGACAATCAGGAATAGACCATAAATCGTCTGAATTAAGAAATAGAAAACGAAGAAAAGTCAAAAACTTTGCATCTAACTAGCATAAACTCTATCAACGTCTCCAACCAAGTCACAGATAAAAGTACCTCTAGAGAGCTGAATGCTAGTTAGACTTGTAAGTGGTTCTTGAGGTCAACTTAGCTGCCTAACAAAAATGCGTATCTAGACAAAAACAATAAAAGTATAGAGTCTTCTTTCTAAAACCAGCTGCTGTAGAAAAAGTTGAAAATTGAGATCAAACAGCCCAAAAATCACATAAATTCCTATGGGAATCTTTACAACAAAAAATCTTTTAGTCTAAATAAGCTTAAATGTAAATGAAATGAATGTTTTTTGCTTATTTTTACTTTCAATTACTACTATTATATAAATTATGATCATATTGAGATTGGCTAAAAACCCATTGAATCGCTTCTTATTCTCCACAGGACCTACGAAACAAGTGGGCAGGACAGTGGTTGCTAATCTTCCCAATGTCCAGTATCCTACAAAGCCTAAGCCCTAAACCGAACAAGAGCGCTATTCAATGAATCTGCTCTATGAAACAACAAGTAACTTTTCCTTAAAGAAGACTATCTTAGAAAAGATAAAATGCCCAACTGCAGGTACTTTGCAGTCTAGTATAACAACAGAATCTACAGATTCTACAATGCCTATTACTATGTACTTGGTAAACTATTCAGCCTCTTGGAAGAATGATAGACAGGGTGGCAACTTAGATTAGAGGAAGAACTTCACCTCATTATAGAAATAGTGTCTTGAATGTGAAGAATGGAGACATTTGCGTGATTGTCAATATTGAGGACCCTTTGCTGACAGGAAAAAAGCTTCTTTTCAAAAAGTTGAGATATCATACTGGTTTCATTGGTCACCTTAAATAGTATAGTTACAAGTATGTACTAAACAATAAGCCTTAACTTCTGTACCACCACTTACTGAAGAAAACAATGCCGAAAAACAAGCTAAGTATGAAGTATTTAGATAATCTGGTTTTATGCAGAGGTCCTACTCATAATTTACCGCAATTTCCTGAATTTGCTCCAGATAAGAAGATTTATTCACTGCTGCCTTAGGTCAATTTGTTGGAAATAATGCAAAAAGATGAGTCTTTGAAAATTGTTTAAGAATCATAACCCGGTGCAGCTTAGAGTACATAACTTTTTAAATAGAAATAATCGGCAGAAGGCCTGAAAGGTTTTACACTGACAGAGAAATCGAGCAAATGAATAGGTAAAAAGATGAAGTGATTGAAAACCTAAACAAAGTTCATGAAGATGTACCAAAGTACAAAACGATTCCAAACATTACTAAGTAGCAATATGATGTAATGAAACGGAAAGAGAAGAGGATTGAAGATAGGTACAAAGTTGTGAGAGCACCCTACAAGAAGAGTAGTTATCTCAAAAACGAGAACCTTAAACTTTACACCAGTTAGAGGAAGGCTAGAAAAGACCCTCACTATTAGCTTATGCAGAACGAGGAACTTTAGGAAGTCGACGAAGAAAACGTAGCGGATTTCCCACTCGTCATGGGAGGAGCCGAATAAAAGAAATAGTGATTATTACTTCAACGGCATTCAAAGCTAATCAACGTCTTATTATAATACTTATATATGTCCTAACAACTTTTTCTGAAAGACTCTAAAAAAAGAAAAAACGCAATCAGCAAGCTCAAGAAGGTCCTAGAATAGTGCAGCCATTTAAAGACATAGCTCAACTCAATAAAAAACCTAACTTTCAAGGCAAAGCGAAACATGGATGTTAGTATCAAACATGTCAAAGATAGAATGAAAAAAGCAGCAATAGCTGGATCTACAAAACGCAGCAAAAATGAGGATCTTTTTGATACATCTAACAAAGAAAATGACTCTAATTAGGCTAATCAATGCAGTTCTTTGAATTTGATAGAAGTGGGGCTTCCAAAAGATAAGGCACAGAGTTTGCTATCATCGCATAAGTAGAATTTGGGGGAGAAGGTTATGCTATAGCTGCAGGAAATTAAGCTAATTGAGCAGAGGTAGAATTTGATTTGCAAAAAGAATTAACGGCTGAACAACTATTACAGTGAAACTAAGAAGCAACTTGATACAAGGAAAAGTCAGATTCTTTAAAAGATACGATGATTTAAATTTATCTCTACTCAATGATAGTTATTCAATTCTATATTGTAAGAAGAGTGCTATTACACTTTTTCTGAGCTGCTATTTATGAGAATTCATTAACAAAAACTGAAATTAATCGAACTTAAACAACTAGATTATGGTCAAAAATTTTTTAACTGTCACATATTTAAGGTTTTTGCTTCACAAATCAAATGTTTTGCAGATACTTCATAAAAGGCTGGTATTGTCCTCTGAATTTTACTTTTCTTTTGTTGACTGTCCCTTCAGTAAAGTGAAGTTCGAAGTAGTTATTCTGACCTTTTGTCATGGAAACCAGTTTGTGTCTCTAGAACTCCCTATTATACAGTGACATTATCCTCAGATCGCCATTTGTGTAAAGTTCAAGGTAGTATATCTACAGTTTTGATTGAGGTGGGGCACCAATTTCGACGATTGCTTCAACTCTACATACTTGCTTGGCTTCTTCATTATTAGGCTCACCAAACGCTTCTTATTTGTCTTCATCGAACAAATCTGAGTATTCTGATACAGAAACATCAAGCTTTTCTATCATTTTTACTTGTTATTGGGCCTCAGGACTTACAGATCTTCTTCTTTCCTCTTTGATGTCCATATTTTTAATCGCAGAAACGTCAGTAATTCCTCTTTTAAGTTTGGTTTCAACTTTCTAAACGTTCTCTACTTTCTTCTGAAAAGCCTATTTCTTAGCTAATTCTTTCTTTTTCGTCTCCTATTTATGCTTTTCTAAAGCATTCTTTTAAACCTATTTAGTCAATAATTTAGGTTTCTCACTCGTTTTGGTTTGAACTACTGAAGGTTCCAAATTTCTTGCAGACCTAATAGGAAGTTTGTTAATATCACCCTCCTCTTCAAAATCATCAACAATAATGTTGCTGCTTTGCCTTAGTTCCCCAAATGATTCTTTTAACCTATTGCTGATTCCGTCTTTTTTTGATCCAAAACCCAAAGGCTGCGATTTATGCATGTTAAGTTACTTTGATTAGTATTGTTTTGATGAGTGAGGTTTTTGGAGATCAGAGGACTACTTCTAAGGCCTAACCTTTTTAGCTGAATCCGATCTTTTGCTGTCAGGACTGATACGTTTTTAAAGATCTCCCCTTCTTTGCTAAAGCTATCTTTTTATCAAAGATTTCTCCACAGCGTCTTCAGAGATAATTGTGCAGTTGATACCTGTGCTCTAAAATATCTTAGGCAAGGCAGTGATGCCAGCTGCTAAATCTTGAGTCTGATTGTTGAGAGATTTAACAAAAGCTTATTTGAACTGTTCGGCTTCCTAGTTTCTCAATTTGCTCAGCAAAAATACTGTTATTTTTTTGTGGCCGGCAAACAAGACATTAACGAGCCTATTTCTGAAATTTTAAATTAGACCCTCGAGATGGAGATGATTTATTTCGGTTTCTATTCTTTAGTTCTTGATAGCGTATAAAGTACGAGCTACTCGGGGAGGAAGTAAAGGGAGCATTTGGCTGCAAGGTCCAAAAGAAGTATCCACCATCTTCCGAAGATCGATAATCCATTGAAAATAAAGGTGAGAAGGAAAAGGGCCAGCCACTTGCCGTAGGAAGGTTTCAAGCCATCATGACTCCTCTTGAGTGTTTAGAAGATGAGCAGCGAAAAGGGGACAAGTATGCTTCATTTCACAAATCTTACTTCGAAAGTGTATAGAGGACGCTCATTAATTAATTATAGCTAGCAGTGTTTGACTTCATATTTATAAGCAAGCAATTTGTCTCTCATTTTATGAAAGTTGGAAATATCAATTATGAACCAAGTTTACATCATTTGTGCTAGAAAAGTCTGGCGTTGACTAGCTTCGTTTGGCTGTTATGCTTGCTTTTGGGACTGTGGTTTATCTCTAAGTATTTGTTGAAGATTTCATCGCTGTAAAGTTCGGAAACGTCGATAAGTTTTCCTAGTTCATTATTGTCGTTCATTATCTTATCTCTATGTCTCTAAGAGTACGTTTTAGGTTTCTTTTCATTTTCAATCACTTTTCCTTTGGTCTTCATCATTTCCTAGCCATTCAAGTCACCTTTTTCTGAAGGTTTGTAACTAACTTTGCTATTTTAGTAGGTCTGATTGATTTGGTTGATTTAGGTTTGATGGTTTTTCAAAAATGCTTGGATTCCTTACTTTTTTAAGATGTTCTTTGAAGATTTAGAGTGGACATAAGCAGCAATGTAGCTATAGCTGTTTTTTGTTTTTTGCAGAACAGGCAGAGTTTTCTCCTTTTTGGTATCTTTTATCTTGGAATGCACAGTTTCTATCAGCCTCGAATGGTCATTATTTTCTTTTCCTGCGTATTTCCCCAAAGGATCATTCTTAACCTGTATCTTCTTGACTGGACTTCTAAGCAGCACCAAATGATCCAAATTTCCGTGGAGTTGATTGACTCTTGAGTAAAACTCAAACATATGTTACTTGGTATCCAGTTTCAAATACTGCAACAAAAGCTAAATCGCGTTCATTGGCTGCTATTTCGTTGAAAGGGGCAATGAGGGAGGATTTCGAGTGATATTCTTTGGCTTAATCTTGCTTTTCTAGGATTTGGGTTGCCTTTAAGCCTCATTTTAGCGATACATCTATTCAGCAATATCTTTCAATGCGCTTTCAAACTGTTCGAAATTTATTTCACACTAGGGTGATGAATACTTTTTGAAGACTTCAGCTAATCTGCGTTCGTCCAAATGACATTTTGGCTTAGGTATACCCTTTTTACTCTTCTTGTCCATGTGCGTTTCTTCATTTTTTATGACTTCACCTTTGAGCCTTTTACGGCTTTCATTCAAAATAGTACTATTTCCATTCATAAGCTATTACTATTCGCCATCATCTTCCCCTTTTTTGTCAACCAGTTTTGATTTTCCGAGTTGCTAAACTGAGACTTCATCGACCAAACCTTAGCCCTCATGCATAGGACCATGTTTTTTGTTTCTTTTGGCATTCAACGAGACATCTTTGCA
>Ga0316217_10006329_pt1 | contig 11764 bp, 4 predicted proteins | sample 1anoAmetaG_FD_203633 | JGI IMG/M metagenome (GOLD analysis project Ga0316217, IMG submission 203633) | Freshwater microbial communities from Trout Bog Lake, Wisconsin, USA - 1anoA | ecosystem: Environmental > Aquatic > Freshwater > Lake > Hypolimnion/Profundal zone | place: USA: Wisconsin... | reverse complement strand
GCAGCTTCTTCTATAATACGCAAGGTAGAACCATAAGAAACAATAGTAATATCATCGCCTTCCCTGATTACCTCAGGAACACCGAGAGGAACAGTAAACTCTAACAGATTAACCGGAACTTTTTCTTTTAATCTGTATCCATTCAGGCATTCTACCACCAGGGCAGGATCATTTCCTTTCAATAAAGTATTGTACATACCTGCACCCTGCACCATGTTGCGCGGTACACAGATATACATACCTCTCAAGGCGTTTAAAGCCATCCCCATCGGACTACCACTATGCCATATACCTTCCAGTCTGTGTCCCCTTGTTCTGATAATCAACGGGCAACTTTGCTGACCTTTAGTTCTGAAATGGGTAGTACTTACATCATCACTAAGGGTTTGTAAACCATATAATAAATAGTCAAGATATTGTATTTCTGCAATAGGTCTTAACCCACGAAGCGACATGCCAATGGCACGTCCAACAATCGACAACTCGGCTATATTGGTATCGAATATTCTATCGGTACCATGTTTCTTCTGTAAACCGGCAAAGCCCTGATTTACATCACCAATATTACCCAGATCTTCGCCAAATGCAAACACCAGTGGATTGCTGGCAAATAATGTATCGAAGTATTTGTTCAACACTTCGTAGCCATTCACCGGTACAGCATCAAAAGGAATCATTGGTTTAATATGTTCTACCTTTAAAGCACTCTTAGGTGATTCATTATAAAGATTAGAACTATAAATATTCTGGCTTTCGTTTAACAGCTGATTGTAATAAAATCTTATTTCAGAAAGTGCTTCATCATCAGTTAAGGTTTCAATAACCATGTATAAACTACTTAATACATCTTTCCTGATTGGCTCAGATATTCTTTCCAGATTATGAGCTATTTCCTCTATTGTATTATAAATCTCAATATCAGTAACCGTCAGGGATCTGATTAATTCAACAGCCTTTTTTACAAGGGCTTTCAATGGGGTATTATATTTATCCCAGGCTTTATCCTTACAGGTTCTTACATATTGTTTAGCTTCATGTTCTATGTCTATCAGCTCGGCTTCTGTGGCAATTGCACTATCCACAATCCACTCCTTCATCTTCTTTATACAATCCCAGTCTCTTTCCCATTGAAGTCTTTCCGGGCTTTTATATCTTTCGTGGCTGCCGCTGGTAGAATGCCCCTGAGGCTGTGTAACTTCTTCTATATGAAACAAGGCAGGAGTATGCGTATCTCTTACTCTCTGCAGAGCAGATTCAAAAGTTTCGCAAAGGGCAGCATAATCCCAGGCTTTCACTCTGTATATATTCACTCCATTAGTACCAGGTTCTTTTTGTAAACCCTGCATAGCTTCGGAAATGGAACCTTTAGTAGTTTGTAATTGTTTAGGGACAGATATTCCATATCCATCATCCCATACAAAAACTGCCAGAGGAACCTGTTCTACCCCTGCTGTATTCATGATCTCCCAGAAATGACCTTCACTGGTAGAAGCATCGCCAATAGTACAAAAGCTTACCTCGTTTCCCTTATGGCTAAGGTTATCAAACTGCTGCAGTTCACGGCTGTTTCTAAAACACTTGGAAGCAAAAGCCACGCCTAATGCACGGGGCATTTGTCCGGCAGTAGTAGATATATCGGAGGTAACGTTTTTCCGGTTAGCCAGATCAAGCCATTTACCATTATCATCCACAAACCTTGTAGAAAAATGAGCCACCATTTGTCTGCCACCACTAAATGGTTCGTGTTTAAGATCGGAGTCGGCATAAAGTTGAGAAAAGAACTGCTCCACACTTGCCAGACCAGTAGCAAACATAAAAGTCTGATCGCGATAATATCCCGATCTGAAGTCACCTGAATTAAAATACTTAGCCATGGCTATCTGGGCTACTTCTTTACCATCGCCAAAAATGCCAAACTTAGCTTTACCAGTCAGCACTTCCCTTCTTCCAAGCAAGCTTGTTTCTCTACTGATTACAGCCATTCTGTAATCTCCCAGCACATGATTTTTAAATCCTTCGTAAGAAAGCATATCGTCTTTATAACTAAATTTGATAGAATGTTCCATACAACATTAATAAATTTTACTGTAACTTCTTTATTTTGTGTGATAAAACAGATAAAAGGGGCTGAATATTAATTTTATCGTTGGAATTTAATCTGAATAAACCAGTAAATTCAACATAAAAAATCGCGTTAAAAATACAAAGTTGGGGGCTACAAATGTCATAAGACAAAATTATTTCTTTGAATATTAAATTTTGGCATTAATTTTGGTAATTAAATTAGTCACAATCGAATTATCAAATAATTTTACACACAAATTAAAAAGAAAAAAAATGAAAAGAATCGCATTACTTACATTAGGAATCATGGCTACATCATTAACCTTTGCTCAACAAAAAACAGAAGCAGCAAAGATATCAGCACCCGTAGTAGCTGAAGTAGCAAAGCCAGCTAAAGACATTACGAAGTATTTTGAGTTTACCAATGCAGATTGGAATTTTGGTAAAATTCCTCAGGGCAAACCAGTAGAGTTTGATTTATTTATCAAGAATATCAGCAAGGATAGTGCTGTTCTGGATAACGTACAGGTAAGTTGTGGTTGTACTACACCCAAATACACCAAAGGACAAAAGTTCGGTCCTGGTGAAAAAATTAAAGTAACCCTTGGTTTCAATGCAGGTGTTATGGGAGCTTTTTCTAAAACTGTTACTATATTCCTGAACAACAATGAATTTACAAAACAGGTTTCTTTCCACGGCGAAACATTTACTGTTCCTTCAGCACCAGCTCCGGCAAATAACGCTACAGAAAAATTAAAACCAGCCGGCGAATAATTTTTTCCGACAATCATTAATATACTAATACGATGAAAAAGATAATTGGAATATTTAGCTTTTTACTGGTTGCATCGTTTGCAATGGCACAAAGTCCTGTACAGTTTGTGACAACAACCCATTCTTTTGGTAAGTTGAGTCATAATAAACCAGCTACTTATGAATTTGCATTCAAAAACACCAGCAACAAGGCAGTTATTGTAGATGTAGCTACTGCTGAATGTGGTTGTACAACACCTGAATATCCTAAGGCGCCTATTGCAAAAGGGAAGACAGGAGTTATAAAGGTTACTTATAATGCAGCTAACATGGGTACCTTTACTAAAAAGGTAACTGTTAAGTTTGCCAATGTAGATACGCCTGTAGTACTAACCATAGAAGGGGAAGTAATTGAAGCAAGTAATTAATTTTAGTTACGTTCTATAAAATAAAAGAGGCAGCCAGTATGGCTGCCTCTTTTATTTTAATATTGTTTCGGTGTATCCCGATAAATTCTTTATAAAACAATTATCTTCTTCTTTTCTTAAAACCACCTGTAGCTGGAGGCATAGAAGAATCTTTTTTCTCTTCTGTTTTAGGCTCTGAATTTTGTTTAACTATGGGAGGTCTTGCCTGAGTATTCATTTGTGGTCTCGGCCTGTTGTTGGCTGTGTTATCCGGTTTATTATTGTTTCTGGCAGGTTGTTGCTGCTGCTTATTATTGTTAGCAGGTTTAGCTCCACCACCCTGTTGTTGTCTGTTTTGCTGACGGCTTTGTTCCTTTCGTCTTTTATCATTCTTTTCCAGGCTCTTCAACGAAATTTGTCCTACAACATCCACAAATGCATGTTCTGCAATTTTTGGTTTATTGGAAGTGATTTCTGTAGCTTCCAGTTCTGCCGGTCTGATTCCTTTACTATTCAGTTCCTTTATTTCTTTTACACGCTGAATGGTTAATGGATAATGTCGGGTACCACCTTCCAGAACATACCACATCAGATTCTTGAAGATATCTTTCTTTATCAGGGATGCAATTCCTTTTTCCATTTCCAACCTTTCGGCATTGTTAGGGAAATTCTGTAAAGCATCAAGATAAGTATCCAGTTCATAGTTCAGACAACATTTCAATCGTCCGCACTGACCGCTTAATTTAGATTGATTGATGGAAAGATTCTGGTAACGGGCAGCATTTGTATTCACACTTTTGAAATCCTGTAACCAGGTACTACAACAAAGTTCACGTCCACAGCTACCTATACCCCCTACTTTAGCAGCTTCCTGACGGATACCTATCTGCTTCATCTCCACCTTTACCTTGAATTCAGCGGCAAACATTTTAATCATTTCCCTGAAATCAATTCTATCGTCTGCTGTATAAAAGAAAGTAGCTTTTTTGCCATCCGCCTGAATCTCTACTTCACTCAGTTTCATTTGAACCTTAAGATCACGGGCTATTTCACGGCTACGGGCCAGGGTGTGTTTTTCTCTTTTCTTATTCTGAAAAAAGGCTTCCTGATCCTTATCGGTACTCTTGCGTAATATCTTTTTCATCTCAGGATTAAATTCCTTCAATCCTTTCTTCTTTAGTTGAATCCTAACCAATTCACCGGAAAGAGAAACTTCTCCTACATCGTATCCTGATACACCTTCAACAGTTACCAGCTCTCCTTTTTCGTAATAATGCAATGTATTGTTTCGGAAGAAGTCTTTTCTGCTTCCATTATTAAAGCTTAACTCAACAATTTTACATGCTGAACTATTATCGTCTATTGGTAAATTATTTAACCAATCAAAAACATTCATTCTATTGCATCCACCTGTACTGCATCCGCCATTGCTTTTACAGCCGTTTGGTGTACCTGTTCCACATGATCCACATCCCATTTTATATATAGAGGGTTTTAAAAACAAATGATAAATATATGATAGAAGGGTTTTTTATACAATCGTTCGCAAGATTCTATAATAGCCCGAAAAACAAAAGTAACGGAAAATTGAGTTACTTAGTTTGTGTAAAGAGTAAAAATTCAATTTGAGAACTCGATAAATTGAGAATTCATTGATGAAATACAAATTTATATTTAGAAATAAAGATAATTATTAGACTAAAACACAGAACTATAAGTGATTACAAATGAATCACTAGCTGATCACTTACATTTTAGCAGCCAATCATTAAAAGCTTTGATTATCTGAACAGCAACTTTCTTCTGAAACATTGGGTTAACCATTCTTTTTTCTTCTTCTGGATTACTTAAGAACCCTATTTCCAGTAAACAATTTACAAAATCGGTAGGACCTGATAGTCCAAAATTAAAGTTGCCAACATTGCCGTATTCATTCATTTTCAGTTCTATCATCCTGTCAAGGACCAACCTGGATAAGGGCTTGAAACCAATATAACGATAATAAGTACTGCTTCCCTTCACCGTATCATTAGCAGAAGAATTGCAGTGCAGACTGATCAGGATATCCGGGTTTTTCTGTTGAGCCATCAATATTCTATCTTTCATGTCCACAGTAGTGTCGATAGTTCTGGTCATAAATGTTTTAATACCTAGCTTTCTCAATGTTTTATCCAATACTTTGGCATATTGAAGTGTTAGATCCTTTTCAGCAATATGTGTTTTTCCCCCTTCTGCCCCTCCATTTGTACCTCCGTGGCCAGCGTCTATAGCAACAGTCATCTTATTTAATAATAATATTGAAGGCTGCCTTTTTACTTTCAATAATAGATGGTTGCCTACATAGGTAAGTGAATAACCCCAATGTTGCTGATGTTTCAGGTGAATAGTTATCTGCATCACATCTTCTTCGGTCTGAGTATAATAAATGTCTTTTACTTCCTTAAGTGTTGCAAACTGAGTAATCCAGTTGGTATTGGTATGAGCTCCATAAATTTCTAATTTAATTATAGAAGGATTTATTTCCATCCATGCCTTGTAAGGCAATCTTTCATCTAGCGCTATATTGATTAAATCAAAACAGGTATCGGTTCCTTTTGCTGTAATTGTTCCGGTATAATAATATGGTTTAGGCGTAAATCCACTTAATGCTGATGTATATTTTTTATCTATAAAAGCTACATGATAATCTGAAAGCTGAACCTTGTACCAGGTATCGGAAGAATCTACAATATGCAATAATATACCACTATCTATATAACCCATTTTAGGGCTTCCAAGCCTGTCATCCCCCATTGAATATGCAAGAGAAGGAAGTTTGCCTGTGGAACGTGAATAAAAAGATGTGTCTTTCTGTGCGAATGTGGAATTAGTAGTTAATAGTAAGAATAACAAGGAGACAGAAAACAGGAGTAAGGAGATAGGAGAATACAGAATACATTTGGATGGCTTTGAATTGAATAATGTATTTCGTTTTATAGCGTTATTATTTTTCATATTCATAATCTCTTATTTGGAATAAAAGTATGTTATCTTTTTATTGGCACAAATAATTGGGGGTAAATAAAAAAGCCGACTAACGGTAAACCGTAGTCGACTTTTTTATTTAATATTGATTTAATTAATTAACCTTTACTAATTTAGTTTTACCCATAATTGCACCATCTTTATCAGTAATAATTACATTGTAATTCCCTTTCATCAGGTTAGCAACATTGATAGATGCTTTATTTGTAATATTGTTTCCTGCTGAAGTTTCTGTTTGTTGATGAACCAATCTGCCCGCCGCATCATATACGCTAACCCTTACCTCTCCTGCTATAGTACTTGAATAAGTAATAGTAGTATTGGTTATTACAGGATTAGGAAATATACTTATATGAGGTTTTGTGCTTGGACTAACAGATTTATAACTATTTAAAGCTGTTTGATTATAGTCTGTTGTATAATTTGTTGGAGCTTGCCCTGGAATATAAATTACATTTACACTATTTTGAATACCTTTATCACTGGTTACAGTTAGTGTCATATTAAATTGAGAATTTATAGCTCCTTCATTAAACCATGCAGTAGGTAAATATGGTGTTGATTCATCATAATTTTCTAAAACATTTGAGCCATACCACAATTCATTTGAAACCCAATTATAATCTACTATACTACCAGAAGATATTGTAGAATTAGCACCATCGAAGACAACTAATGGACCCCAAAATAAATCATTATAATTTTGAATATTAATTACTGCTACAGGTGTAGGATCAACTGGTGCAGTAACCGTTACACTATAAGTAGTTACTGTTACCCCTCCATTGCTACTCGTAGCTGTTATAGTAATAGTATAAGTTCCTGCCGCCGCATAAGTGTAAGAACCACTTTGGGTAGCAGAAGTACCTGCACCTACAGGAGGTGTACCTGTACCATCGCCAAAATCCCAACTATAAGTTATTGTTCCGCCCGAATTATCGGTAGCAGTTACATTGTATGCAATAGTTAAATCGGTTGGTGTTACAGTTGGAGATACATTTACAGGATTAATATATACATTGTAAATAATACCCTGATATACATCAGTCAATCCTCCGTTTGGATTAGTAACTGTTACATTGATAGTTCTGTTTGCAGCACCGGTTAAGTAGGTATAATCTGATGGGGTAGCTGAAGTAGAGGTCCCAATATTATCTCCATAAGTCCAGCTATACTGCAAAGTAGAAGATTCATTTATACTACTATTATTGGTAATACTTACTACCGGGTAACCAGATGCATCATGATTAAGTGTTGCTATAAAATTGGCTATCGGTTGTATATAATATGTAATGGTATAAGCATAAGAAGCTTGAGTAGTATGTCCATTATTAGTATTATATACTATTAAAATTACATGATAAGTTCCACCGGATGTATAAGGATGTGAAACAGTAGCACCAGTGCCATGTGTGGAATTATCCCCAAAATCCCAGTCGTAGCTCAATGTACCGCCACCATCATTCACTGAAGAGCCTGTACCATCAAAACTTACTACCAATGAACTGGTTGCACCACCTGTTCTGCTACTGGTAAAGCTGGCTACAGGATTTACATAATAGGTAAATGTTTGCTGATCCTGTGTGGACATTCCTCCATTGGTATTCGTTACTGTTAATATTACCGTATGGCTGCCACCGGAAGCATAGGTATGAGAACTGGTAACACCTGTACCATGCGTTGTATTATCTCCAAAATTCCAATCATAAGTCATACCTGCAGTTGATGCACCATCGTATAATTTAGAATCAGATGCATCAAAGTTCATTATCAGACGGGTAAGGTCAGAATTATCTCTTGTTGCACTATGTATAGCCGCTATAGGTTTAATGTATGCAGGGGTAATAATCTGTGTAGCATCGGTACTAACCAGACCGCCATTATTGTTGGTTACCGATAAGGTAACAGTATAACTGGAAGAACCTGCGGTATAAGTATGATTCGGCATTGTAGTTAAATCGTATGTAGTAACCGAAGGAGTACCATCTCCAAAGTTCCAGCTATAAGTTAAATTGTAAGGAGTTTCATCAACAGTAGTTGTATTGGTTGCTACCGTTACAGTAGGCTGACCATTGGTGCCATATACCAGACTACTTAATGTAAAGCCTCCAACAGGACGGATGTAGAAACTAATAGCATGACTCACAGAAGGTGATATACAACCTGCATCGCTGGTTACTACCAGTGAATTGGTATAATTACCTCCCTTAGCAAAATGAATTGGTCCGTAAACCGATGCTGAACTATTGTATTGTAATCCATTATCGTATGTCCAGGCATAATTAGTTATAGTACCACCCGGGTCATAAGAAGTTGTTCCTGTAAATGTAATATCCGGATTCTTCGTATCATCACCATGATTATCAACATTGGTGGTAAATAAAGCCTGAGGCTCACTTAAATATATTGTATGAGTAACACTGGCAGAACAACCTAAATCGCTTGTAACGGTTAATACTACCGGATAAGTACCAGCAGCATTGAATACTATTCTTGGATTGGAAGAAGTAGTAGCATTGCCATTTCTGTCAAAATAATTGGTAGTACCATAATCCCAGTGATAATTCATATTACCACTTAAAATAGTGCTGCTTTCTATCCAGGAAAAGTCCATTCCAGGTGTGAAACATATATGTAAATCAGGATTCAACGGAGTACTTGTTGTATTCAATAATAAATAGTAAGAAGCGTTTGGTATAGGATACAGATGAACAATCTGCGTAGCAGTAGCTGGAGCATTGGTGCCATCCCAAACAGTAAGCGTTACAGTATAATCGCCCGATGCCGCATAATGATGTACAGCAGGGGTATAGTTGTAATCGGCGGTACTACCGTCTCCAAAGTTCCATGTATAGGTAAGACCTGTAGCTACCGTAGAATTATCGGTAAAGCCAATGCTGTTTGAATTGTTGTAACAGCCGGCTGCTGTATTTACCGTAAAGGCTGCTGTATAAGTACCACTGGAAGAACCTCCACCGGTGATACTGATACCTTGATTTTGTACAGTACTACTGTAACAACCCATATCCGAAGTAACCCCCAGTGCTACATTGTAATTGCCCGAAGCAGCATATAGTTTACTTGGATTACTTTGTGCTGAAGTAGTACCATCCCCAAAGTTCCATAAGTAAGAGGCTATATAACCCGATGTAATAGTAGAACTGCTGATAAAAGTATAATACTGACCATTTACTGTACCCGCCAATACATTGTACGATGGTGAAGGCATTGGATAAACCGTTACACTGGTATTGTAGGTAGAATTTGTTCCACTAATAGTAGCAGTCAGTACTACATTGTAAGTACCTGCTGTAGTATAAGTATGATGAACACCTGTATAATGACTACTGTTATTATCGGTATTGCCATCACCAAAATCCCAACTGTAAGTAATACCACTGGCTTGGGTTAAGGTATTAGTGAAACTGAAATCGTTAGCCACACCTCCTGTATTCAGACATTGTCCGGCATTTACTACTGTGATTGGAGTAGCATTTCCGGTTAATGTTATACTCTGAACAATAGACACAGCAGCAGTACAACCCTGATCGGTAACAATACTCAATGTTACCGGATAACTTCCTGTATTAGCATATAAATGACTTGGGTTACTTAGTGTAGAACCTGAACCATCCCCAAAGTTCCATGTGTAGCTGGCTATATAACCCGATGCAACAGTAGTAGTACTAATAAAAGTATAAGAATTACCGTTAACAGTTCCTGCCAATACATTGTAAGTAGCTGTAGGCACCGGATAAACATCTATAAACTGATCGGAAAAAGTAGTAGAAACACCATCCGTAACGGATACATGAACATGGAAATCACCAATAGATGAATAACCATGCGAAGGAGTGGCTGATGAACTGCTAGCACCATCACCAAAATCCCAGCTATAAGTATAGGAAGGGTCTAAATTACTAACACCAAAACTGAAACTGTTACCATTGTAGCAACCACCGGTATGAGCCCCTGTTGCAGGAGTAGCCCCATTGATAGTTACTATTGGTTTAGGCATAGCGATTATAGCAAGTACCGTAGTACTATATACCGTAGAACCGGCAGTAACCACTGCACTATAGCTACCCGCTTGTGCAGGTGTAAATGTTGTTACTATATTGCCACTCAAATCAGGCAATACTGTAGATACCGCAGTAGAACCATTATACCAGATAATTTGCGTAATACCCGAAACACCACCAATACTGATAATGTTATTACCCACATACCCTCCTGTGCTACCAAGGGTAATTATATTTAAAGTAAATCCGTTATAAGTTAGGGTACTGCCATCGGCAAGGGTAATTACCAGATTACCATTAGCAGCACCTATCGGAATGGTAACATTCACAGATGTTCCACCACTGCCAACTGTATAACCGGCAGCTACTCCACCAATAGTTACACCCGTAGCACCAGTAAAACCGGTACCGCTGAACGTGATTACCGAACCTGCCCCACCCGAAGCAGGAGAAGCAGAACTTACAGCAGCCGTTACAATAGTAATACTTCCTGCATTAGATACACCACCAGGTGTAGTAACTATTATACTGCCACTACTTGCACCGGCAGGTACCGTTACAGTTATATGACTATCATCTACTACAGTATAGCTACCCGCAGGCACACCGCCTACGGTTACACCAGTTGCACCTGTAAAGCCTGTACCGGTAAGGGTTATAACACCACCAACTCCTACAGAAGAAGGTGAAGTAGAAGTAATAGAAGGGGCTACAGCACAAGTAGTAGGTACATTGGCTATAAAACTACCCAAAGCTCCGGAACCGGTTGCAACTGTAATAGTAGCTGTTACACTGTTCGAAGCAGTACTTATAACACTTACAGTACTAGAATTAGCATTAGCTACAAATACCTTGCTACCATCAGAACTAATACTGATACCCCATGGAGTTGTTCCTACGGGAATATTAGCAACTATGCCATTAATGGAAGTATTAATTACAATAACAGAATTTCCATAATTACAAACGTACAATCTGGAACCATCAGGGCTGATAGCAATTCCTGTCAATTGCTGCCCTATATTAATATTTGCAATTTCCAGATTGCTAGATGTATTAATTACACTTATAGCATTAGAATTAGGAATATATAATTTTGAGCCATCAGGACTTTCACAAATATCGGAAGCTTCTCCTTCAAAAGTGGCTGTACCTATTATAGTATTTGTGTTAGTACTAATAATATTTAAAGTATTATCTCCATTTAAAGAGTAAACTTTTGTTCCATCATGACTAACTATCAGATTCTGAGGATTTGATCCTATCGAAATTGTAGCAGTTACAGTATTAGTAGCAGTATTAATAACACTGATATTACTACTGCCATTATTTACTACATATAGTTTTGTACCATCAGGGGTTACACATAAATGTGTAGGATAAGTACCTGCTGTAATATTTGCCGAAATAGTATTGGTAGCTGTATTAATTAGTTTTACAGAGTTGGTATTTGCAATATAAACTTTTGTAGCATCAGGGCTTATACATACCCCT
>Ga0316217_10006328_pt1 | contig 11766 bp, 12 predicted proteins | sample 1anoAmetaG_FD_203633 | JGI IMG/M metagenome (GOLD analysis project Ga0316217, IMG submission 203633) | Freshwater microbial communities from Trout Bog Lake, Wisconsin, USA - 1anoA | ecosystem: Environmental > Aquatic > Freshwater > Lake > Hypolimnion/Profundal zone | place: USA: Wisconsin... | reverse complement strand
GCTTCGCTCTTCGAGCTTCGCCCGGCAGGACGTTATGAACAATGAATCCGATGGCAAATGCCCCGCGTGCGACGTGGAGCCAGAGGAAACCGATCACGACGGAATCTGTATGTGCCCGCAGTGCAACTCCACTTTCGACAGCCGCCATGCCGAGTTTCGGCCAAATGTGCCGGCGGCTAACCAACAAAACAACACCAAGAACAAAATGCAAAACGCAGCCACAAAACTTGGTCTCGCCGCCGAGGCAAGCGAAGACGCCGTCCTCGACGCGGTGACCAAAATCCAAAATCGCGTGACCGAGCTGGAGCCGCTCGCCGCGGAGAACACCCTGCTCAAGAACCGCGCAGCCCAGTTCGACGCCGACCAGGTCGCCGCCCTGCTGGCCGAACGCAAGATCACGGATGAAAAGGTGGTCAACCGCCTCAAGCCGCTCTTGCTGCCGCTCACGGATCGCGAGGAGCGCGTCGCGCTCCTGGACGATCTGAACCTCAAGGCTCCCGAAGCCGCCAAGCCGGCCGGCCGCGTGCTCAACCGCGGCACCGGCATCGTGGCCACCGAGAGCGGCGCCGTCCTGGACGAACAGACCCTCACCGCCAAGATCAAGAATCGCGCCGCCGAGCTCAAAGGGATCGCCCCGGCCCGCAAATACGAGGACTGCTGGAACCAAGCCCAGCGGGAAGTGCTCAGCAAACACTGACCACGGACTACGGACTACGGACTACTGACTACTGACTACTGACTACTGACTACTGCTTGTCCTGCGGAGCGCTGAGCGAAGCAGGAACGGCAAAAACCAAAACAAATTGGCGGCGCTCACCAGAGACGCCGCTACGAACCCAGAAATAAAATTATGAGTGATTCCACTTATCAAGCCAAGGGCAACGCCATTTACAAGGACGACACGACGAATCTGTCGGCCTCGATTGGCAAGCTCATCACGTTCTCGGGCGGCACGCCCGCGATCAACGCCTCCACCACTGTTCCCGCCGTGGGCCTCCTGCTGGACGCCCGCACCCGGCAGCCCATCGCCGGCGGCACCACCTACTATGACAACGAAATCGGCATCATGGGCGCTTTGCCCGGCCCGGTGCGCGCGTTGTACAGCACCGCCGCACCGGTCGCCAGCTTCGGCACAGTGCTCATGCAGGCCGGCGACGGCACGCTCACGCCGGAAGTCACCGGCTCCGCCCGCGTGGTCGTGGGCATCCTGACCGACGAAAACGGGGCCAATCCCGGCGATTTTTGCGAAGTCGCCTTTTTCACGCCGAGTTACCGCAGTTACTGATCAATGAAAACCATCCACAGATTAACGCAGATTAACACAGATTTTGCCCCTTTTTTGAATCTGCGAAAATCTGTGAAAATCTGCGGATAAACAAAAAACACCAAGCCAAAAAACATATGAAAACGCTCTTAAAACTCACGCTGGCCGGTTCGGCGCTCGTCGCCTTTGCCCTGCTGGCTCTCTGCTCCCCGCTCCTCGCGGTCGCGCTCTTCCTGGGCGCCGCCGCACTGGACACGCTCGTCATGGTCCTGGGCATCCAGGGACCGCTCAACCCCGGCGGCCGGCTCAACGCCGCGCCGGGCGCCTACGCTGCCGCCACGCTGAACTATCAGCTCACCGCCTACGCCCAAGGCCTTTGGAACGACATCGCCGAGGTCATCAAATTGGCCGAACGGCTGGCGCCCACCACGCCGGTGCCGGGCGCCTCCGGCCAGTTCAAGAAGTTCGACGACAAGAATTCGTTCATGCCGGAAAAAACCGAGCGCGCCCTCGGCGCGGATCCGGTGGTGATCGCGTTCAACGCCACGGATGATGCCTACAACTGCCGTCCGCAAGCGCTCGAAGTGCGCGTGGACAAGGCGGAGGACGACGCGGCCGGCAAGGAAGGCGGGGAGGTGCAGCAGAACCTGCTCGACCAAGGGAAGATCAAGGCCCTCGTCAACAAGGTGGCCCTCAGCCACGTCCTGGACGTGACCACGACCGTGCTCAACGCCGTGGCTCCCGGCTGGACCGGCGCGCCCGCCGGCATCGGCCAATGGAGCAATCCCGACATTGATCCCATAGATCAGCTCGACGCCGCGCTGCTCTACATCACCCAGAACTGCGGGAGCACGCAGAACATCATGATCACCATGGACGTGACCGCCTGGAACGCCCTGCGCATCAATCCCAAGGTCAAGGCCCGCGCCCTGTTCGGCGCGGCGTCCACGCTGGCCACGCCCAGCATTGAGCAGGTCGTCGCCGCGCTGGTCATTCCGGTGGACCTCATGGTCGCCAATATTGTGTATGACACCACGCGTCTGGCGCAGACCCCGAGCAAGAGCCGCGTGTTGCAAGGCCAGTGCCTTCTTCATTACAGCGTGCCCGGCGCCACCATCTACGATCCGAGCGCGTTCAAGACGTTCACCGTCGGCTCCGCCGGCTTCCTGGGCAATGTGCGCACGTACATCGCGCCCAACCAACTCTGGCGCGGCCACCTGGTGGACTGGAGCCGCGACATCCACCAAACCTCCACGCTCTCGATGGTCCGCATCGCCCAGTCCTAATTGACAATTGATAACGCCCGACTTCGCCGCCGCCGGCGGTGAAGCGGGCCAAACCAAAACAATCAAATAAACGAAAATGAAAAAGCTTCTGTCGCTTCTCTCTCCGCGTCTCCGCGTCTCCGCGTGCGCCCTCGCCGCCTGCGCGCCGACGCTCGCCACCCAGGCGCAGGTCAGCTCGCTGGATCTGGTGCAATGCACCAACCTGCCCAGCCCCATCCCGGCCACCACTCCCGGCAGCGCGGCGAACGGCGTCGTGTCCAACAACCTCATCCTGCTCACGCGGGACTGCGATCTGAGCCTGGCCGGCCAGTTCTGGGTCACCAACACCGGCTTTGTCGCCACCAATTCCGGCGGCTCTTACACGGTCACCGTGGCGGGCTCGTTCTCGCTGGATCAGACCAATTTTGGTTTGTTTCCTTTCACGCTCACCGGCACGGCCACGACCAACTTTCTGACGCAGCCCATCACGCTGTGGACGAATTACAGTCACAATGCGATCGCCGGCTTCACGGCCGTGAACGTCTACGCCTTCACCAATGCCTGCACCAACAGTTCGCTGTTCGGCATTCTGAAAGCCAACCGGCCCACGATCAATACCGCCACCTACTAACATGAGACCCCAAGACTACGGACCACGGACTACGGACTCGCTCGCGCGCAGTATGGGCGCAGCCTTGAAGTCGCGTGGTCTTGTAATCCGTAGTCAGTGGTCCTTTAACCATATGGATATTCTCGAAACCAACGAGCGGCTCAAGAAGCAACTTGAAACCGCCAGAATGACCGCCATCCAGGTGCGTGACAGTTTGAAAGCCACCGACCCGATGGATGTGGTTTACATCAACCTCGCGCTGGAGACGGTGGATCAACGCGCGCGGTTCCACCAGAAAAGCGCCGGCAAAAGACCGGCGGGAAAACCGGCCAACAAATCCAAGGCGGAAAGCCCGGTCTCGGAGTAGCAACCGCCCAGCGCGGGCTGTGCGCGAGTTTAGGCGCGCACAGCCCCATTAAAACATGACCGCGCAACGACAAGCTCCCCGTAGCGCAGGTTTCCAAACCTGCCGTATCGCCGATTTCCAAATCGGCGGGGTGTCGCCCGTGCGCGGGGCCTGCGGGTTTGGAAACCCGCGACACAGCAGACTCGGAGGTCTGCGCTACTTATGAGCAACTGGATCACCATTGCCAAACAGGACCTGTATAACTCCAAGGTCGCCGCACTCATTGACGCCGCCGACAGTGCGTCGCTGGGCCAGGGCCAGGCCGACCGCACCACCGGCATCATCGCCGATGTCGTCCTGGAGATTCGCCGGCGCGTGGCCAAATGCCATCGGCTTGACGCCAACACGGCGGCCATTCCGGGCGGCCTCAAGCCGCTGGCGGTGGACGTGATTTTTTGCCGGCTCAAGGTGGCGCTGGAAATGGAGCTGACCGAGGACGAACGCCACACGCTGGATCGCCGCGAGCAACAGTTGGATCGCATTGCCGATGGGCATGACGTGGTGGAACCGCCGGACAATCCCCTGGCCGAAAACCCCGAGCAGGCGATTCCCGCGCCCAGTTTCCGTCGGCGATACATTCAATTCACACCCAGGAACCAGGACGGGTGAAATCCAAATCTCAAAATTGAAATCACGAAGCCATGAACACCAGTGACGCGATTGATCTCATCCAGCCCCATTTCGCCGCGCGTTTGGCCAGCCTCGCGTACTTCAGCGATATCTATATCGCCGCGCCGCGGCTCTGGAAAGACGGCGAGAAATTGCACACGCCCAAAAGCATCAACGAGAAGATCGCCCAGGCGCTCACCGGCCTGATCCAGACCAATGGCAAGATCGGCGCGGCGGTGCGCGTCTTTCAGCCCACCCTGAGCATGGAACATCCCAGCGGCCGCGAAGGCGAGCTGGTGCTCGTGACGCGGTGCGAAACGCATCCGGTGCTGAACCACGGCACCGGCGGCACCCACAAGCACGTCTCGCGCATTGCCTACGAAGTGTTGCGCGCCGGCACCGGATTCACACTGTTGCAAGGCTTCTGCACCTTGCGCGCCGACGGTGTGTGTTTCGAGCCCTGCCTGGAAGCGGAGAAATTTGAGACTGTGGATGTGATTCTCAAAGCCAGGGTGGCCGTGAGTCCGCTCACCGCCTGCGAGACGCCCACGCTCACACAAGCCGGCAACCTTGTGACCCTGACCAATCTTACCGCCGGCGCCACCATCTATTACAGCACCGACACGTGGATTTTTCCCGCCCCGCAAGTGCCCGGCGCGCAGATCTACGCCGCGCCCATCACCGTGCCCAGCGGCACCCAACTCCGCTGGGCCGCCTACCTGGACGGCTACGCCGGCTCCAACGTCGGCTTCGCCCAACTCTGATATGAAACCGAAATTTGGCCACAGATTGACACAGATGAAACACAGATTCAGCTGCTCCCAGCTCCCCGCTCCCTGCTGGTTTCCCATTTGTGTTTCATCTGTGAACATCTGTGGCTAAAAAAACACCCCACCATAAAATCTCATGACCTCGAACTTCAGCCAGATCACCGTCGGCGGACCGTGCAAGATCATAGACCCGCTCGGCAACGTCGTTTACAGCGAGGGCAATGTCACCATCACGCCCAAACCCAAATACCGCGACATCCCGTCATCGCTCGCCACCAAAGACGATCAACTCCTCGTTGACCTGACCTATGAGATTGATTTCACGCCGAAGTCTATCTGGAACGCGGCGTATCGCGCGTCGCTCTTGCCGGCGGCTTACACCAATTTCACCGCCGGCGGCGGCCGCATGATCGGCGCCGTCAATCAGGGGCTCACCGTGCTGGGCCAGGACGGCGAGCAATGGGTGGCCACGCGCGCCTGCCTCACCAAGATGCCAAACCTTTATTTCGGCCTGGGCAAGAGCCTCTACAGCGCCGTCCAATACACCGCTTTTCTGGGCAACGGCAACAATCTGACCGATCCCAACGCTTTCATCGTGCAGACCCTCGGCGCGGCCTGGCAGCAAGCGGATTTCCCGACCGGCCATCAGGAAGCCGAATGCCAGGCCACCTGGGGCGCCGCAAGCGGATTCACCGGGATGTTCGCGCAAGAGGGCTTCGAGCTGCAACACGAACTGGAAACCGCCGACGTGAAGCAGGGCAACCTCCTGGTGGACAAGCGCATCGTGGGCTATCGCGGCCTGGTGGTGTTCAAACCCGAAGGGCCCACCACCGCGCAGCTCGTGGCGCAATTCCCCGGCGCCATCGGCAATCGTCTGAGCGCGGGGGCGGCGGACCTGGTGATCACCGGCTCGGGCATCAGCGGCACGCTCAAGAGCGCCATGCCCTTTCGCGGCAAGTTCAACTTCGACCTCAAACTGCTGCGGCACGATGAATTCGCCTTCGTCACCGCGCTCACGTCGCCCGGCATTCGCCTGGCGTTCTCCTGAGATTTAACCGCTAATCTCCGCTAATCCACGCTAATAAAAACAAACATCAAACAACAAAACACATGAAAAAAGCCCTCCGTTCCCTGATCCCTGCTCCCCGCTCCCTGCTCGCCGCCGCTCTGTGCCTCTGTGCCTCTGTGGTGATTTCCTGGTTCGCCTCCTCCGCCTCCGCCCAGATCTTCACCGGCGGCGTGGGCGTTCTTGGCTCATCCAACGCCCTGGTGCAGGTGTCATTTCTGCCCGTCACCAATCTGGCGTACAGCTCGCTGGTGCAGCGCACGCTCCAAATCCAGAACGTGCAGACGAATGAAACCATCACCGTGGCCTACGGCTACATCTTCAGCGGCAACGGCCTCACGAACGTCTATTGCCTGGCCACCAACGTGTACACGTTCCCGGCCAGCAACGGTTGGGTGACCGGCAGCACCTTCACCACTAATATCGGCGCCACCACCTTCAGCGTGCCGGTTCAGCCTGTCGGCCTCATCCAGATCTACAGCAACGCCGTCCCTTGGTCCAACAACGTGATCTTTCAATAAAACAGGAGACCGCTGACCGCTGACTACGGACCACTGACTACGGACTACGGACTACGGACCAAAAACAAAAAGAATCTGCGTTAATCTGCGGATAAAAAACAAAACCTATGACCTCTGATAACATCGTCGCGCTCGAAGACGCCCTGAAGATCGCCACCGCCATCGCCAAGGACCTGGTGGATGATAACAGCAAGCTGGTCCCGCTGGCCCAATCGCAATTCCCGTCGGCCATCCGCAGCGCGGTGGACCACGCCGCCGAATTGCTGGGGTTTCACAAATCCTGGTCCGCCACGCGAGCCCAACCATGACTCTCGCCATGACTACAGGACCACAGACCACGGACTGCGCTGCAATAACGGCCATGATCACGACCGCGCCCCGTCGCGCAGGTTTCCAAACCTGCCGTATCGCCGATTTCCAAATCGGCGGGGCGTGGTTCGCGCGCGGGGCCTGCGGGTTTGGAAACCCGCGATACAGCAGACTCGGAGGTCTGCGCTACGCCTGCGGCCTAAACTTTTGCTGATATGCCAACCAACGCGATCTGGTTTACCACGATGGCGCGCACGGAGTGACGCGCCCTACCTTTGCCACAAATGCCAACAGGAGTGACCATAAATTATAGAGCCGCCGCTACCGGCAGCGGCACTTCCTACGTGCCATTGGCCAGCGAGGTGGCGCCGACATTGGCGGAGAAGATCAGCGGCTATCAATCCGCGCTGACCCTGACCCCGCAAGAAGAGGCCGGGTTCGGCGCGGGCGGCATCGCCGTATTCGACCGGGGCAACCAGAAATGGCGCATCTCGTTCAGCATCGAGCGGATGCACGCCACGCCCGATGCCGCGCTGCTCTTCCTGGTGGCGCATCCGGCCGCGTTCGCCGCGCTGGGCAACCTGGATTTGCAGATCATCTTCGGCGCCGCCACGGTCTATTTCCCGGCCTGCGCCGTGGTGGAATTCACCCCGGAACCCTTCGGAAACATACAGTCCACCAAAATCCGCTACGCCTTCAGCGGCGGCAGCTACACCCTAAACGCCCCATGAAAACCCACTTTAGCCACAGATTTGCACAGATGAAACACAGATTAAACATCGGCTTCCCGATCCCTGCTCCCCGTTTCCCGTTGTGGCCTCATTTGTGTTTCATCTGTGACCATCTGTGGCTAAGCATCGTTTTAACTCTATGCCTCTGTGCCTCTGTGGTGCATTCCACACCGGTCATGTTCCCCCTGGCCCAGATGTTCGGTGGCACCAACTACATTCGCCCCTTCACGGTATCCGCCCAGCTCCCCACCGTGACCGACGGCACCAATATATACATCGGCGCCAGTTACACGGTGACGCCGGCGGGCGGCACCAATCCCGTGGTGCAGCTCACGCCCAATAATTACCTGATCCGGTTTGCCGATAGCAGTTATCCCTGGCGCATCTCGGTGCCGCTGAGCGCCGCGGTGCAAAACGCGCTGCAATTGACCAGCACCAACAGCGGCCTGCCGCTCTTCAGCTACGCGCCGCCCACGTCGCTGTTGACGCTCGGCAACGGCACCACCGGCACCAACGGTTCGACGGCCCTCTGGATGCTCGGCGTGGACGGCTCCGGCAGCGTCACCACCAACCCCGTGCCCACCGGCGGCGGCAGTGGCGGTGGCTATCGGGGCACCAACAGCTTTGCCACCAATGCGCAGTTTGCCGTGGATGCGGGCTACGCCACGAATGCCGGGACGGCGGCCAATCTTTCGGGGACGATCACCAGCGGCCAGGTGACGGGGTTGGGCAGTGCGGCGCTGACCAGTTCATCGGCCTACGACGCGACCGGAACCGCGCAAGCGGCGACCAACGCGCTTGGCTCCGCTGCCTGGACGGCGGCGACGGCTTACGATGTGGCCGGCGCGGCCCGGGCGGCCACCAACAGTCTCAGTGCGGCGGCGCTCACGGGCACCGAACCGCTGGCGGCCGTCAATCCGAATGTGGTAACGAATAATCAAGCGGGGGTCTCGGTGATCTCTCAGTTTGGCATCCGAACGACGAATAACGATGCCTTGGTTTTCAGCGTGAATGAAGGCGTTCCCGGCGCTCCTTACGGCTGGGCGTTCTTCGTCTCAAGCAATGGCGTGCAAATTTCGGGGCTGATGAATATTCCCGGGGCCAATATCACCGGCACGATCCCGGCGGCCGCCACGACCAACGCGCCCGGCTTTTGGACCGCAGTTCCCAACAGCGGCGCCCTGACTGCCACCAACACCCCGACGACGGGCCAGGTGCTGCAATACAACGGCGGGACAAATGTCTGGGCGAGCACGATCAACAGCAATGTGGTCTATGCCTCCGTGGGCGTGGTGTCGCAACCCTGGGTGCCGACGAATTGCCTGCTGCAATCCGACGGGCAATGGTTCACCAACTGCTGGATCGGGATGGCGATCACCAACACCGTCACGTGTACCAACGCGAACTTTTCGTCCGTGATGGTGGGCAAGCAAATCCTGGTGCAGAATGCGTTCACCGCGCAGCAAAGCAATTCGCTGTATGTGGAAAGCCTGTATGCGACGGTGACCAACGTGCCCAACGGCAACCAGGTGCAATTCTCGCCGGGGACGTCGCTGGCATCCTCCTTGACGACGCCTTACCAGACTTCCGTGTTCATCGCCACGGACGACTCCACCAACTTGCAAAACCTGATTTACTGGTGCTACACCAACAGCATCCACCGGATGGTGTTCTCGCGGGCCACCGGCATCGGCGGGGCTTTGCAAGACACCAATAACTGGAACTGCCTGATCCGCCTGCCGACGGTGGCGGGTTTGATTGATACGTTTGTGTTCAAGTTTGAAGGGGACAACGGACCGGATGAAGGGGCCAGCGTGGGTCTGGCCGGCCAGGGCCAGCCGTTCAACACGCCGACGACGCTGGGCGCGTGGATTGTGGTGATGAACACGGGCGGGACCAACTCGTACCAGGCCGCCAATACCAGTCTGTATCAATCGTTTCTTGGGTGCGGGACCAACGGCGTGACGGGGACCAGCGACGGCTTCAACAACGTGACCCCGGTGTTTGAGAATATCGGCATCCGGCTGCCGGGCAACGCGCGGTTGGGCGGGATTGAGGCCAAATACTGCAACTCCATCAAAATGTACAATGTCACGGTGGACGACGGCTGGGGGTCCTACGCCGGGCCGGACATTACGCAGAATTCGCACAATTTCGGCGTCGAAACCCCGAACAACGGGAACAACGCCGCCGGGGGCGACATTCTCCAGTCCAGCCGGATTGTGGGTTTTTATACCGGCCTGATTGCGTATGAGCACACGTTTTTGAGCGACGTGGCGCTGTTCAACTGCGTGATTGGCGCGGAAGTGAACGGCTATCACGGCATCACGATGATCCATCCGCGGTTTCAGAGCTGCCTGTTTGGCATCCAAAGCGGCGGCCAAACCAGCCTGACGGTGCTGGGCGCGGATTTTGAGCACGACAAATATCCGGCCTGGTACACCACCTACAACGACGACATTGACGACCAACAGAACCGGTTGAGCGGGATGATCGAATACACGGTTTACAATTCCGGCGCGGGCAGCGCGGCGAACTACACCAACCTGGTGGTCAAGGGGGGCTTGAACCTGATCAAGATTCCGGCGCAGTGGAACCAGCCCTACCGGAACGCCTACACGGCGTCGTCGGTGGGGCAGTATTACACGAATTATCCCGGCAACGGGACCATGCTGCTGACGGCGAATTTTGCGAATGAATCCACGCCGGGCTGGTATGGCGGCAGCACCAATCTTCCCACGCTGGCGCAATGGACCACGAACCTGCCGGCGGTGAGCGGGTATATGGCCATTCCGAGCAACGCCAACGCTCCCTTGAGCAATGATTTTGTGAATTGCTTTGGCAACATCGGCACGAATGCGGCGATCACCAACGTCATTGGGCCGGTGACGGTGGGGGCGCATGTGATGTGGTACTGGACGACGAACGGGGCGACGATTTATTCGGCGCAGACGGCGCCGTGACTGGAACACGAGACTACGGACTACGGACTACGGACTACGGACTACTGACTACTGACTACGCTTCGCCGCGGCGGCTACGCGGGGCAGGCTACACGAGCATGACAACCACGGAGACACAGAGACACAGAGATTCCGAAAAGGGGTTTCGGCATTTCATCCTCTGTGGCTCTGTGCCTGTGTGGTTTGCTTTCGGCCCCACTGAAACCCTATGACTGATTTCGAAAAAACACTAGAGCTGCTCATAAAGTTGGGCGTGATGGGCCGGGAGGACGCGCAGGCGGTCAGGCAACTGCTCGCCGAGGCGGATCAGGAGGCGCCCAATGACACCGAGCGCGGCCGGTTTCCAACCGCAAATGAACGCCAATTGACGCGAATTATCTCCGCCGCCGAGCGCCTCCAGTGCCTCCGGGAAGTCGCCGCCGCCGAAACCGCCGCGCACCGCAAGCGGCTCGAAGAGCTGGACAAAGAAGCCATCGCGTGGATGCGCGCCCACGGCGCCAGTCCGGAAGCCATCGCCCAAGCCGAGGAGGCCCGGCGTCGCGAACTCGCCGCCGCCGAAGCTGCCCCCGCCCATCGCTCCATGGACCAGCGCCAATCCGGTTTTGACGTCACCTACCAGGCTGAGAACGAGCGCAAGGCACAGGCCGGTGCGGCTCTGAAACCGGCCAACCTGGACAAGCCGGGCGCCACCGGTGCGTTGTCTGGCCCTGCCCTCAATGAGGGAGTTTCCCAGACGCGGCAAAAAGAGCTGGGCGATGCCATGTCCGAAAAGGAGCGCAGCCAAAAGGCATTGGAAGCAGCCAGCAGAGCGGTCACGGATGCCGCGCATGAAAAAACCGTCACCGAAGCCGGCAGAGAGAGTGTGGCATCCGCCGGGAGAAAGAATGCCGGCCGCAGCACCACGGGGACTGAGGAAGTCCGCACCCAAACCGCCGTCCAGAGCCAGACCGAACGCGGTGAGGTCGCCGAGGTCATCCTGCGCACCCAAGCCGGACGGCTGCCCTATGCGTTTGAGCAGCTCGCCAGCGCCACCGGCAAGACCCACGCCCAGATCGAGGCCATCCTCAGACAGATCCTCGCCCAGCAGCGCACATTCAACGACACCGTCAACGGCATGGCCGGCCAACTCGCCCAATTGATCGCCGAGCATCAACTAACCAAGGCCCAGCTCGCTGCCTTCTCCGGCTTCGCCAGCCGCTAACCCTTAGCCACAGATTTACACAGATGAAACACAGATTAAGCATCGGCTCCC
>Ga0316217_10006327_pt1 | contig 11767 bp, 11 predicted proteins | sample 1anoAmetaG_FD_203633 | JGI IMG/M metagenome (GOLD analysis project Ga0316217, IMG submission 203633) | Freshwater microbial communities from Trout Bog Lake, Wisconsin, USA - 1anoA | ecosystem: Environmental > Aquatic > Freshwater > Lake > Hypolimnion/Profundal zone | place: USA: Wisconsin... | reverse complement strand
TTATTGGATTTTTGGGCCAGCAGCCGTCCACCCATCCATCAATCCAATAATCCAATAATCCACCACCACCCCCTGCCCCAAGCCTGACTATGCAACTTCCCCACGACGCCGTTCTGCTCCGCATTTTCATTGGTGAAAGCGACCGCTGGGAGCACAAGCCGCTATACGAAGCCATTGTCCTGGCCGCGCGCGAGGCGCATCTGGCCGGAGCCACCGTGCTGCGCGGCCCCATGGGTTTCGGCAAATCCAGCCGCCTGCATACCGCCAAAATCCTGCGGCTCTCCATGGATTTGCCACTGGTCATCGAAATCGTGGACAGCGAGGAAAACATCAACGCGTTCCTGCCGGTGCTGGACCAAATGGTCGGCGGCGGCCTGGTCACGCTGGAAAAAGTGCGGGTGCTGCATTACCGTGCGGGCGAGGGAGGGAAATAATTGCGGCCGATATGAACACAGATTTATCTTGAAATTCACGACCTTCGTGACGATAGTCGTTGTGTGAAAACGCTGTCAATCGAAGAAGCAAAAGGGTGTTTCCAAGCTGTTTGCGAGGAAGCGCTGGCTGGAGAGATCATCCGGCTCCAAACTTCCGACGGCTCGCTTTTGGAGTTGACGCCGGTGTCCGTCGCTTCGGCTCCGCTTTCCGGTGAACAACTTTCCGAATGTTACGAGGACAACAACTGGGCCGCATTCGAAAATCACTGCGGTAGCGCAAGTCACTGACGATGTCTCCATGGGAAATCTGGACGTACGATTTTCCTGTTGAAGGGACACATCCCTGCGTTATTTTTACCAACCCCAGCCGGCTGGGGCATCCCGCATTTGACAGGATTAACGTTCTGCTTTGCCGCACTCTGCGCGGCCCGTTGCAACGCGAATTGAACGCGGCGGAAATTTTGCTGGATCACGCCGACGGCCTTGATTGGGAAACGATTTGCCGCGTGGATGCGGTTCATTTTGTGCTGAAATCCGGCCTGCGCGAACGGCGTGGCGTTGTCTGCCGGGAACGGCGAAGGCAAATTTGCCAGCGGATGTTGAAGGTCTTTCCGTTTGAGTTTTGACCATGAACATCTTCATCCCAACGAGAATTCATGGCAAAAATTGATTTGGAAACAATCCTCCGCGACACCCTCGCGCGATTCCATTCCGAAACCGGCACCATTCACCGCCTCGATGAGCCGGCGCAGTTGCTGCAACTTGTCGCGCACGTCGGGTTGCCGCCCCAATTGCTGGACATCGTGAAGACCATTCCGGTGGGCAAAGGCATTGCTGGCGAGACGGTGGCCAAAAACCGGCCGGTGACGATCTGCAATCTCCAGACCGACACCAGCGGCGTGGCCAGACCCGGCGCCAAACAGACCGGCGTGGGCGGGGCGATTTGCGTGCCGGTTCGCCTGGGTGGCACTGGCGGGAAGATTGTCGGCACCTTCGGCATCGGCACGGTGCGTGAACACGATTACTCGGCTGCCGAGATCAACACCTTGCAGGAGATCGCCAACTCAATCGCCGCGCAGTTGGTGTGAAACTTCGTTTATTCCGCAGCGGATTCCACGTGCATGGGACAAATGGGAGGAATGAGACGAATGCTGTTTGGCAAAGGTGACACCATTCACTGTGCAAACCATTTTACACGCCGCCCGCGCGATGTATAATGTCCCACTATGAATGCGCCAAAACGTCCGCGCGTGGTCTGCGGCATGAGCGGGGGAGTTGATTCCTCCGCCACGGCGGCGCTGTTGCGGGAACAGGGCTACGAGGTCATCGGCATCACCCTCAAGCTCTGGCCGCAGGATTGCGTGAACCGGGCGGAGGACAAGTGCTGCGGGCCGCAGGCCGTGACCGATGCCCGCGCCGTCTGCCACCAGCTCGACATCCCCTATTATCTCATTGACGAATCGGCGGATTTTCAGAAGCACGTCATCCAATACTTCGCTGATGAATACAAGGCCGGGCGCACGCCCAATCCCTGCGTGATGTGCAATCAGAACTTGAAATTTGGCCGGCTCATTGACCGGGCCGACCAGCTCGGCGCGCCCTTCATCGCCACCGGCCATTTCGCGCGCGTGGAATGGGCAGGTGGAGCGCCGGGCACCGCCCCGGCCAGTTGCGAAAATGAGCAGATTCGAGTCGGGGCGGTGCCCGGCGCTCCGGGACGGTACTTGCTCAAGCGCGGGCGCGATTTGCGAAAGGACCAGAGTTACTTCCTGTTTTCCCTGCGGCAGGACCAGTTGGCGCGGGTGATTTTTCCGCTCGGCGACAAAACGAAGAGCGACACGCGCGAAATGGCCCGGCACTGCCAGCTCAAGACGGCCGACAAGGAGGAGAGCATGGAAATCTGTTTCGTGCCGGACAACGATTACGGCGGTTTTCTCCAGTCGGCGAATCTGGTGCGGAAGCATCGGGGGGAAATCACGGATCTCCACGGCCACGTGCTGGGCCACCACGAGGGCATTGAATTTTACACCATTGGCCAGCGACGCGGGCTGGGCATCACCACGCCCAAACCGGTGTACGTGGTGGAGCTGGACGTGGAACATAACCGCGTGGTGGTGGGCGACGACGCGGCGCTCGACCGCTCTGAATTCACGGCCGAACGCTGCAACTGGCATCCGTTTGACCATTTGGATGGCCCGCTCGAAGTGACCGCGAAAATCCGCTATAATCATCCCGGCACGGCGGCAACGGTGACGCCGGCCGGCAACGGGACAGTGAGAGTGAGGTTGCACACGCCGCAACGCGCCATCACGCCCGGCCAGGCGGCGGTGTTTTATCAGGATGATCTGGTGCTGGGCGGCGGCTGGATTGCGCGATAGTGGCACGGGCGTCTCGCCCGTGCGGTTCGGTTGCGATGCATTCCAGCGGTTTTGCAACGCACGGGCAAGATGCCCGTGCCACTATCCCATTAGGGCTTCGCTGCCGGCAGCCCGACGTAATCCACACCCACGAGGCAAACGTCGTCATCAAAAACGTTGTTCACAGCAAAGGCGCGGATGACGTCGAGAAGCTCGTCGAAGAGGATGCCGGGCGGATGATTGAGGAAATTCTTCACGTCGAGCACCAGCCGCTCCTGGGAATACAGCTCTTCGTTCTGGCCCTGCACTTCAAACAGTCCGTCGGTGAACAGCATCAGGAAATCGCCGGGCGTCAGGGTCAGTTCCGAGGTTTGGTAGGGCGGGTCTTCAAACAGACCGAGCGCGGGCTGGCTGCGGCCGGTGGCGTTGGCGAGCGGTTCCACCACCCCGAGGGAACGGCGCACCAGCAGCGGCTTGGGATGCCCGGCGTTGGCAAAGCGCAGCCGGCCAGTCTGACAGTCGGCCACGGCGTAAAACCCGGTGGTGAGCATCGGCGAACCGGTGTTTTTCAGGATGCTGCACAGATCGAAATTCAGTTTGCGCATGAAATTTCCCGGATCGCGCGCCAGCGGCTTCAATTCCTCGCCCAGCGCCCGGATCATGGCGGTGACCAGCGCGGCGCGCACACCATGACCGGTCACGTCGCAGATGAACACGCCCACCTCGGTGTCGGAAATGGCGGTGATGCTGAAAAAATCGCCGCTGACGGATTCCGCCGGCTCGTACCGGTGGACGAACTGGAAGGCGCTTTGCTCCAGCGGGACGCTGTGCGGAAAAGTGGGGTACTGCTGCGGCAACATGGTGAGCTGGATTTCCCGCGCGGTGCGGAGATTTTCCTCCATGAGCGAATTTTTGGTGCGCAGTTCCTCGCGGCTGCGGGACAGTTCGCCGGTGGCGCGGCGGATTTGTTCCTCAGCGCGCTTGCGTTCGGTAATGTCCTCCACCGTGCCTTCGTAGTAGAGCAGCTTGCCCTGCGCGTCGCGAACGGCGCGGCAGTTTTCCGCGATCCAGATGATGCTGCCGTCCTTGCGATAAATTCTGGACTCGAATCCGCTCAAGGTGTCGTTGTCCTGCATCAGCCGCACGAATTCCTCGCGGCGGCCATGTTCAACGTAGAGGGAGCCGGCGATGTCCTTGATGCTGGCGATCAGCTCCACCGGCGAGTCATAACCGTAAATCCGCGCGAGGGCGATGTTGGCCAGCAGGTAATGGCCGCTGATCGTGGTGCGGAAGATGCCCTCCACCAGATGATCAAAAATGTCGTAGTAATTGTTCTTTTCGGCGACGAGTTCCAGCCTTTCCTGCTGCCGGGCCATGGAACAGTGGATCGCATGGGCCAGCGAGGCGGCGGACAGTTGCTCGCGGCCCAGATACTCCTGCGCGCCGCTGAACACCGCCTCGGCCAGGTACGCCTCGTCCTCGTTCGGACCAATGACCAGCACTGGCAACCGCGGCGCCTGCATGGTGAGAGAGGTGATTTGAAACAGGGCCGAGGCATTGGCCTGCGGCGCGTCGAACAGCAGCGCGTCGAAATTATTGGTCGTCACCATCGCCAGCCCGGAGTCTGTCGTCGGTTCCACGGTGACCTCCGCCCCCGGCATGGCGGCGGATACCAGTTCCGTGACCCGGCGGGCGAAGGCTTCCTCGCCGCTGATCAGCAAAAACTTGTGGGGCTTGTGGTTCATGTCGCCGGGGAAAAATACAAGGTCCGCGCCAGCCTGCAAGCGTGTTGCGGCACGAAAGTTACAATTTGGTTAAAATTTGTGCTTGCCAAGTGGCCCTGATTGGGTTTGAAATGCAGCCAAGCATAATGCCGTTTAGGAAACCATCCAACTGCCTGTGAATCAGCTTTATGAAAAACTATCCTCCTGCTGAAATCCGCAACTTCGCCATCGTCGGCCACGCCTCCTCCGGGAAAACCCTGTTGAGCGAGGCGATGCTGCTCTGCGCCGGTGTGATCACGCGCATGGGCCGCATCGCCGACGGCACGACCGTATCCGATTATCATGTCAGTGAAAAACAGCGGCAGATTTCCGTGTCCGCCACGCTGCTGCACGCCGAATGGGCCGGCAAGAAGTTCAACATGATTGACACCCCCGGCTATCTGGACTTCATCAGCGAGGGACTCGGCGCCCTGCGGGTGGGCGACTTTGCGCTGGTGGTCATTCATGCCCAGCACGGCTTGGGCGTGGGCACCGACCGCGTCTGGAATTACGCCACCGGCTACGGCCTGCCGAAAATGATCGTCATCAACGCCCTCGACAAGGAAAACGTGGATTTCGACGCCGCGCTGAAGGCCGCGCAGGATCAATATGGCCGGCATGTGTTCCCCTTGACCGTCCCGGTGAACGCCGGTCCCGGCTTCAACCGCACGCTCGACGTGCTCCGCAGCGAAATTATCACTTACGCCACCGATGGTTCCGGCAGGTACACCGAGGAACCCGCCACCGGTGAATGGGCGGAAAAGGCCCAGGCCCTCCACCGCGAACTCATCGAACACATCGCCGAATCGGACGACGAATTGATGAACAAGTATTTCGAGCAAGGCACCCTGGCGGAGCAGGAGTTTCGCGCCGGTATCCACGCGGCGGTGCAAAAAGAGCTGTTCATCCCCCTGTTCGCCACCTCGGCGGAAAAGAACGTCGGGGTCGGGCGGCTCATGGATTTCATCGCCAAATACGGTTCCTCGCCCGTGGACCGCAAGAAAGTGCCGGCCATTGACGCCAACGGCAACGAAACCCTGGTCGCGCTGGATGGCAGCGAAACCGTCGCCTATATTTTCAAGACCATGTCCGAGGCGCATTTTGGCGAGCTTTCCTTCTTCCGCGTGTATTCCGGCGCGGTCCACAGCGGCACGGACATGTTCAACAGCGACCGCAAGGTCACCGAACGCATCGGCCAGATTTATTTGCTGAATGGCCAAATCCGGGAGTCGGTCAACACGCTCGGCGCGGGGGACATCGGCGCGGTGGTGAAGCTGCGGGATACGCACACCGGCAACACGCTCTGCTCGCCGAAACATCCTGTCACGCTGCCCAAGGTGGTTTATCCCAAGCCAAACATCCACGCCTCGCTGGTCGCCAACGTGAAGGGTGAGGAGGAGAAGATCGCGTCCGGACTGGCCTCGCTGCACGAGGAGGATCCGACCTTTCTGTATGCCGTGGACTCGGAACTGCACCAGACGGTCATTTCCGCGCAGGGCGAATTGCACCTGGAGGTCGTGGCCGACCGCTTGCGCCGCCGCTTCAATGTCCACGTGGAACTCGCCGAGCCGCGCGTGAAATACCGCGAGACGATCAAGGGCAAGGGTGAATCAAAATATCGCCACAAGAAACAGACCGGCGGCGCGGGCCAGTTCGCCGAGGTCTGGATGCGCATCGAACCCAGGCCCCGCGATAGCGGCGTGGAATTCACGCAGTCGCTCGTCGGCCAGAACGTGGACCGCAGTTTTGTGCCCTCCGTCGAGAAAGGGGTGAATCAGGCCTGCACCGAGGGCATCGTGGCCGGCTGCCGCGTGACCGACGTGAAGATTGATTTTTACGATGGCAAGATGCACCCGGTGGATTCCAAGGACATCGCGTTCCAAATCGCCGGGTACTTCGCCTTCAAGGAGGCGTTCACCGCCGCCAAGCCGGTGCTGTTGGAGCCGATCGAGGTCGTGGAGATCCGCATCCCGGACGAATTCATGGGCAAGGTCATGGGCGATCTGTCGTCGCGGCGGGGAAAAATCCTGGGCATGGACACCGACGGCCCGTTTCAAGTCATCAAGGCAAGCGTGCCCACCAAGGAGCTGTATCACTACTCCAGCACCTTGCGCTCGTTGACGGGCGGACGCGGGGTGCATGCGGAAGAATTCAGCCACTACGAGGAAATGCCGCGCGAATCCGCGGAAAAAGTGATCGCCGAAGCCGCCAAACGCAAAGCGAACCACGACAACCATGAGGCGCACTGAAACAACAACACGCAAGATTTGCGGACGGCAAGCAAAGACGGTAGGATGCTCTTAAAGTATGAACTACCAAAGCATCATCACGATTGAGCCGGGCAAGCGCGGCGGACGGCCCTGCATCCGCAGAATGCGGATTGCCGTGGCGGATGTGCTGGGCTGGCTGGCCGCTGGAATGTCGCACCAACAAATCTTGAGCGATTACCCTGAGTTGACGGACGAAGACATCCGAGCCTGTCTGGCCTATGCCGCTGACCGAGAACGCCGGGTGCTGACCGCCGCATGAAGCTGTTGTTCGACCAGAACTTGAGCTTCAAACTGTGCGACCGGCTCGCAGATCTGTTTCCCAATTCAACCCAGGTTCGACGGGCCGGACTGGATGCGGCCGATGACCGCGCCATCTGGGAATTTGCCAAGGCCAACGGTTACGCCGTGGTTTCGCAGGATTCCGACTTTGCTGACAGGGCCGCGCTGTACGGCCCGCCGCCCAAAGTTGTCTGGTTGCGTTGCGGCAATCAAACAACCGAGTTCATCGAGAAGTTATTTCGTGATCATGCCGAGGCGGTCATTGCTTTTGAACAAGATGCCGACGCAGCCTGCTGGGAGCTTTATTGAGAAAAACTCAGGGGTACTGATCAATTTCCGATCAGTCATCTCCAATTTGCCGGTTTTAAATTGGCCCCAATCTACCGCGAATTCGCACTCGACAGTCTCGACCAAAGGGATTACAACAACATCCATGAAAAGTGATAAACCACAAAAATGTGGTTCACTATTATGTTAGGCAGCACTACGCGCCATGAAAAAGCTCACAATTATTGGATTGTTAGTTGTCGTTGTTGCCGCGTGTCTGTTGCTATATTGGCGGCACGTCACGGTTGCCAGATCTGACAGCGACTTTCGCCAACAGTTAGCGGGCGTTTGGTTGCGAGCGGAGGATAATCTTCCGCACGGAGTGGCGATGCCACTGAGTATGCGATGCACAAACACAGTCGCAGCAGATGGCAGCTTTGTAGAGCTGTCGTGGTTTAGGCATTCTGACCGCACCAACACATATCAGCGGACAGGCACATGGCTTGTCAAAAACGGACATTTGATTCAGACGACAAAGAGCAGCACTAACCCAACTGAGGTTACGCCTTGGACTGACGCCGCACGGATTGTTCGTGCGGAGGCAAGCGGGTTTACTCTGCGCTGGCCGAAAGCCGACGAGATATGGCAAAGAGTTATCCAATGATGACCATGATGCCTACAAGTCGCCGGAGCCAACCGCCGTCTCGTCTTGCCGTAGCTGCGAAGCGAAGGCAGATGGCGCTGTCCGTTCCGCTGTTCCGCCTTCGTTTCACTTCGGCGCGACAAGCGCGGTTCACGTCGCGAGTCGGCGGTGGCTCAGCTTTTTTCGTTGAACTACATCACCGACGATGCGAGCGATTCATGTTATCATCATGCTGGTAGTCATCGGCGCAGTGATGGCTTGGCAGTCGCGCGGCCTGATGGCCGACAGTTTTTGGTATGTTGTTCCGGCGTTTGCCGTGCTTTTGTTCGCAGGAGTGCTTCAAGTCTTAATCCAACAGCCCGGAGTCACTTCTCGACGCCGAGCACTATTGTTCGGAGTCGGCACTGTCGCACTGCTTGCGACCAGCTTGTTCGCGGCCTTTGGCTACAGTTTCTACCGGCTGCTTCGTGGTGGCGCACAGAGTTTTGACGCCGTTTGGATTTGTTCGGCAGTCGCGACGGGCGCACTCGCAACTTGGCTTTGGTTCCGTTTTGTCCGATTATTGCGACACACATGAGAACCGTCCAACATGTTGATTTTGAACACATTGCGCATTAGGTGGACGGAATATGCCGCTGCCAACGGAGCTAAGAATATTGGCTGGGTTCTGTTCTACAAAGATTGCGCGCCTACGGCGCTAAAACCGGAGCGCCGCAACCTGCTGGCAATCAAAGTTTTATATGTTAACCAAGCGCCATTTCCCTGAAAGAACTCCCCGCAGCATTGGCGCATTGAACCCCTGAACCGGAGCGCGGCTGTGTGCGGGGCGACAGGGCACCAACCGCAGCATTTCCATAGGTTTCAAGCCGCTGCGGTTGGTCTTCGACACAGCCGCGCTCCGAAAGCGATTCAGGGGGATGGCGGCACAGAGTCAACCCCGCACATAATATTCATCCAATGGCAATGGCCCATTTTGTCACGCCTCTTCAGGAGAATGGCCGTTAATTAAGGCGTAAAACACTGGAATGCAACGACATGTGAAATCGCTGTCCTCAGCGCCGTAGGCGCGGCATAGTTGTAGTTACGAGACAGTAATAAACTCAAGCTCCGTAGGAGCGGCATAGATTCTTTCACAATACGCTCCGAATCAACAGGTTATACCTATGTAAGTGCCATCCCCCCGTTCAGGGCTTGATTAACGCTTACGGCCCCAAACCCAGGGCGTTGCCCTTGGCTGGCCTGTCTTGGGCTTTCAGCCCAAACATTGGGGTCACCCGGCCTTTGTGTCTTTGTTCCTTGGTTGCTCAACTCCGGTTTCCCGCTGAAATTTTCTTTCCGCCCCTTTCTTTGTGCTCTTTGTACCACTATCCTGCAAAGTCTCCGCAGCCTGCGCAAATTCTTCCTTCTCATCCTCATCCTCATCCTCGCTTTGTTGTTTTGGATGCGGCATCAGCCGCGCTGCGTTCTTTTGTGGTAATTCAATCCCGGAATTCGGGCTCAAATCACCGTCCCATCGGGAATGACGCCGTCTTTCGGGATGATGACGATGCCATCACGGATGTAGTAAAGTTTGTCGTCGTGGTTCGCGGGCTTGCCAGCGGGGGAAATGCTCACGTGGTGGCCAATGCGCACGTTCTTGTCCAGGATGGCATTCTCAATGCGGCAGTGGGAGCCGATGCCAATGCGCGGCTGGCCGGCACTTTCGTGGATCTGAATGGATTCCAGCGTTTCGTAATAGTCGCACCCGAATACCAGCGTGCGGTTCAATTCCGTGCCCTCCCCCACAAAAATGCGCAGGCCGACGATGGAATTGCTGATCCTGGCGCGATTGATGATGCAGCCGTCGGAAATCACAGCGTGGTCGATTCGCGCGCCGTTGATCTTGGAGGCGGGCAGATAGCGCGGACGCGAGAAGATCGGCGCCTGGACATCAAAGAAATTGAACCGGGGCAGTTCGTTGACCAAATCCAGGTTCGCCTCGAAAAATGAGCGGATGCCCCCGATGTCCTCCCAGTAACCCCGGAATACATGGGAGAAAACCCGGTGCGTTTTGAGGGCGCCCGGAAGGATGTGTTGGCCGAAATCCGAGCGGTCGTTGTCCAGCAACTCGCGGAGCAAATCACGGTTGAAAAGGTAAATGCCCATCGAGGCGAGGAACGATTCGCCACCCACCGGGAGCTGCAGCCGAGACTGCATTTGCGCGGTGAGCCTGAGCGAATTGAGCACCCCGGCTTCCTTGGGCTTTTCGACAAAGCGCGTAATGCGGTCATCGTCAACGATTTCCACAATGCCCAGAGCCTGGGCCTGGTTCGGGCCGACCGGCTGCGTGGCAATGGTGATGTCTGCGCCCGTCTGGCGGTGGTGCTCGACCATTTCTTGGAAGTCCATCCGATACAACTGGTCCCCGCTCAAAACCAACAGGTAGTTAAAGTCGTGGTGGAGGAAGTGGATCAGATTTTTGCGTACCGCATCCGCCGTGCCGGCGTACCATGAACTTTGCTGGAAGGTCTGTTGCGCGGCAAGAATTCCCAGGAAGCCATCGGAGAACTCCTCAAACTTGTAGGTTTGCGAAAGGTGCCGATGCAGGGAGGTGGAATTGAACTGGGTCAGAATGAAAATGAGCCGGAAGCCGGAATTGAGACAATTGGAGATCGGGATGTCAACGAGGCGGTATTTGCCGGCGAGCGGCACCGCGGGTTCGGCTCGGTGCTTCGTGAGCGGAAACAACCGCGCCCCCTGGCCCCCACCCAAAATGACACAGAGGACCTTGCTGGCATCGGCTGTTTGGCGAGTGCGTGGCATAAACAATCATGCGCGACTGCTGGACAAAATTAAACCGCAGCCCCACCGTAATGCAAGCGGAAGATTTCTGTTTCTCCAATGCCATGTCCGCGGTCATTCACTTTGAATACACCAATTTCACGTTGCGGACAGTTCAACTCCGTTTCAGCCCGAATTCCGAAGTCGAATTTCGTTACGCCCGTAGCGCAGGCTTTCCAGCCTGCGGGTTCTGGCGACTTTCCAGTCGCCAGTTCCCGCGCGGAAACACGGGACTGGAAAGTCCCGTGAACCCGCAGACAGGAATGTCTGCGCTACAACACGTTGCCTCGGCTGCGCCACTGGCAACTTCGGAATCCGGGTTCAGTCATGGTCGTAAGATGATTCAAATCTTCAACGCGTCCTTCGTAACCGCCCCCGCGGATGCGCCCGTAACCGGCGCGGCGATTTCGCCAGCACATTGGAGGTAAAGCCTTGCCCCGCGCGGCCAGGCTTAAGCTACACGCTCAAGATGCCGCCCTGGCTCGCGTTGGTGACCAGCTTTTGATACCGCGCCAGCCAGCCGCGAAGTGGCCGGACGGTGGGCTGCCAATGGGTCTTGCGTTCGGCCAGTTCCGCCGCGGAAACCAAGATGTCCATTGTTCGATTCGGAAAATCAATCCGCAGCCGGTCGCCCGCTTTCAGCAAACCAATCGGTCCGCCTTCCGCCGCCTCCGGCGAAACGTGGCCGATGCACGCGCCCGCCGTGCCGCCGCTGAACCGCCCGTCGGTGACGAGCGCGCACTTGTCTCCCAGCCCCATGCCCGCGATGTAGCTGGTGGGCGACAGCATTTCCTGCATGCCCGGCCCCCCGCGCGGGCCTTCGTTGCGGATGACCACCACGTCGCCCGCCTTCACTTTGCCCGCGAGAATGCCGGCGCAAGCATCGTCCTGGCTTTCAAAAATCACGCACGGGCCTTCAAACACGAAACCAGGC
>Ga0316217_10006326_pt1 | contig 11768 bp, 10 predicted proteins | sample 1anoAmetaG_FD_203633 | JGI IMG/M metagenome (GOLD analysis project Ga0316217, IMG submission 203633) | Freshwater microbial communities from Trout Bog Lake, Wisconsin, USA - 1anoA | ecosystem: Environmental > Aquatic > Freshwater > Lake > Hypolimnion/Profundal zone | place: USA: Wisconsin... | reverse complement strand
CGACCAGATGGACGATTTTCTGGAAGCCCGCGCCGCCCGCATTGAAACCGAAGGCGGCCCCGACTCCGCGACAATTTCTCTCAACTGCCTCAAGGATGACTTCACCTCCGTTTTCGGCCTCCTCCGCGAATTGCTGACCACTCCCGCCTTCCGCGAAGACAAACTCGCCTTGGCCAGACAGCAGTTGAACACCCGCATTGCCCGCCGAAATGATGAACTCAGCAGCATCGCCACGCGCGAGGCCCGGCGCCTCGCCTACGGCAAGGACAACCCTTACGCGCGCTATCCGGAGTATTCCACGGTGGCCGCCGTTACCCGCGACGACCTCCTGCAGTGGCACGCTCGCTTCGTTCAACCAAATAATATTCTGCTCGGCGTGGTGGGTGACTTCGACGCCGCGCACATGGAAGCCCTGTTGCGGGAAGCTTTCGGCGCCTGGCCCAAGGGTCCGGCCGCGCCCCGGCCGAATCTGCAGTTCGCCTCAGCCGCCCCGGGCTTCTACTTCGCCTCCAAGGAGGACGTGAACCAGAGCCTGATCCGCATGGTGGCGCTCGGCATACAGCGCGACAATCCCGACTTTTACGCGGTCTCGGTCATGAACGAGGTCTTCGGGGGCAGCATGTCCTCGCGCCTCTTCAAGTCGATCCGCACGAAGCAGGGACTCGCCTATGCCGTCGGTGGCTCGCTGGGCGCGGCCTACGACCATCCCGGCATCTTCGCCCTCGGCGTGGGCCCCAGGACGGAAAAGACCGCGCAGGCAATCAATGCGCTCAATGAGCAGATTGCCGGATTGCTCAAGGAACCCGCGACCACCACCGAGATTCGCCTCGCCAAGGACGCCATCCTCAACTCGTTCGTTTTTTCCGTCGACACGCCGGAGAAAGTGCTGGGCGAGCGCATGACCTATGAGTTCTACGGCTATCCGCTCGACTCTCTCGAACGCTTCCGCCAGGGCGTGGAAAAGGTGACCATTGCCGACGTGAACCGCGTCGCGCACAAATACGTGAAGCCGGGCATGTTTGCCGTGCTCGTGGTTGGCAACGCCGAAGCCGGCAAGTTGCTCGGCTCGCTGGGCCCCGTCAAGACGCTGGATATCACCATTCCGAGCGAAGCCCGGGAAGAAAAATCGGCCGGCGGCCGTTGACCGATGGCGTGAGGGCCTGGCACGGATGACAATCTGGCAGCGCAGGATGCGCAACCACGGCGATTCCGGCCAATAAGAGAGCCGGCGGCGCGAGCACACGGGGTGCTCGTGCCGCCGGCTGATTTTCTTGCAGATTCGCCCGACTTGGCGCCCCTGTGGACTTAAGCGTAGAAAGCGGCGTTCTTCTGAGCGAAGTCGCCCTTGTCCGCCGGCAGTTCATCGGCGGCGAAAATAGAGTTGGTCGGGCACACCGAAACGCAGGCACCGCAGTCAATGCACTCGTCCTGGTTGATGTACATCTGTTGGACTTCGGCGAACTTCTCTTCGTCCTGCTTGGGGTGGATGCAGTCGGTGGGACAAGCGTCAACGCACAAAGCATCCTTCGTGCAGGTGTCAATGATTACATGTGCCATGTTTCGTTTTCTCCACAATGGTTCTGAATTGTTCCGGAGCCCCCGGAGCGGGCAACAGGTCCGGCGCTGACTGCCATGCTCATCGCCACCTGTCTAGTTTCCTTATTTGAATCGTAATTGGGCGCTCACCAACGGGCTGTGACTTTTGTCACAGTATCGCGAGATGGTTGAACCCGGCCCGAACAACGCTCGGACGACAGGCTTAAGGCGAATCGCCTCCCCGGCGAAGGCGCGCAATTCGCCACCGCCTCCTTGCAAATCGGGTGGTGGGCAACTCGACCTCGCGCACCTCCATGGACCAGCGGCGCCCGCCGCCTATCCTGCCCAGCCGCTGCCGTATCTTCTCCTTCTCGCCGCCGGCTGACGACCTTGCCCGGCGACGTGCAGCCGGATTCCCATACTCAAAATTGCGATTCCCTTATCGGGCAAGGATGGTTTTTTTCTGCTCGGGGGGAACGGCGCCGCCGGGCCCTGAAGGCATCTCACCAGTCAATAGGCCTTTTGCCGCCGAGGATGGAAGTGACGCCAGTGCCTCTGATTCTGATTGTGGATGATGAACCGTCTGTGCTTTATACCACCAAACTCATCCTTCAATCGAAGGGCTACACCGTGGCTGGCGTCGCTACCTCGCAAGAGGCCTTGCAGTTATTGAAAGCCGTCTACTTTGACCTTCTCCTGCTGGATTGCATCCCCGGAAACGACCGGGTCGCACAGGAGGGGAGGCGGATCAATCCAGGCATGCGGATTGCGATCTGCTCCGGCAATCCGGATCGCAACGCGCAGCCGCCGGCCGACGACGTGATCGAGAAACCGATTCCGGCGATCGATCTCCTGCAGCGCGTCGCAACCCTGCTGCGCCACTCCGGCGCCGCTTAAGCTCGGGCAGCATTCCGCCAACGGAAACTCGTTCTCCAGCGCTAGTTGGCTGCGCCATCCCCGGGCGGAAAATGAAGCGCGCGGCGCATGACCAGGGTGAGCGCGCAGACCCCCACCGCTCCGAGCAGCGGTACCAGCATCCCGTAACGTACGGAGTAATGCTGCGCGATTTCTCCCGTGACCCACGGCCATGCCATGCCGCCCGGTACCGCGGAGGCAAACAACAGGCCGAAGACCGCGCCAGTCTCCCGCGGATACCGGTCGCCGGCCACGCTCAGGCCAGTCTGGAAGATCGGTCCGTAGGAAAAGCCCACCACGGCAGCGCCCAGCACCAGCATCCCCAGCGAATGCACCGCCACCAGGAGACCGCAGCCCACCACGCCCAGCAGGCCGCTGAACAGGATGGTGTTGGCCTTGCCCAGGTGAGCTACCACGAAGCCCGCCAGCGTGCGCCCGGCGATCATGGCCGCCCACATCGCCGCCAGCACCGCCGTGGCCGCCTGCGGACTGTGTCCGGCTGCGCCCGCAAAGCTGGAGGTCCAACCCGCCACCGCCGCCTCGTTGCCCGCCTGGAACAGCAGCATCAGCGCCAGGATCCAGAGTCCGGGATAGCGCGCCACCCGCAAACTCTGCAGCAGTGAAAACGCACTCTTGTGACTGGGCGCAGGGAAGCGCAGCAAGGCCAGCAGCACGCCGCAGCCGGCGCAGGTCGCCGCCGTCCACCAGAGCACCTGCGCCGGCCGCAGCACGCCTTCCACGCTCACGAACATCAGCGGCACCGCCAGCGCGCCCACCCCGTAGAAAGCCCCGGCCAGGTTCATCGCCGCCCCGCGCCGCTCGACGTAAACGTCGGAAACCAGCGCGTTGCCCGCTACGTTCAACCCGCCGCCCCCCACCCCGAGCAGCAGAATTAATCCCGCCGCCGAGGAAAACGACGCCGCCACCGCCAGCCCGGTCAGCGCCGCCGCCACCACCAGACTGGAAAGCGCCAGCACCCATTTGCGCCCGAAGCGATCGCTCAACGTGCCTACCGTCAGATCGGAGAGCAGCATGCCCAGGAAGAGCAGCAACAGCAACTGACCCTGCTGGGCGAAATTAATGTGCAGTTGCGCGCGCACCGCCGGCAGACCGAACATCGCCCCCAGCACCGCCATCACGACGCCAAACAGCAACAGCGCCGCACAGCCGGCGGCAAACAGCAGCGGCCGATTGATCGGCGGCGGCACGGAGAGCGGATTTCCTGCGGAAAAACTGGCCTTAGACATGGATTCCCGGTTGGCTGGATTCTCGAACAGCAGCATGATAGCAGCCGCCCAGCGTCACTCTGCCTTATACTGGCGCCCATGGGCCAGGAGCGCGAAATCAAGTTCCTCATCCACCCCGGCGGCGTGCGCGCCCTCCAGCGCCAGTTGCCCGCCGCCGGCTTCCGCTTGCTGACCCCGAGCACCCACGAGACGAATACCCTATACGACCTGCCCGGCCAGCCGTTGCGCCGCCGCGGCGAGTTGCTGCGCCTGCGCCAGTACGGACGGCGGTGGACGCTCACCCACAAAGCCAAGGGCGTTGCGGGACGGCACAAGAGCCGCCTTGAGACCGAGACCGAGGTCGCCAATGGCCTCCAGATGCGCCAGATCCTGCTCGCTCTCGGCTATACGCCCAGCTTTATTTACGAAAAATTCCGCAGCGAATGGACGGACGGCAAGGGCCATGTAGTGCTGGATCGCACCCCGATCGGCGATGTCGCCGAAATCGAAGGCCCGGCGCGCTGGATTGACTCGACCGCCCAGCGGCTGGGAGTCAGCCGCGACCAGTACCTCACCAGCAATTACGCCCAGATGTTCTTCGATTGGAAGCAGCGCACCGGCAGCAAGGCGGAAGCGATGACCTTCAAGGCAGTGCAGACCAAGCCGGATATGAAACGAAGGGCTGGACGAAAGTCCAGCCCCGGAACTGACTGAGAGCCACGGAACCACCGCACCCGCTCTACTTACCGCAGCACTTCTTGTACTTCTTGCCCGAGCCGCAGGTGCAGGGATCGTTGCGGCCGATCTTCTCGCCCGAGCGCACCACCTGCTGGACCTGCTGCGTCTCGCCGCCGCCGGCCATGCGCGCCTGCTCCAGTTCGCGCTTCTTGCGGCGCTGGAACTGCTCTTCCATGTCATCCACGCTGGTGGCCACGCGCCGCGCCCGGCGGCCATCGCTGCGCGTCTGGTGCGGCTGTAGCTCTTCGGCCTGCTCCTGAACCGGAAACTCGTCTCCGGCCGCCGCGCGCTGCCGCTCCCCGGCCGCGTCCAGAATCTGCATCAGGTAGAGCCAGCGCGTCGCCTCTTCCTGGAAGCGCGTCATCATCGCCTCGAACATCTCGAACGACTCACGCTTGTATTCCACCAGCGGATCATGCTGCCCGTAGCCGCGCAGCCCGATGCCTTCCTTCAGGTGATCCATGCTGAGCAGATGATCTTTCCACTGCGAGTCGAGCACGCTCAACATGATCCAGCGCTCGTGGTGGCGCATCTGCTCGGCGCCGATCAGCTGCTCCTTGGCGTCGTATCGCTCCTTGAGCTTCTGGAAGACGGCGTCGCCCAGCTCGGCGCGGTTCAATTGGTCGGGATCGATGCCCTCGGCCAGAATGTCGACCCCGAAGCGGGTAAAGACATCGCTCTTGAGGCCCTGAATGTTCCAATCCTGCGGATGGACCTCCTTGCCGGCGTACTTGTCCAGCAATTCGCTCAGGATGCCGGCGACATGGTCTTCCAGGATCAGATCCTTCTGGTCCAGACCCTCAAGCAAACTGCGCCGCAATCCGTAGACCGCCTCGCGCTGCTTGTTCATTACGTCGTCGTATTCCAGCAGATGTTTACGGGCCTCGAAGTTCTGCGCCTCTACCGTCTTTTGCGCGCCCTCGATCCGCCGGCTGATCAGCTTCGACTCAATCGGCATGCCCTCTTCCATGCCAAGCCGCTGCAACAGCGTTGAAACCCACTCCTTGGCGAAGATGCGCATCAGGTCGTCTTCCAGCGAAAGGTAAAAACGCGAGGCGCCGGGATCGCCCTGGCGGCCGGCGCGCCCGCGCAACTGGTTGTCGATGCGCCGCGCCTCGTGCCGCTCGGTGCCGAGGATGAACAGTCCGCCGAGCCCCACCACCTCTTCGTGCTCGGCGTCGGTCACGGCCTTGTGCTTCTTCAGAATCTCGTTCCACGGCGCAGTCGGCGCCTCGTATTCCGCGCCGCCGTAGTAGAAGTAGGTGATCGTCTCGTCGTCCGGGCGGGCCTCGACCTCGCCGCCTGCCTGCTGCACCAGCCGCGCGATGCCTTTCTTGACGCACTCCTGCTTGGTCATGAATTCCGGATTGCCGCCCAGCAGAATGTCGGTGCCGCGTCCGGCCATGTTGGTCGCGATCGTAATCGTGCCCCGGCGCCCGGCCTGCGCCACGATTTCGGCTTCGCGCTCGTGTTGCTTGGCGTTGAGCACGTTGTGCTCGATGCCCTTGCGCTTCAACAGCGCCGAGAGCCGTTCGGATTTCTCGATCGAAGTGGTGCCCACCAGCACGGGCTGTCCCGCCTCGGCCAGCTGCGCGATTTCGTCGGCCGCCGCGTTGTATTTCTCCTTCTCGGTGCGGTACACCATGTCGGCGTTTTCCACCCGGAGCAACGGCTTGTTGGTCGGAATCACGATAACTTCCAGCCGGTAGATCTTGTCGAACTCGGACGCTTCCGTCTCCGCCGTGCCGGTCATGCCGGCCAGCTTCCGGTACATCCGGAAGTAGTTCTGGAAGGTGATGGTGGCCAGCGTCTGGTTCTCCCGCTCCACCTTCACGTTTTCCTTCGCCTCGACCGCCTGATGCAGACCGTCGGACCAGCGCCGTCCCGGCATCTGCCGCCCGGTGAACTCATCGACGATGATGACTTCACCTTCCTTGACGATGTAGTCGCGGTCGCGCTTATACAGTTCGTGGGCCTTGAGTCCGGTTTCGACGTGGTGCTTGGCATCCCAGTTTTCCGGATCGGCGATGTTGCCGATGCCCAGCAGCTTTTCGACCTTCTCCCAGCCGACATCGGACACCGTGATGGTCTTGTGCTTCTCGTCCACCACGAAATCACCGGTCAACTCGGCGGCCTCTCCCGGCGCGCCTTTGATCTCTTCGCCCTTTTCCAGCCGCGGGATGATGCGGTTGATCTTCGAATACTTGTCGGTGGATTCCTCGCTGGCCCCGCTGATGATCAGCGGAGTGCGCGCTTCGTCGATCAGGATGGAGTCCACCTCGTCCACGATGGCGAAGTTGTGGCCGCGCTGGACGCACTCGCCGAGATCGAACTTCATGTTGTCGCGCAGATAGTCGAAGCCGAATTCGTTGTTGGTGCCGTAGGTCACGTCGGCCGCGTAGGCTTCGCGCCGCTCCTGGTCATCCAGGTCGTGCACGATCACGCCGACGGTCAGGCCGAGGAAACGGTAGATCTTGCCCATCCACTCCGAGTCGCGCTTGGCCAGATAGTCGTTGACCGTCACGACGTGCACGCCCCGCCCCGTCAGCGCGTTCAGATAGACCGGGGCGGTGGCGACCAGCGTCTTGCCTTCGCCCGTCTTCATCTCGGCGATCTTGCCTTCGTGCAGCACCATGCCGCCGATCATCTGCATGTCGAAGTGCCGCATGTTGAGCACCCGGCGGCCAGCCTCGCGCACCACCGCAAAGGCCTCCGGCAGGAGGGCATCGAGCACTTCGTTCTCCGCCCGGCGGCGCTCGTTGTCGAGCTCCCTCAGTCGCTCCAGGTCGGCATCCGGTTCGCCGGCTATGGCAGCGCTCCGCTCGGCGATGCGGCGGCGGAACTCGGTCGTCCGCTCGCGCAACTGCTCGTCGGTCAGATTGCGCAGTTCAGCCTCAAAACCTGCGATCTCTCCCACGCGCGGCGTTAACCGCTTGACCTCACGGTCGTTCCTAGTGCCAAAAATCTTGTCCAGAAGAGCCAAAGCAGTGCGTCCTCAAGTTGGCGGGTTTATTTGCAGCAGTCCGCAGCCGAAACAAAAGCCTAACATATTCGATGGCGCCCCTTCCGGTAAGTCGCATCCCTCCAGCCTGCGGATGGTAACCGCGCTGGCCGGCGTTTTCGTCGCCGGGCGGCCCGACCCAAGTCCGCGAGGATGCAACCGGGCCGAGCGATTTGAGGCTTGACCCTCCGCCGCTTTGCTTTTAACCTGTTGTTTCAGAATAGAAAAGGGACCATAATGTTTCTGGAGACTGTTTCCGTCGATCAGGCGCGCAAGTATATCGCCGCCGGTCGCAAGGCCTGGGAGTACAAGACTAAGAACGTTTCGCTCGGCCCCATTTTCGGACCGGCCTACGACGACCAGCCAGCCGTGAACCGCGCCAAGCAGGTGAATTGCTACGCGGAGAACGTCGAAGAGGCCCAGAAGTGCGCCCGTAGCCTGGGCACCAGCGTCGAGACCGTGGTTTTCCTCGAGCGGGACTAATCACCAGCAACTATCAGCAGATAGGCGGGTTTATCCCTCCCGAGCGCGGTTTCCTCATTTGGGGCCGGCTTGGCGTGTTTTCCCATACCAAGTTACCAAGGGTGGTACCGCGGACCGGCCTTACCGGATTTTTACTTGCCATGTGCCGTGGGTTCGCGTAGAAAGAGCGTCGGGGCGGGGTAAACGGTTCCATTTGAAACTGGAGCGGCCCTGGATAGGCAATAAAGGTGCAACTTCTGAGTACGAAGGGGCATCCGTTCCAGTAGGGCTCTTGGCCCATTCGACTGAATCTGAATCTTATCAACTCAAGGTGATACGGCCTGTTCCAAGATTCAGCCGGCACCGGATATTCCGTTGAACAATTTTGTACCAGACATTCTGGGTTATGCGGCGGCGCACTGTCGTCCGCTGAAAGCGAGAAAGTAATGCGTTCTAACAAGGTTTTTGAAGCTTTACAGACCATGCCGAATCGATATATGCTCTGCCAGCTTGCCTCCAAGGCTACGCGGAAATTCCATCGGCCCAACACCCGCATCCAGGAGACCATGAACGAGGTTCTGGACCGGATTTCCGACGCCCAGCCTAAGCAGGTAGCAGCCGAGAAGCCAGAAATTCCTGAGCAGCGGCGGGCCGCCTAACCAGCAGCCCCGCCCGCCTGCCCGCAACCTGTGCGGCGCCCACTGCCCCAATTTCCTTCCTTGGTGAAATCCCCGTAGGTGAACATGACGATTGCTGAACTAAAAGAAAAAAACATCCAAGAGCTAACCCGCATAGCTCGATCGCTGGACCTCCCCGGCGCCAGCGGCCTGCGCAAGCAGGACCTGATCTTCAAGATTCTTCAAGCGCAGAGCGAAAAAGAAGGCCACATCTTCGCCGAAGGCGTCCTCGAGATCCTGCCCGACGGTTACGGCTTCCTCCGTTCGCCGGATTACAACTACCTGCCCGGCCCGGACGATATCTACGTTTCGCCCTCGCAGATTCGCAAGTTCGACCTCAAGACCGGCGACACCATCAGCGGTCAGGTCCGCCCGCCCCATGAGGGCGAGAAATACTTCGCCCTGGTCAAGATCGAGGCCGTCAACTTCGAGTCTCCCGAAGAGGCCCGCAACAAGATCCTGTTCGACAACCTCACGCCGCTCTATCCGCAGGAGCGGATCAAGCTCGAGACGACGCGCGAAAACGTCAGCGCCCGCGTCATGGACCTGCTCACCCCGCTCGGCAAGGGACAACGCGGCCTGATCGTTTCGCCTCCCCGTACCGGCAAGACGATGCTGCTGCAGAACATCGCCAACAGCATCACCACCAATCACCCCGAGGTGGTGCTGATCGTCCTGCTGATCGACGAGCGCCCCGAAGAAGTCACCGACATGCAGCGCTCGGTGAAGGGCGAGGTTATCAGCTCGACCTTTGACGAGCCCGCCGCCCGCCACGTTCAGGTCGCCGAGATGGTGATCGAAAAAGCCAAGCGACTGGTCGAGCACAAGCGCGACGTCGTCATCCTGCTGGACTCCATCACCCGCCTGGCGCGCGCCTACAACACCATCGTGCCGCCCAGCGGCAAGGTGCTCTCCGGCGGCGTGGACTCCAACGCCCTGCAGCGCCCCAAGCGCTTCTTCGGCGCGGCCCGCAACATCGAAGAGGGCGGCTCGCTGACCATCATCGCCACCGCTCTGGTCGATACCGGCTCGCGCATGGACGACGTGATCTTTGAGGAGTTCAAGGGCACCGGCAACTGCGAAATCATCCTCGACCGCAAGCTGGTCGATAAGCGCGTCTTCCCGGCCATCGACATCCAGCGCTCCGGCACCCGTAAGGAAGAGCTGCTGATCCCCAAGGACGACCTGGCACGCATCTGGGTATTGCGCAAGGTGCTCAACCCGCTGTCGCCCGTCGAAGCCATGGAACTGCTGATCGACAAACTCTCGAAGACCCTCAGTAACAGCGTCTTCCTGTCGAATATGAGCTCGCTATAAGCGGCTCCGGCTCTCATAAGGTAACGCCCTCCGCAAGGAGGGCGTTTTTCATTCCGGTCGGTTCTGCAGCGGCGCATAATTCCCTGGGCAGCCAGATGGCACCCTCCATCCATTCCCGAATGCGGATTCCGGCTTGAGCAGCCAGGTTGCTTTGATGCCGCATGCCTCTTCCCGCCTCATATGCTTCTCTCGGGCCCTTTCATAACCGTTCCTACGCATCATCCTCAGGAGGCGAATATGAGGAAATTTGTCATTCTACTGTCTTTTCTTATACTCATTCCACTGTTGACCTTCTCCCAATCCATGAACATCGGCTTGGCTCGAGCTGCGGCCAGCGAAGTCCGGCAGCAGGCACTTGGGACTGAGCAGTTGACCGGCCCGCGCATGCAGTTGGTGCGGCAACGGACCGGACTCTCGCAAGACCAGATCGTCAAACTCTATAACGCTTCCGGCGCTAAGAACTTCGGACAGTTCGTCTGCGCCATGCTCGCCGCGCAGCAGTTGAAAGTCGATTCCTCCGCGCTGCTCGAGCAGCTTCGCACAGGATGCGTTCGTGAAGGTCTGGTACGGATGGGAGTCGATCGGGAGCGCAGTCGCGTCGCCGTGCGCGCCGCCCTGGATGAAATGGTGGCCGCCAGAAAGTCGGCAGCCTAAGCACTGCAAACCTACCGCCGGGTGCCCCGTTCTGGCCGATCTTGCCAGGGCGGGGCATTTGCTTTCGTTTCCGATCACCTCGAAGCGGGGTTCCGGAAAACCGCAAAGCCGCAATTGGCCTAAGCCGAGCCGCAGCCGCGGGCCGCCGTCAACTGTCCTTCCGGTAAAGCAGGTCGCGAATCGCCTGCCTTCTGGCCTCGTCCATCTCGGCATTGCCGGACGCTGCATCCTTGCGGCCCTTGGCCGTCGCCTCACCCGGTTCGGGTTCGCTGCAATCCAGACAACGGTTCGCGAACCCCGGCTTACCCGGCTTCAACTCAAATTCTTCGCCGCACACTACGCAGGTTTTGATCGGGAATGGCATTTCAGCAAATTCTAAACCAGGCGACGCACGGATTTCACCTGGCTTGTGGCCGGGCTGAAAAACCTCCAGAGCACTTCCCCGCCAAGCCTGGCAATCGGAAACTCGCCTTAATTCCCCGTAACCCAGACCTGCTGATTCGCCTTCAACACAACTCCCCCGCTCCGGCGGCGATCTCCTCAGCAGGCGAAAGCTGAGTGCTAAACTGAGATTTATGGCAGAGATTGAGCGCAAGAAGACGGTCACGGCCAACGTAGGCGGCGTGCGGGTGGGCTCCGAAGCGCCCATCGTCGTGCAGTCGATGACCAACACCGACACCGGCGACATCGCCTCCACGGTGCGCCAGGTTGCGGCCCTGGCCCGTGCCGGATCGGAACTGGTGCGCGTCACCGTGAACAATGAGGCCGCCGCCGAAGCCGTGCCGCGGATCGTCTCTGCGCTCGCCGACCAGGGCGTGACGGTGCCGGTGATCGGCGATTTTCATTACAACGGCCACCTGCTGCTGAAGCGCTTCCCGGCCTGCGCCAGCGCCCTCGCCAAGTACCGCATCAACCCCGGCAACGTCAGCGTGGGCCGTAAGGATGACGACAACTTCCGCACCATGATTGAGGTTGCCGTCGCCAACGGCAAGCCGGTGCGCATCGGCGTTAACTGGGGATCGCTCGATCAGCAGTTGCTGGCGCGCATGATGGATGAGAACGTGCGCTCCGCCCAGCCCCGCGAAGGCCGCGATGTGATGATGGAAGCGATGGTCATCAGTGCGCTGCGCTCCGCCGAGCTGGCGGAGAAGTACGGACTTCGTCGCGATCAGATTATCCTGAGCGCCAAGGTGAGCGGCGTGCAGGACCTGATTGATGTCTACCGCTCGCTGGCTGCGCGCT
>Ga0316217_10006325_pt1 | contig 11773 bp, 9 predicted proteins | sample 1anoAmetaG_FD_203633 | JGI IMG/M metagenome (GOLD analysis project Ga0316217, IMG submission 203633) | Freshwater microbial communities from Trout Bog Lake, Wisconsin, USA - 1anoA | ecosystem: Environmental > Aquatic > Freshwater > Lake > Hypolimnion/Profundal zone | place: USA: Wisconsin... | reverse complement strand
TAGTACTTTTTCTAGTAGTATCAATAACGGATCTCAGGATAGCAAACCTTGTTGCTCCCTTTTCAGTTCTAAATTGCCCTGACACTTTCGATTTCACTTTTACATTTCTGATGGCTCTTTCGGAAGCATTATTATCAGGTGGTACATTTTGATGATAAAGAAATGTAAGGGTACTTTCTTTATTTTTTATCAGTCGGTTTATAAATGCCTGTACTTTTTTATGTGAAGAAGCCTGTTGATGTTCTATTAATAATTTGTCTAGTCTGCTTTGTATGGCAAGTACTTGTTCATTTCTTTCCAACAGAGTCTCCCCATGAACAATCATAATCATAAATTCCTAGCTTGGGCGACTCTGTGCTTATCTTTTTCAGATTGTATTCTGTTTGCGCGAGGGGCTTAGCCGATAATCCTTTTGCTGAGCTCGCCTTTTGGCAAGCTCAAAAACCGTTCAACCTCGCGCAGCAAAAGATAGCAGTGGCTACCTTGAGCGAGAAGCCGAGCTGGAACGACTGATTACAGACAGGTCAATCATGCATTGGGAGGATGGTTGCGAAGTATGTGCCCTGAAAATACAAGCTATTGGTTATCAATTAGCATTTAGCTTTAATTCAATATTAAAGGGTTGAAAATTAAAAATTACATTAGATACAATTCATTTTTTGGTTTAGGGTGGTACAGGGGTATAAGCTACTGTTTTATTTTTGTTTAAAATTCTGTCTTAACTAACAGTTGTTATTTTATATTTGTTGCATAATTATTTTCTTCTATGCAATATGAAGCAATTTCGGTGTTCGATATGTTCAAGATTGGAATTGGTCCTTCCAGTTCTCATACATTAGGTCCATGGAGGGCAGCACTACGTTGTCTGGAAGAAATACAACAGTCTTATTCACTATCAAATGTAATTAAGGTAGAAGTGCTGTTATATGGTTCTCTGGCTAAGACAGGCATAGGTCATGGAACTGACATAGCAGTTCAGCTTGGCCTGATGGGCGAAGATCCTGAAACGATTGTAGTAGAGGATGTGCAGACAATTATTAAAAAGATTGCTACTGATAAAAGTATAGTACTTGGAAAAGAAAAATCCATACCTTTTAATCCATCGCTGAATATTCATTTCCTGAAAAATGAGAGTCTTCCTTTTCATCCAAACGGACTTAGTTTTCTGGTGGAACTGGATGGAAATATTCATGTAAGTTTTACTTACTTCTCCATTGGGGGTGGATTCATTATAAAGGAAGGGGAAATAAATAATGCAGGCAAGAAAAAGGTTTCGCTACCCTTTCCTATTAATACAGCAGATGACCTGCAACACTGGTGCATGAAAACAGGATTGAGTGTACATGAAGTAGTGATGGAGAACGAACTGGCCTGGAGAACGGAAGAAGAAGTGAAGCATAATCTGCTGCATATATGGCATACCATGAGGGATTGCATATATAAGGGTTGCCATACAGCAGGGTTTCTGCCTGGTGGTCTGGATGTGCATAGAAGAGCCTTTGATCTGAACCGGAAACTACTGATTAATAAACCATATAATAATTATACTGAATGGCTGAATATTATTACCTCGCAAACCAATAATTTCAGCAATATTATCGACTGGGTTAGCTGCTTTGCCTTAGCGGTGAATGAAGAGAATGCTTCGTTTGGCAGGGTAGTAACGGCACCTACGAATGGAGCTGCAGGAGTAATACCTGCTGTACTGCAGTATTTTGTGGCTTTCTGTAATGGTAATGATGAAGAAAAGATTATCAACTTTCTGCTGACGGCTGCTGAAATAGGAAGCATCTTCAAGAAGGGGGCTACTATCAGTGCTGCCATGGGCGGTTGTCAGGCTGAAATAGGTGTGAGTAGTGCGATGGCTGCTGCTGCCCTTGCCGAGAGTCTTGGGGGCAATCAAAAGCAGGTAATGATGGCCGCTGAGATAGCTATGGAACATCATCTTGGACTGACTTGCGATCCGGTTGGTGGTCTGGTACAGATACCTTGTATAGAAAGGAATACCATGGGAGCCATAAAGGCTATTATGGCTGCACAACTGGCTTTGCAGAGTACACCTGATTTTGCTAAAGTCAGTCTTGATAAAGTGATTAAAACACTATGGAATACAGCACTGGACATGAACAGCAAATACAAAGAGACTTCGGATGGTGGACTTGCAGTACTGATACCGGTGGGCTTGAGTGAATGCTAGAACAGGAGTAAGGAGTCAGGAGTCAGGAGAAATACAAATACAGTAGAAAGGTGATAGGAGTAATTAATACATTTTTTGTCTTGAATATAATGAGTATTTAAAAGAAGAGATGATTTAGTTTTTAGTTTTTTAAAGCTTTAGTTTTTGTATTTCATTTGTATTCATTATCAAATTATCACATTAACTTGCTACCCATATCAGACAAAGATTGTTGAGGTCTTTGTGGTACAGTGTTAACGGCTGATGTTCATTTTCGGATATAAATCTTGCATGCAATTTAAAACAATCCTCTTTTGTAATAGAGTCTATTCTGAGCATTTCCTTGAAATCAACATTACCGATTCCCCACCATTTAAACATTGCTTCCTTGGCACACCAAAGCATAGTATTGAAATGATTGGGATCTGTATTGTCGCCCAAAGTATTCATCAGATGCCTTTCGTCTGGATGTATAAATTTATCTGAAATAATAGTAGCCTTGCCGGTAGGGATTTCAATATCGATACCAACTCTGCAATTACTGCTGACGATAGCAGCAGCATAATCTTTCGAATGCGATATAGAGAAATGATACTTGTTGTCGGCCAGAAAAGGTTTCAAGGTGTCTGCTATCATAATCTCGTTGTAAGGAAAATCAGGATATAGATGTTGCAGTAAATACCTGCCTGCAAGATGTTGTAACCTCTTTTTAGGATGCTTTATACTTCGGTGAATCGGAATATAATCGAGAAAGAATTGTTCTTCTTCCTCAATCTTCCAGACAGCGACTTTAGTCGCTACGTTAATATCTTGTTGATAAATTATAGGCACAATTATGAATGATTTTTACCTTATCCGAATACTATTTATTAATTTGTACCTTTAATTAACGTTTTTATTTAAAAAATAGTACATGATCCTGAGTGATATTAGAATTCTGGAAGAAATAGGTAAGGGAACCATTAAGATAGAACCTTATGACAGGGAATGCTTAGGCAGCAATAGTTACGACGTACATCTTGGTTATACTCTGGCTAAATATGTGGATGCAGAACTGGATGCAAAAAAGCATAATAAGATAGAAAGTTTTGAAATACCGGATGAAGGTTTTCTGTTGCTACCTCATGAATTTTATCTAGGAGTTACCCTGGAATATACCGAAACACATGCCCATGTACCTTTTCTGGAAGGAAAATCATCTACTGGTCGTTTGGGTATTGATATACATGCAACAGCAGGAAAAGGTGATGTAGGTTTCTGTGGAAACTGGACACTGGAAATTTCGGTAAAGCAACCTGTTCGTATTTATAAGGGGATGCCTATTGGTCAGTTGATTTATTTTCCTGTAGATGGAGAAATAGAAGTAAAATACAATCAGAAGAAGAATGCCAAATACAGCGGACAACCCAATATGCCTATAGAAAGTATGATGTGGAAGAACAGCTTCTAAAACAGGAGACTGGAGTAAGTAGAAGCTTGCAGAATTAGACATTTACTAGTAAACTTATAATAAAAAGCCCCGGAATACCGGGGCTTTTCGATTAACTCACTCTTAATTTACGCTTAAATTGGTATTCAATAGGACATTAATTATTTATCAATAAATATTAGTGTCTTCTATGCATTTCTCTTCTTCCTTCATTTCTGTATTCTCTTCCACGTCCATAGTTATAATAGTTTACAGATCTGCCGTAAGCTACTCCACGAGGAGCATAACCATATCCGTAATTAACCGGGTAACTTCCGTATGCGCCATAACCACCATATCCCACTACTACTGCTGGTACAACCTGCACTATAGGTCTTACATGTCCTACGTATCCACGATGTCTGATGTATCCGCCATAAACCGGACGACCAATACCAACCTGTACATTCATTCTAACCTGAGATTTACTTTCTGTTGCCATAAAGCTTCCTGTAATAAGAGCAATGACTAATAAAATCTTTTTCATAACCTTTATTTTAATAAATATTACTTATCCAAATTTCGTGCCAGACTCAAAATTATTTTATTGTAATCATTTTTCCGACTTATTGGTCAGGTTATTATATTTGTACTAACAATCGTTTGTTTTTCGTTAATCAGAAGCTTGAAATATTATAATTAGAACGTATGAATAAGGTTTATTTAAACGCAGATGATGCTATTGCCGATATACAGGATGGATGCACATTGATGTTAGGTGGATTTGGATTATGTGGTATTCCGGAGAATTCAATAAATGCATTGGTTCGTAAAGGCTGTAAGGATTTAACCTGTATTTCAAATAATGCCGGTGTTGATGATTTTGGTCTGGGTTTATTGTTGAAAACCCGTCAGATCAGGAAAATGATCAGTAGTTATGTTGGGGAAAATGCCGAGTTTGAAAGACAACTTTTAAGTGGAGAACTGGAAGTGGATTTAACTCCTCAGGGAACACTGGCAACCAAGATTCAGATGAGAGGAATGGGCATTCCTGCCTTCTTTACTCCGGCAGGTTATGGAACGGAAATAGCTATAGGTAAAGAGGTGAGAGAGTTTGATGGTAAAATGTATTTGATGGAACATGCCTTGCAGGCTGACTTTGCCATAGTAAAAGCATGGAAGGGAGATACATTGGGGAATCTTGTTTTCAGAAAGACCACCAAAAACTTTTCTACTTCTATGGCTAAGGCTGGTGATATAACTATTGTAGAAGTAGAACATTTGGTTCAGCCGGGTGAAATAGATGCCGACCAGGTGGATGTGGCAGGAGTATATGTACATCGCATTTTCCAAGGCAGCAATTATGAAAAAAGAATAGAAAGAAGAACAACACGCATGATCAATTAATTCATTCAAATATTAATATAACTTATTATCATATTGTTTTATGGCTTTAGATAAATACGGAATTGCAAAAAGAATTGCTCAGGAATTAGAGGATGGAATGTATGTAAACCTGGGAATAGGAATTCCTACCCTTGTGGCAAATTATATTCCGGAAGGAATAGATGTTGTATTGCAAAGTGAGAATGGAATATTGGGTATTGGGCCCTACCCAACAGAAGATGAAATAGATGCAGATCTGATAAATGCAGGAAAAGAAACAGTAACAGTGATACCCGGCTCTGCATTTTTTGACAGTGCTGAAAGCTTTGGGATGATTCGAGCAGGTAAGATTGATCTTACTATTTTAGGAGCAATGGAAGTAAGTGATACAGGTGATATAGCCAACTGGAAAATTCCTGGTAAAATGGTGAAAGGAATGGGAGGGGCAATGGACCTTGTAGCGAGTGCAAAGAATATTATCGTTGCAATGATGCATACAAATCCTAAAGGAGAAAGTAAGTTGTTACCTGCTTGCCAGTTGCCGCTTACAGGTGTTGGTTGTGTAAAGAAAGTAGTAACTGAAATTGCTGTAGTAGAGATAACTTCTGAAGGCTTTAGATTGTTGGAAAGAGCTCCGGGTATAAGTGTTGAAGAAATAGTTGCTAAAACTGCAGGAAGACTAATAGTGCCACATTATGTACCGGAAATGAAATTGTAAAATAGGATCAATTAATTTCAGAGATATGAAACATTAAAAGACCTCTTTTTACAAAGAGGTCTTTTAATGTTTGAGTAATGTATTAATTTTTTCTTCTCTTCAATTCATTCTTTATCAATGCCAGTTCCTTGTTGGTCTGACCACTGATGCTGCTGTTTTCCTGAGCCCTGCGCATCAGATAAGGGATAACATCTTTTAAAGGTCCAAATGGTAAGTACTTGCTGACATTACATCCTTCTTTTGCAAGATTGAAAGTAATATGATCACTCATGCCATATAATTGAGAAAAATGTACATGATGATGATTTATTGGTAATCCTTTTTCTTTTAATAAATCAAATGCCAGTCTGTTACTATCTTCATTGTGAGTGGCAACTATGCAGGATATTTCATCAATATTTGAAATACAGTAACCAATAGCTTCATCAAAGTCACGGTCTGTACCTGCTTTGTCCTGTTGAATAGGTGAAGGGTAGTTCTGATCTGCAGCTCTTTCCCTTTCAGTTTCCATATAAGCACCTCTTACCAGTTTGATTCCGAGTATGAAATGACGCTGACGGGCTATTCGATGAAACATTTTCAGAAAGTTTAGTCTGTCATGACGATACAATTGAATAGTATTGTATATAACAGCTTTTTCTTTATTGAAAGTTTCCATCATTTCAATAACCAGTCTATCTACAGGATCCTGAATCCAACTTTCTTCAGCATCAATTAATACACCAATATTTTTTTCAGCAGCTACTTCACAGATCTCTTTAATTCTGTTTTTTACTCTTTCCCATTCAATCATCTCATCTTCATGATCATGTATTCCACTTCTTAACCTAGGAGAATCATTTAATTTTTCTAATAAACTAAATCTGGCAATACCAGTTATTTTAACACTGATAAATGGAATATTAGGCTGAGTAGATGCATAGTTTATTACGTCTTTAAATACACTTGTAGCTTTGTCGAAGTCGGCTTCATCCTGTTTTCCTTCAACACCATAATCCAGAATGACCTGTACTCCATAACTACCTAGTAAATTGCATATTGGAGCAGTTTCTGCAAGGGTTTCACCACCTACAAATTGTCGGAAAATAGTGTCACGGATTATTCCATGTATTGGCAATCCTGTTTTCAGAATAAAAGGTGTTATCCTGGTACCAATTGGTACAAATAATGGATAACTCATTGTGTTGAAAAGGAACTTAGCCTTTTTCAATTCTTTGCTGTTCTTGTATGCAAATGCATTTTCTGTATTATCAAATGATAAACTCATATCAGTTTCATTAATGCTACGAATATCGTATGCGATTGTTAAAGTAAAAAATAATGTACTTAATCGATTTCAATTACTTCTAATTATTAACATTTTCAACTGTGTAATTGTGACACAATCTAAAGGTGATATTTGAAATTTAAATAATATAAAATAACCTGTTATTACTCTATTAGTAATTTTCCTGATAATTTATTGCCAGTCAAAGAAGTTATATTAACTATATACAAACCCTTACTTAATCCTTCAAGATTAATGGTGGAATTATTACTGTTGATATTTTTTTTCAGTATTAGTATCTTGCCATTTAAGTCTGTAATCTTAATAGTACTAATATTCTGACCGGTAATATTTACAAAATTCTTAGCCGGATTTGGATATATATTGAATTCAACATTTAAAGAAAGATCAACATTAATCACTTTACTATATGTAAAATGTCCATTTTTATCAAACATTTGCAATCTATAATAGAGAGTTGGTTCATTCTTCAATTTAGTAACATTGCTATCGGTATAATTATAAGTACTAATATCAGTTACATTACCTATAGCGTTAATCGTACCAATGTCCTTAAAACTATTGCCATCTGTACTTCGCTGAACTATAAAATATGCAGAATTCACTTCGGTAGTGGTTTGCCATGTACAATTAGTATTTGTTGCAGCAAGATATGCCTGAAAGCTTAATAGTGTAAGAGGAACATTCGTAGTCATAATAACTGGTAATGAAACAGCTGATGTAGTAGTTATACAATTTGCATTGCTGACCATAGAACAAGTAACACTGTCACCCGCTTTTAATGTAGTAGAAGTATAAGTACCCGACGTGCCGCTTTGAACCACTGCAGAATTTACCATGAAGATATATGTAGGAGATATACCACCATAAGTAGGAGTTGCAGTAAATATAACCAGACTACCATTTGCTACTATCGAGGAAGAACTTAATAATACAGATGGAATATTTGGAGTATTGACTGTAATGGTAGCTACATTATAAATACTATCACAACCAAGTATACTTCTGACGGTATCTTTTACAATAGTTGAATTAGTATAAGTAATGCCTTTGTAAACAACACTGTTACAACCCGAAAATGTAGTTGGATTTGTTGAAGCTATTATTTTTGTTACAACTAAATAGGCTACGTTGTAAACACTATCGCAACCCTGTACACTTCTAACAGTATCTCTTACAATTGTTGATGAAGTATAAGTTATGCCCTTGTATACAATACTATTACAAGCGCTATAAGGAATATTTTTTGTAATTGCTACAATAGGTGTAATAACAATGTTTGCTACATTGTAAACACTATCACAACCCTGTACACTTCTAACAGTATCTCTTACAATTGTTGATGAAGTATAAGTTATGCCCTTGTAAATAATATTGTTACAAGCATTATAAGAAATAGTTTTAGTTACTACAATGATTGGAGTAATAACAATGTTTGCTACATTGTAAATGCTATCACAACCCTGAATACTTTTAACGGTATCTGTAACTATTATAGATGAAGTATAAGTTATTCCCTTATAAATAATACTGTTACAGGCACTATATGGAATATTTTTTGTAACAGCAACGATAGGTGTAATAACGATGTTTGCTACATTGTAAACGCTATCACAACCCTGAATACTTTTAACTGTATCTGTAACTATTATAGATGAAGTATAAGTTATGCCCTTATAAATAATACTGTTACAGGCACTATAAGGAATATTTTTTGTAACAGCAACGATAGGTGTGATAACGATGTTTGCTATATTGTAAATGCTGTCGCAACCTTGCGTACTTCTAACGGTATCTCTTACGATTGTAGATGAAGTATATGTAATACCCTTGTAAACAATACTATTACAAGCGTTATATGGAACAGCTTTAGTTACAGCAATGATTGGAGTAATAACAATGTTTGCTACATTGTAAACGCTATCACAACCCTGAATACTTTTAACGGTATCTGTAACTATTATTGATGAAGTATAAGTTATTCCCTTATAAATAATACTGTTACAGGCACTATAAGGAATATTTTTTGTAACAGCAACGATAGGTGTAATAACGATGTTTGCTATATTGTAAATGCTGTCGCAACCTTGAGTACTTCTAACGGTATCTCTTACGATTGTAGATGAAGTATATGTAATACCCTTGTAAACAAAATTGTTGCATGCTGCATATGAAACATTGTTTGTTACTGCAACTAAATGTGATATTGTAATGTTTGCTACATTGTAAATACTGTCTGAACCATAATATGTTTTTAAAGTATCTCTAACTATAGTAGATGTGGTGTAAGTTTTCCCTTTGTAAATGTATTGATTACATCCGTTTAAGTAAATTATATCAGTTATAGGTTTCAGATTAAAATAAACTACAAACCTTTGCTGATAAGTTGCTGCATTTGCAGTTAAAGCAGTAAAATAAATAATATTACTATCTACATTTAATTGAGTTGATTTGCCTGTAAATTTATCTAATATAAAACCTTGTATAGTTGTATCAATATTGGTAAACTGTGTAGCATCTACTTTAAATTTATATAATGAATCATTAGTAACCTGGTTTATATATAAAAATATAGAGTCACCTCCTTTAGGATTTGGAAGACCATCAATAGAAAGATATTCAGAACCAACATAAAAATAGATATTTTCACCTCCATTAAATAACTTTCTGGAATCTTCTGGCCCAATACCTTTTTTAAAGCTGGAATCGAAAACAACTACAGATCCATCTACATTTGAATACCCTACTCCATAAAAGTATTTGTTTAAAGTAAACTGAATCATATTGGGGTTTCCAAAAGGGCTGCGTTTATATGAATGGTTTTTGTTATTGATATTTGAACCCAAAACAGTTTCTGAACCAACAGTAAAAATGCTGATTATCAAAATTAGGCGGAGTAGAAAGGTATAATTTTTCATGACACAAATTTAACTGTAATACGATGAAAAGACCAAGATTATGTTTAGTTATTATTATTTTACTGAGGAGAATATCAAATAAGGGCAGTTTTAAACCATTTTTAAATTAAAAAGTAAGTTCAATTGTAAATAAAAATTCACTATTCCGCACAAAAGTGATTTATATTAAAAAAAAATCATGAGGAATTATTAAAATTAACTCCTCATGATTAAATAAATATCTAATAAGGATGTGTTCTGATTAGTATTGATAACTATGATATCCGGCAGCATGGTAGAAACCTTCGTCAACTTTCTTACGACCAATTGCTTGTTCAAGATCAACAGGTACAATATTACTTCCTTGCAAAGCAACCATATAACCATATTGCTTTTCAATAATTAATTCAGCGGCTTTTGCACCAAACTTTGTTCCAAGTACCCTGTCGAAAGCTGTAGGAACTCCACCTCTTATCATATGACCAAGAACTGAGAACCTTGTTTTAATTCCGGTTTTTTCTTCCAGTAGATTTGATAGTGTAGCACCTATATGTTTTTGCTCCATTCTTATATTACCATAGCCATCTTTTTCCAGAGAATTGTAATCTATGTGCATTTCTTCCAGATCAAAACCTTCAGCAACACATATAATAGTATAAAACCTGCCGTTTTGTTTTCTATCTTCAATAATACCGGCTATTTCATCAAGTGTTCTTGGGAATTCAGGAATCAATACTACGTGAGCACCTCCGGCTAATCCGGCTTGTAAAGCAATCCAGCCTGTATTCCGTCCCATAACTTCTACAACAAAACATCTTGAATTACATTTAGCATTAGTATGTAATTTGTCAATTGCTTCTGTAGCTACATAGGAGGCTGTGTCGAAACCAAATGAATAATCAGTGCCAGATATATCATTGTCAATCGTTTTAGGCACGGCAACAATATTAATACCCTTACGTTGAAAATGATCTGCAACACCAAGTGTATCGTCCCCGCCAATTACAACAATTGCTTCAAGACCTAAATTGTCAATTATAGTTTTACATCTTTCATAAGCGTCAGATTGTTTTAATATATTTACTCTCGATGACTCAAGTAGTGCAGGGCCTAGAATATGTGATTCGTCTACTTCGTCAATTCCAAGTTGTCTGTAATTTCCTTCTATAACTCCTTCCCATCCTTTTTCAAATCCATACACCTCAATATCGTGAACAAGGCACTTTGGTACTAAACTTTTAATAATACTATTTACTCCCGGGCATTCACCGCCTCCAGTTAAAATTCCTATCTTTCTCATATTTACTATCATTTAGGGTGACTAAGGTACTAAGGAATTCCGAAACTTGTAAAACTTTTGTCATTTGAACCAAGATATTTATTAATTGGGGGGATTTATTATACTTAATGTTACTTTTGCACCCTTTTATGAAATCAAAAAAATTACATCAGGATAAAGTTAACATCATTACACTTGGTTGTAGCAAGAACTTAGTAGACAGTGAGGTCTTTAGTGGTCAACTGATGGCTAACGACATTGATGTGGTTCACGAGAATACCAGAAATGACCACAATATTGTTGTGGTGAATACATGTGGGTTCATTGATAAGGCTAAGGAAGAAAGTATAAATACTATTCTGGAACAGGTAGATAAGAAAAGAAAGGGGAAGTTGGATAAAGTTTATGTAACTGGATGTTTAAGCGAGCGTTACAGAAATGATCTGATGAAAGAAATACCTGAAGTAGATGCCTGGTTTGGTACTTTGGAATTGCCCCTGATGCTTCAACAATTTAATGTTGATTATAAAAAAGACTTATTGGGTGAAAGGTTATTGGCAACTCCTAAACATTATGCTTACTTAAAGATCAGTGAAGGTTGTAACAGAACCTGCTCATTTT
>Ga0316217_10006324_pt1:0-5000 | contig 11774 bp, 11 predicted proteins | sample 1anoAmetaG_FD_203633 | JGI IMG/M metagenome (GOLD analysis project Ga0316217, IMG submission 203633) | Freshwater microbial communities from Trout Bog Lake, Wisconsin, USA - 1anoA | ecosystem: Environmental > Aquatic > Freshwater > Lake > Hypolimnion/Profundal zone | place: USA... | reverse complement strand
CAGGTCTCGCAACCGACAACACCGGTGTACTAGCAGGCTTTCGCTTGGGTATACGTTTTCACTTTGACCAGTGTATTGATACAAGCTCCCCATCATTCGCCGCTTTACTGCGCAACCCAGAGGGCCGCAACGGTGTAAGCCGCAAAGGAGCCCCGTTTAGGGGCATCCAGTTTCATCGAAAGCGAGCGGGGGTGTCGGGTCGATGGCGGGAGAAACCGCTGCCGAACCCGACCCACCGCAACGCATTGTCGCTCATGACAAGAGGCCAAAGCCCCCTTTTCGCAGCCAAAACAGCCAAAAGAGACCCGGAAACATTATAGTTCCTCGAGAACTTTTCGGACTGAAACGCCGCTCAGTCGTACGGAAGATCAGCCGTATTCTCCGGCTTTTACTCTCCCCTGCTTCCCATGATGACGTCCTGCAGGGATAGCCGCGGCCCCGTAATATCCGGAAACAATTATTGTCTATGTACGCAGTGGCTGTCACATCAAAAAAGTCCTCGAGGAATTATAGTTGCTCGAGAGTATACCGGAGCTTTGGCTGATGTGATCACTAACATAAAGGGCCGCGCGGCGGGCAGCGCCGGTTAGGAACCGCAATAATAGGGGGCACTAATCGGAGGCCAATCAATACGACACGCCAGTATTGCGGACCTGTCACATCAAGCCGACAAGGTACAGAGTTGCCGCCGCCGCACCGGTGCCGGCTAAGAGGTGCCGGTCCGCTTTGGACACACCCGCACTTCCGCCGCTACTAGAAGTCTGACTAGTACCTTTCGGGCTTCCCTTAAAGGGGCCTTCGACTTGTCGGGCTTCCTTTAAAGGGCCTCCTTGGCGGGCTTCCTTTAAAGGGGCCTCCTTGGATTGGTTCCTACGGATCAGCGGCCGGGTCCGGCTTTCGGTCCGGTGCGCCGGGTCTGCGGGTCTGCGGGTCCAATTGTGACACCGGCACCGGACGGCATCGGCGCCTTTCGGGAGACATCGTTTCATATTCAATCTAGGACATTTAGTATGGGCGGCAGAGGCAAGACCGCAATGATGCGGCATAGCCACGCTTAGCCGGTGTGGGACCGGTTAGCCGGCGCTTAGCCGGTGTCGCGATTATTTTGAGAGCTTTTGGATGTACCGCATAGCCGGCGCTGAGCCGGTGCGGGGCCGGTTAGCCGGCCCTTAGCCGATGCGGGCGATTGAAGCCCTTGGGGCCAACCCGCAACCGTCCTAGCACACGGAGGCTCGATCAAAGTGAGGCTAGCTAAGGTTTAATGTGGCGCAACGCTGAGAATGAATTCAATTGGAAAATACTTCTATTCCATTCGAATTCATGAATTTGGATTAGCGGCGCACAACCCCATCTCATGCAGTAACATGCTCTGCTTTACTGCAAACTCTCTTGGATGGAGTGCGCACAACTTCTATTTTATGCAGCTTCGCTTCATCTCAGGCAGCATCATGCTCTGCTTTACTTCGAATCCATTTCGAGTTCGAGTGCGCAAAACCTCATTTCGTGCAATTTCGAGCTTTGTTTTACCTCGAACTCAGTTGGGGTCACCGCGTACGATCTCATGCAGCTTCATGCTCTGCTTTACTTCGAACTCATTTAGAGTGACTGAGCACAACTTTATTCACGCAACTTCGAGCTTTGCTTTACTTGGAACTGAGTGGAGGTAACCGCGCACGATCTCATGCGGCTTCATGCTCCGCTTTACTTCGATCTCATGTAGAGTGACTGCGCACAACTCTATTTCATGCAACGTCGTGCTTTACTTCACTCCTCCGCACTCAATAGGAGCGACCGCGCACGATCTCGTGCAATTACATGCCTTGCAAGTTCACTTCGAACTCATAGGAGTAACCGCGGAAAAACTCAATCTGTGCAACTCCCTTGAATTTGGCTTCACTTCGAACTCAGTCAACTTGTCTTTGCTTTACTTCGAACTCATTTGCAGTAACCACGCACGAATTTCAGGCCGCGCTATACCTCGAACCCAATCGGAGTGACCGTGCACGACCTCAGGTCATGCAACCTCCTTTTTGGTTCACTTCGAATTCATTCAACTCTATGCTTTGCTTTACTTCGAAATTATGCGAAACACGTCACGACCATTTCCAATCAAGCTTTCACCTGGAACTTATTTGGAGTGAGCGCACGACCGCATGTTATTCAACTTCATCCTGCGCTTCAACTAATTCGAATCATCGCACGATGTGGACTCATTCGAACAGAGAGGAAATTGCAAACGATGGCATAGCTCAGACAATTAAACCTCGAAATTGTTGACGAATGAAGCATCTTACAATTCTTAAAACCACATACATATTCTTTCCTAAACGGTCAATTTAATTTTGCGCCGTTTCTTAAGTTATTCTAGTTTCAATTCCTAATTCTCTTCTAACTTGTGGCAAGTGTGATTGACATGTTGATTTGCCATAATACCTTTCATAATTGAAGAAGCTTGATGGGATGCGTAAAACGAAATCGTGTCCATTTCGGGACGCTCGCTGCTCAGAGACAAGCGCGCAGCAACTCTTCGTACAAGCAATTCCATAATATGGCAACCTTGCGTGAGATGAAGAAAATCGTACTTGCTGACAGTGCGTCAAATGGGTGCGCCTCAACCGTTTCATGCTGACGTTCATCCGTTCATCCGTTCCGGTCGCTCGGTCTCGTTCTTGAAACGGGCATGTGCATGTGAAATAGCTCCACACGTCACTTCCTTGCCAAGTCGCGTAGCTCCCCGGCTCCCACGTCCTCTGTGTCAATTCTGCGCACCGTCCGCAATACTCGTGCACCTCGAGTCACTTTCTCCACTCGCTGCGCACAACCAGCCGTATTCGCCGGCGCGCGTATTCCTTCAACTCGACTTGGAAGAGCAATCCCAAGAAGCGCGACTCATGTGGAGTCCCAACTCTCACCTCGACCTCTCGCCTCCGCGCACCCCCCTCCCCCGCAACCCACACCGCACCACACCCACCACGCCGACGCAAATGACACGGCCGCGCATCCATGGCTTAGACGGCTTGAGGCTAACGTTTGCACACACACGAGCTCGATGTAAAAAGCCCAACAAAGTTCCGTAGAAGCATAAAACTTTCAAAATGAAAAAAGGTGGGTTCGTCACGAGGACTTCCCGGAAGGTCACCCATTCCAGTACTATTCTCGCCCACAGGCGTTTAGCTTCGGAGGTCTGATGGGATCCGGCGCAATAGCCTAGGTATGAACGAACCACAAGTGTAGGACGGCACTCGTAAATTTATATCTTGTTTAAATTGCATGCCAAAACCATGTCACCCCTCTGTTCCGACGGTCGGAATGGGGAATGGGGTGATACAGGAATGCCGGTGAATGTGGCCGGTCTTGCCAGAGCGGCAAGTAGTGGACTCGAACACGTCATATCGTCCCTTTGCCGGACCCATTTTTGGGTCGCATTCTCCAAGTAACGAGCCCGCGCCGGTCTCACTGCTAAGGAAGATTTGACGGGGTAGGCCAGTGCTTCGAAGTAACTTCGGCCGTAAATCCGCGGCGTCCACCCAAAACGCCCGAGGGACCGATTTGCCACGCAAGTCCACGATTCTGCGCATGTTCAACGTGCAAGTGTCGCTTACTGAAAGTGACACTTGGTAGCGCACCACCGTCACACTGCAAGTTACCGCGGCGCGGTAAATCACTGTCAGACTGCCAGCTACCAAAATTTGTGATGTGCTGAAGCTTCTCAGAGGTTAGGTGCACAACCGAGTCGTTCGATTGCACTTTCCGGCCGCCTCGGCGGGTTTCCCAATTTTGCGCGGGGCCACTGCGGGTTTCTGTGCATTTTTGGGAAGCCGCACCGGAAGGCCCCGAAGTGGCTACGGAAAGCTCGAAGCTTTCCTGAAGCTGATTGGCTTTTGGTGGGGGTACAAAGGTCCTCTTCTACGCCCCTCTCCACTGCACGAACCAAGAGCTCAAGAAGGAATATGAGCGAAAGGTATTCCCGTTGAACGTGCTGAAACGGCAACTCAAAAATGGCTCATGAACGCTTGTCAACCAGAGGTTTTTAGAAGCCACTCAAAAGCGTTTTGGCCCTGCGGGCGGGCGGGATTGCCCGCTTTTTGATTGGGGCAGCGAGGGGCCAAGAAAAGTAACCGCGGACTTGGGTGGCTTCGCCGTTGGCCCACAAACCTTTCTGGACAAGTAAAAAGGTGACCCCGGATTCAGCTCAAGGGTTGTTGTTGCCGTGGGTGGGCCATCCAAGGGTCCCGCCTCCCTCTATTTGGAACTTACGATGAAGAGTCCAGCCTTCGATTAGACCAACAGGGGCCCGCCGCCGTCAACAAGTCCTTCACAAGGCACCGCAGCCCGCCCGACCGGCTTCGGCGGGCCGGCCGACAAAAGTAACCCTGGACTGGTATGCGGTGGGTGCAACGACATTTCACCAAGTAGGAAAGTAACCCCGGAGTAGATCTGGGGCATTGGAGGGGGGTGTTCCGTAAGGAACAAATGCCAGGAACAAGAGGCTGAATCTCAGTAGATCGTAGCAGCAAGGCTACTCTGCTACTTACAATACCCCGTTCCGTATTTAAGTCGTCTGCAAAGGATTTGTCTCCCCGAATATTTAGAATTGATTCAAAGCGCCCAGACAGAGTTTTCCCTCTGGCTGGGGAGGCTCACGACATATGCTCTTGGGGACGCACGAGGCGGCCCTATTTCTAGTCGGGTAACATCCGGGGAGGTTGATAGTGTCGCTTCTAGCATGGATTCTGACTTAGAGGCGTTCAGTCATAATCCTACACATGGTAGCTTCGCGCCACTGGCTTTTCAGCCAAGCGCAATGACCAATTATGTGAATCAACGGTTCCTCTCGTACTAAGTTGAATTACTATTGCGACACCGTCCATCAGTAGGGTAAAACTAACCTGTCTCACGACGGTCTAAACCCAGCTCACGTTCCCTATTAGTGGGTGAACAATCCAACACTTGGCGAATTCTGCTTCGCAATGATAGGAAGAGCCGACATCGAAGGATCA
>Ga0316217_10006322_pt1 | contig 11780 bp, 5 predicted proteins | sample 1anoAmetaG_FD_203633 | JGI IMG/M metagenome (GOLD analysis project Ga0316217, IMG submission 203633) | Freshwater microbial communities from Trout Bog Lake, Wisconsin, USA - 1anoA | ecosystem: Environmental > Aquatic > Freshwater > Lake > Hypolimnion/Profundal zone | place: USA: Wisconsin... | reverse complement strand
CTGCAGCTGCCCCACCTCCGCGGGCAGCGGCTGCTTCGTCTGGATTCCCATGGGCCCACCTCCGAGAACCCATGAGCCTACCGGCCTTCACGTCGTCAGTTCACGCACGCCAACCGGTGGGACACGATCGATAGCCAGATGCTGACCGCGAAATGCCATCCGCTGCCCCAATGAAGTAATTCCGGAAACCGCACAGGTGTAGCACTCCAGAGTGGAACCTCCGGGCTCAGATCAGGGCCAAGACAAGACCTGGAATTTATCCGATCATGTTCCGATGAGCACGGACGACGATCTGCCCCAGCAAGCCCCCTGGCACCACTCCCAACCCGATGCCGGGGTCCAACCGAAAAACGATCCCGTTGTATCTTCGGAGCCAATTATCGAAAATTCACCAAAAAATATGGTTAAGCCACGTTTTTTCAGTAACTTACGTGAACTGCTCGACATGATCAAGTTCGAACACACGGTGTTCGCCCTGCCCTTCGCCCTGCTGGGGGCCCTGGCCCCGGTCCGGGGCCTTCCGCCCTTGGACAAGGTGCTCTGGATCCTGGTGGCCATGGTGGCGGCCCGCACCGCCGCCATGACCTTCAACCGCATCGCCGACCAGGATATCGATGCCGCCAACCCGCGGACCCGGGATCGCGCCCTGCCCGCCGGGCGGGTGAGCCGCGGCGGGGCGCTGGCGCTCCTGGGCCTGGCGATCGTGCTGTTCGGCCTGGCGGCCGGCCGGCTCGGTCCGCTCCCCTGGAAGCTGACGCCCCTGGCCCTCCTGGTCATCCTCGGCTACTCCCTCTGCAAGCGTTTCACCTTCCTGAGCCACGTGGTGCTCGGCCTGGCCCTGGCAGGGGCTCCGCTGGGAGCCTGGATCGCCGTGAACGGCCGGCTGGATCCGCCGGCCTGGTACCTGGCCCTGGGCGTGCTCACCTGGACCGCCGGTTTCGACATCCTGTACGCCCTCCAGGACCTGGGCTTCGACCGGGCGCGCCGGCTGCACTCGATCCCGTCCCGGCTGGGCGTCCCGGTGGCCCTCTGGGCCTCCAGGGCCATGCACCTGGCCGCCCTGGCCGCCTGGGCAGCATTCAACCTCAAGCTGGAGGCGCACCTGCTTCCGTGGCTGGCCTGGGGCGCGGTGGCGGCCATCCTGGCCCGGGAGCAGTGGGTGGTGCGGGGTGGCCGGCTGGAACGCATCGACCATGCCTTCTTCACCCTGAACAGCCTGGTCGGGCTCATCTTCTTCTCCGGCCATCTGGCCGAGTGGGTCCTGGCGCGGCTGACCCCGTGATCGCTCCGGACTTGGAAAATTGAAAAGTCCCTCGACAGCCGGAAGCAACCAACGTAGGGTAGGGATTCTATGGCAAGAAAGCCTCTGGCCCGGCGTGGCCTGCGTCTGAGTCGCCCCGATTCGGAGCGGTTTTTTACTGTCATGATGGTTTTTTCCCACCGCACGTTCCGCTGGTCCATCGCCCGCCGAACCATCCTCTGGGTGGCCGGAACGGTCGCGGCCATCTGGGCCGTGGCCATGATCGGCTCCGCCTACGGGCTGTGGGCGACCAAGAAGATCATGAGCTTCAGCCAGCTCCAGCGGGACACCTACACCCAGCAGCGGCAATTGCGGGAAAGCCTGGACCAGGCCCAGACGCTGGACGGAGAGGTCCAGAAACTGCGCCAGCAGATGGCGGATCTGCTTAAAGTGCTGAACATGAAGAACCCCGACCCGGCGGTCAAGCCGCTGCCCCCCAGCGGCGGCAAACCCGCCGCCACCCCCGAAAAACTGAGCCTGCTCCGGGCCGATCTGGAGCGGACCAGTGCCCAGGCGAAGCTCATGAAGGCCCGGATCGAGCCCATCATCGACCGCTGGAACCACACCCCGTCCATCCCGCCCACCGCCGGCTACCTCAGCTCCCCGTTCGGGATCCGGCTGAGCCCGTTCTCCAGGCGCAACGAATCCGACGAAGGCCTGCTCGGGTTCCACAGCGGCATCGATATCACCAACGCCGAGAACACCCCCATCCAGGCCACCGCTGATGGCGAAGTGGTGGAAGCCGGCTGGATGGACCGCTACGGCAACGGCGTGGTGCTCAGCCACAGCGAGCAGCTGGAGACCCTCTACGCCCACATGGCCCGGGTCCGAGTCAAAACGGGACAGAAAGTGACCCGAGGCGATATCCTGGGGGATATGGGCCGCACAGGGAACGCCACCGGGGTCCATCTGCACTATGAAGTGCGCCTCAACGGCCGTCCGGTGAACCCCATGCCGTATATGCGTCTGCAGCGTGAGTGGTTGTCGTCCCTAAGGTGAAGCAGGAGTCCCCCATGTTCAGCAGCAGGAAGCGCCCCGAACAAGCCCAGGCCATTCACACGCTGCTCGGCAAGGGAACCCTCTGGAAGGGCGAGATCCAGGCCGGGCAGAACAGCCTGCGGATCGAAGGCACCGTCGAAGGGACCATCCAGAGCGAGGGCGAGGTGACCATCGCCCCCTCCGGCGAAGTCAAGGGCACCATCGAGGCCAAGCACCTGATCGTCACCGGCCGGGTGCTGGGCGTGTTCAAGATCCGGGAGTGCCTGGAAATCCACGGCACCGGCTACGTCGAGGGGGAAGTGGAAGTGGGTTCGCTGGTGGTGGACGAAGGCGGCACCCTCCAGGGCAACTGCACCCGCCGCGGCGTCGAGAAGCTGGAAAAGGCCGAGGAGAAGGAAAAGGAGGCCCCCTTCGTGCCGTTCCCGACCCCGCCTTCCATGCCCGCCTCCGCCATGGCCTCGGCCGCCGCCTTCGCCGCCAACAGCCTGCGGGCCGAAGAGACCGCCTCCGACCGCCACGTCTTCAACATGGCCGGCGGCGTCCCCTCCCTGCCCCCGGCCGGCGAGCACGCCTACTCCAAGACCAAGCTTTAATTCCAGCGTCCAGGTCCCCCCATTGTGGGCCAAACCGTTCAGGGAAAATAGCGAGCGGCAGCGAGTGGTTTTCCCAAGCGACCACGGCCGGAATGGCGGGACCTGGACCCTGTGGTTATTTAACGCTTCGCCCCGCTGAGGTTGGCGCCATCCAGATTGGTGTCCGTCAGATCCGCTTCGCGCAGATCTGCGCCGCCCAGATGCGCCCCGCTGAGCTTGGCCCGGGTGAGGTTGGCCCGCACCAGGTTGGCGCCGCTGAGGTTGGTCCAGACCAGATTGGCCCCGCTCAGGTTGGCGCCGCTGAGGTTGGCCCCGTCCATGGAAGCGTCGATCAGGTTGGTGTCGCGCAGATCGGCGTTGGTCAGGTTGGTTCCGCTCAAATTGGCGCTGCTGAGATTGGCCCCGTCCAGATAGGCGTCGCGGAGCACCGTCTCGCGCAGGTCGGCGCCGCACAGATTGGCTCCGTCCAGGTTGGCGCCCTTGAGGTTGGTCCCGCGCAGGGCGGTTTCGCGCAGATCGACTCCGCGCAGATCCGCCCAGATCATGCTGGCGCCGGAAAGGTTGGCGTTGTGCAGATTGGCTTCGTTGAGGTTGGCCTGGTAGAGATCGGCGCCACTCAGATTGGCCCCACTCAGGTTGGCGTTGCTCAGGTTGGTGCGGTACTCGCCCCAGGATTCGGTGGGCAGGGAGGCGAGCTTGGCGCCTTCCAGGTTGGCCTTCTCGAAATTGACGGCGAACAGGTTGGCGCCGCAGAAATCGGCCAGGCCCAGGTCGGATTCGCTCAGGTCCGCGCCGCTCAGGTTGGCGCCGATGGCGTGGCTGGAGCGCAGGGTGGCCCCGTGCAGGTTCACCCCGGCGAGCTTGGCCCCGTCCAGGATGGCGTTGCTGAGGTCGGCCCCCTGCAGGTCGAAGCCGCTCAGGTCCACGCCGCTGAAATTGGCTGAGGTGAGCACGGCCCGGTCGAGATCCGTGCCCCGCAGGTTCGCCCCGCTCAGGTTGGCTCCGTTCAGGTTGGCGCTGAGGATGACGCCCTGGAGGTCGGCGCCGCTCAGGTTGGCCATGCTCAGATCGGCCCCGCAGAGGTTGGCCGTGCGCAGATCGTCCCCGTGCAGATCGGCGCCGCTCAGGTTGGCGCCGCCCAGCTGGGTCTCTTCCAGGTTGGCCCCCACCAGGACCGCGCCGGTGAGATTGGCCCCTTCCAGGTTGGCGGAACTGAGATCGCACTCGCCGAGGTCGGCCCGGCTGAGGTCCCGTTCGGCCAGGTTCACCCGCATGAGCTTGGCGCCCACCAGCACGGTCTCGCAGAGAATGGACCCCTCCAGCATGGCCCCGCTTAGGCTGGCCCCGGTGAGGTTGGCGCCGGTGAGGTTGGCGCCCACGAAGCTGATCTCCCGCAGATCCGCCCCGGTGAGGTCGGCCTGGTGGAGATCGGCGCCGATCAGCACCGCCCCGGCCAGCAGCGCCGAACTGAGGTTGGCCCGGCCGAGCTGGGCGCCGCTGAGGTTGGCCCCGCTCAGGTCGGCCGAACTCATGTCGGCATCGTTGAGGATCGAGCCCTCGAGGCTGGCGTGCCGCAGCACTACCCCGCAGAGGTTGGCTCCGCTCAGGTTGCTCTGGTTCAGGTTCAGCCCGCGCAGATTGGTGCCGCTGAGGTTGGCCCCGCTCATGTTGGCCCCGGTGAGATCGGGGATGTCGTTCTTGTCGTACTGGAGGATGTCCAGGTAGCGGAGGTTGGCGCCGCTGAGGTTGGCGCCCCCCAGGTTGGCCCCCCGGAGGTTGGCCCGGCTCAGGTTCGCGTGCTCGAGGTTGGCTTCGCCGAGGTTGGCCCAGTGCAGGTCGGCGTCGGTCAGATCGGCGTCGGCCAGGTTGGCCCGGACCAGGGCGGCCCCGCCCAGCACGGCGAAGGAGAGGTTGGAGCCCATGAGGTTGGCGCCGTTGAGGGAGGCCCCCAGCAGGCTGGCCTTGCTGAGGTTGGCGCCCTGCAGGTTGGCCCCCACCAGGATGGTCTGGCGCAGGTCCGCGCCGCTCAGGTCCGCTTCGCGCAGATCCTTGCCGCTGAGGTCCACGCCGCTGAAGTTGATCCCGGACAGGATGGCGCCGGTCAGCTTGGTTCCACGCAGGATGGGCATGGTGGCCTGGTCGTACTGCTGGATGTCGAAGCCGCTGAGGTTCGCGCCGCTGAGGTTCGCGCCGCTCAGGTTGGCGCCCTTGAGCTTGGTCCGGCTGAGGTTGGCGCCCTCCAGATCGGCCTCGTCCAGGTTCGCCAAGCGGAGATCCGCGCCAGACAGGTCGGCCCCGCGGAGCACCGCCTGGTTGAGCACCGTCCCGGCCAGGTTGGCTTCGGACAGATTGGCCCCGGAAAGATCGAACCCCCTCAGGTCGAGGCCACTGAGATCAGTACGCTGGAAGCTCTTCCCCGACTTGAGGATAAAGACCACTTCCTTACGTGTCAGTTCGCTCATTGAACTTCCTTTGCAGCTTTCTTGCTTTCGACTTCCATGGGGGAAAATTCAAGGGGTCTTCGATTCTCCGATATGGGTTGGGTCAGGCGGGGAACCCTCAGTGTGCCTTACTTGGAGGTGAAACGGGGGGCTTACCTGACTCCGGATGGACCCGAATCGCCGCGGGTCCGCCTTGGGGGGCCAGCAACGATCTTGCCAAGGGGTTTTGGGTATGGAGGAACGAGGCTTGAGAATGACCAAAGCACTGACTTCGATCAAAGTTTATTGTAGTCGAGTCTACTCGCCTGTATTGACCGCCATCAACCAGGATTTCCCAAGCCCCCAAGCCCTATTCTCCCGGCCGCCCGGGCCGCGACAGTCCGGATCGCGGCGGGCGGTCGCCGGGATCCCGAGGCCGGTTCCGCCCGCGTCCGGCCATGTCCTTGATCCACCCGTCCCATTCATGTCCATGTGCAGAAAATATCGATCATTTTTTAGCTTCCCGGAGACCATCAGCCGCGACTGGATCCGGACACCAGGGCCGCCCGCAGTCCGGCGCTCCGGGGAAATCGCGGTAGACAGATCGGCGGCGGGCCGATAGACTGAACAACTACCGCGGTCCCGTAGCTCAGCTGGATAGAGCATCAGACTACGAATCTGAGGGTCGCACGTTCGAATCGTGTCGGGACCACCAAAATAAAGCCCTGAACCACTAAGGTTTCAGGGCTTTATGTGCTACTGGCTGATCTCCGCGGTGGCCAGGGCTTCGTTGCCGTTGCCCATGTTCGCGGGAGCACCTCCGACGACCAGCACCTTGCCGTTCCATAGCAGCGCTGCCGTATGGCGGGCGCGCGCAAAGCCCATCTTACCGGCGGCGGTGAAGGCTCCGCTGGACGGGTCGTAGATCTCCGTGCTGGCCAGTTGATTGTATACGCCCTGTTTCTGGCCGACCGGGCCGGTGCCTCCGGCGATCATGACCTTGCCGTTGGGCAGCAGCGTTGCCGTGTGGGAAGCCCTGGCGACAGTCATCGAACCGGTAGCGGTAAAGGTACCGGTGAACGGATCGTAGATCTCGGCTGTTGCGAGAGGCACAAGGCCGGTGTTGATGGACTCCCCTCCGGTGATGAGGACCTTGCCGCTGGGCAGCAGCGTCGCCGTATGGCATTGGCGATTGGTGGACATCTTCCCTGTCTTCGAGAAGGTGCCGGCGGTTGGGTTGTAGAGTTCGCAGACGGAAGTGTCGATGGTCTGCACCTCGTTACCGGCACAGTTCGACGTTCCTCCCGCGACGAGCACCAGGCCGTTGCGAAGAAGATTGGCTGTATGCAACGACCTGCAGGTTTGCATCGATCCGGTCTTGGTGAAGGTTCCAGTGACCGGGTTGTAGAGTTCAGCGGTTCCAACCTGGCCGCTCTGGGTTTCGCCGCCGACCAGCAGGACTTTCCCGTTCGGCAGCAGCGTAGCCGTGGCATCACCTCTTCCCCTGGTTTCGGCAAGGTTTCCAGCCGCAGTGAAGGTTCCGGAAGCAGGGTTGTACAGCTCCGCGGTATTGCTGCCGTAGTCGCCGCCAGCGAGCAGGACTTTGCCGTTGGGCAACCACATCGACATGGAATTGATGCGGAAGTTCGCGGTGATCGGACCGGTCGCCGCGAAGAAGCCGGAGGCCGGATCGTACAATTCGGCATTGGTAATAGAATTCATAAACGAATCATCGCCACCGGCGACAAGGAACTTGCCGCTCCCCAGCGGGGTCATCGTGTGGTAGATGCGGGCGTGGCTCATGTAGCCGGTTGCGGAGAAGGCCGTTGGCATGAGGTCCTGGGGATCGTAGAGCTCCCCGCTGGCCAGCGGGCCGTTGACACCGCCCAGGTCGCCCAGCGTGAGGAGGCCGCGACGCGAACGGAAGGCGGCGCCGGTCCCGTTCGAACCCATGCCCCCTGCCAGGAGCACCTTGTCGTTGGGCAGCAGGGTCGCGGTATGCCCTTCCCGGCCCGTCGCGAGCGAATTCGCCGTGGCCGTGAAGGTGCCGCTGGCCAGGTCATAAAGTTCCGTGCTGGTCAGTGGGGTGCTGACCGCGTCGTAGCCCGCGGCGATGAAGACCTGGCCATCGGGAAGGAGCGTCGCGGTCGCGAAATTGCGGGCCGTGTCCAGGTCGCCGGTGGCCGAGAAGGTTCCTGCGGCCGGATCGTAGAGTTCCGCGCTGGTCGTGACGCCGGTCGCCACGGAGCCTGCGGCGACAAGGACGAGGCCATTCGGGAGCAGGGTTGCCGTGTGGGCGTACCGGCCCGTGGCCAGGGATCCCGTGGCCGTGAAGGTCCCTGTGACGGGATCGTAGAGCTCCGCGCTGGCCGAATCGCCCGCGTTGAATCCGCCGGCCAGGAGGACCTGGCCGCTGGGCAGCAGGGTCGCGCTGTGGATTTCCCGTGCCGTGACCATGGCGCCAGTGGTCGTGAAGGTTCCGCTGGCCGGGTCGAACAGTTCCGCGGTGCCGATGGGGCCCCCGCCCGAGCCGTTGTCGCCGCCGGCGATGAGGACCAGGCCGTTGGCCAGCAGGGTCGCGGTGGGGAGGATCCTGGGCGTGGCCATTCCCCCCGGGGCGGCCGTGAAGGTGTCGGCGGCCGGGTCATACAGTTCCGCGCTCGCCAGAGGGTGGTCGCCCACCTCGTCCTGTCCCCCGGCGAGGAGGACCAGGCCGTCCGGCAGCAGGGTGGCCGTGTGCAGCATCCTGGCGGTGACCATGGATCCCGCGGTGGCTGTGTAAGTGCCTGCGGCGGGATCATACACCTCCGCGCTGGAGAGGATCGCGCCGGTCGCGTCCTGCCCCCCGGCGAGGAGGACCTTGCCGTTCGGCAGGAGCGCCGCGGCGTGGCCGTAGCGCGCGCTGACCATGGCCGCAGTCGCCGTGAAGACGCCGCTGCCGGTGACCGTGACGGTCGCGGTCGCCATGAGAGAGGTCCCGGCGGCATTGGCCACGGTCAAGGTGAAGGAAGTGCTGGCGGTCAGGGTTCCCGTGGCCGCGCCGGCGCCGCTGGTGACGGCTCCGATCTGGTTGTCCACGCTGCCTGTGCCGTTGCTGAAGACGGCGATCAGTGTGGAACTGCCGCCATACGCCACCGCGGCCGGGTCGGCCATGAAGCTGGTGAGGACCGGTGCCGGAACGACGGTCACCGTGGCCGTGGCAGTGACGGCCGCGCCCACCGGGTTGGTGACGGTCAAGGTGTAGGTGGTGGTGGCTGTCGGGCTGACGGTGACCGGCGTGCCGCTGGTCAGCGGGCCGACGCTTGAGTCGACGAACCCCGTCCCGTCGCCGAACACGCCCGTCAAGGTCGTGCTGTCGCCCGCCGTGAGGAGGCTCTGACCGGCTGCGAAGCTGGTTATGGAAGGCGGCGGCGGCACCGTGACGGTCACGGTCGTCGAAGCCGTCGCGGCCGTCCCGAGGGCATTGGTCACGGTCAGCGTGTAGGTCGTGGTGGCCGCCAGGGCCCCGGTGCTGGCCCCGGCGCCGCTGGTGACGCTGCCGATCTGGTGGTCCACGCTGGCGGTGCCGTTGCTGAACACGGCCGTCAAGGTGGAGCTCCCGCCGGTCCAGACGGAGGCCGGATTCGCCGAAAAGCTGGTGATGACCGGAACCTGGACCACCGTAACGGTCGTCGTCGCCGTCACAACCACGCCGTCAGGACTGGTCACTGTCAACGTATAGGTGGTGGTGGCTCCCGGGCTGACGGTCACGGCTGTGCCGCTGGTCACGGCCCCGACACCGGAGTTCACGCTCCCGGTTCCGTTGCTGAACACGCCCGTCAAGGTCGTGCTGTCTCCCGCCGCGAGGAGGCTCCGGCCGGCGGCGAAGCTGGTGATCGTGGGCGCAGGGACGGGGCTTCCCTGGCTGCCATTGTATTTGGCCAAGAAGAAGTCCTCGGTCCCGGCCAGAGTGTTCCCGCCCAGCCCACCATCGGTATAACCCGCGACATACACGTTGCCGCTGGTGTCCGTGGCCACGGAATAGGCTTGGGTGGTCTTCCCCGGGACGCCGAGCTGATTGGTGTACTGCTTCGCCCCGCTGCTGTCGTACTTGGTGACAAAGAAATCGCAGATCCCGGCCACCGTGTTCCCGTCCAGCCCACCATCGGTATAACCCGCGACATACACGTTGCTGTTGGAGTCCGTGGCTACGGAATAGGCATGGGTGGTCTGCCCCGGGACGCCGAGCTGCCTGGTGTACTGCTTCATCCCGCTGCTGTCGTACTGGGTGACAAAGAAATCCCAGAACCCGGTCACCGTGTTCCCGTCCAGCCCACCATCGGTATAGCCAGCGACATACACGTTCCCGCTGGCGTCCGTGGCTACGGACTTGGCTTCAGTCACCATCCCCGGGACGCCGAGCTGATGGGTGTACTGCCTCACCCCGCCGCTGTCGTATTTGGTGACGAAGAAGTCAATGCTCCCGGTCAGCGTGTTCCCGTCCAGCCCGCCCTGGGTATAGCCCGCGACATATACGTTGCCGCTGGTGTCCGTGGCTGCGGAATAGCCTTGGGTCACCTTCCCCGGAACGCCGAGCTGCCTGGTGTATTGCTTCGCCCCGCTGCTGTCGTACTTGGTGACGAAGAAGTCCCAGCTCCCGGCCACCGTGTTCCCGTCCAGCCCACCATTGGTATAGCCCGCGACATACACGTTGCCGCTGGTGTCCGTGGCTACGGACTCGGCTGCAGTCACCTTCCCCGGGACGCCGAGCTGCCTGGTGTACTGCTTTACCCCGCTGTTGTCGTACTTGGTGACGAAGAAGTCCTCGGTCCCGGTCAGTGTGTTCCCGTCCAACCCGCCATTGGTGAAGCCCGCGGCATACACATTGCCGTTGGTGTCCGTGGCTACGGAAAAGGCTCTGGTCATCTGCCCCGGGACGCCGAGCTGCCTGGTATACCGCCTCACCCCGCTGCTGTCGTACTTGCTGACGAAGCAGTCGTTCACCCCGGTCACCGGGTTCCCGTCCAGCCCGCCCGAGGTATAGCCCGCGACATACACGTTGCCGCTGGTGTCAGTGGCTACCGAGTAGGCTTGGGTGGTCTGCCCCGGGACGCCGAGCTGCTTGATCCCCATCCATGAGGTCAACGTCACCGTGGTGCTGCCGGCGATGGCGGTGTTCTGGACACTGGTGGCGGTCACGGTGTCCGTGGTGCCGCTGGAGGGGGCGCTGTAGAAGCCCGCGGCGGTGATCGTTCCGAAGGTTGCCTTCCAGGTGACCGCCTGGCTCGGGCCGTTCGTTCCGTTCACGGTTGCCGTGAACTGCTGGGTATTCCCGAACGTCACTGTCGGCGTGCCGGGCGCCACGGTCACGGAGATGACAGTGGCGGCCGGCGCGGTCAACGTCACCGTGGTGCTGCCGGCGATGGCGGTGTCCTGGACGCTGGTGGCGGTCACGGTGTCCGTGGTGCCGCTGGAGGCGGCGGTGTAGAGGCCCGCGGCGGTGATCGTTCCGTAGGTTGCCTTCCAGGTGACCGCCTGGCTGGGGCCGTTCGTTCCGTTCACGGTTGCCGTGAACTGCTGGGTATTCCCGAACGTCACCGTCGGCGTGCCGGGCGCCACGGTCACGGAGGTGACGGTGGCGGCCGGCGCGGTCAACGTCACCGTGGTGCTGCCGGCGATGGCGGTGTTCTGGACGCTGGTGGCGGTCACGGTGTCCGTGGTGCCGCTGGAGGGGGCGCTGTAGACGCCCGCGGCGGTGATCGTTCCGTAGGTTGCCTTCCAGGTGACCGCCTGGCTGGGGCCGTTCGTTCCGTTCACGGTTGCCGTGAACTGCTGGGTATTCCCGAACGTCACCGTCGGCGTGCCGGGCGCCACGGTCACGGAGGTGACGGTGGCGGCCGGCGCGGTCAACGTCACCGTGGTGCTGCCGGCGATGGTGGTGTTCTGGACGCTGGTGGCGGTCACGGTGTCCGTGGTGCCGCTGGTGGGGGCGCTGTAGAAGCCCGCGGCGGTGATCGTTCCGTAGGTTGCCTTCCAGGTGACCGCCTGGCTGGGGCCGTTCGTTCCGTTCACCGTTGCCGTGAACTGCTGGGTATTCCCGAACGTCACCGTCGGCGTGCCGGGCGCCACGGTCACCAAGGTGACGGTGGGACTGGCTGGCGGAGGCGTGGACGAACTGCATCCCGTGAACACCAGGAACAGGACGACCGGGGCCAAGGCGCAGAAGGTTTTGTAAAAATTGATAAACAAGTGTTTAGATCGCACAACAGCCTCCGATATCATCCGGAATTGAGGGCGGGTAAAATATGATTTAATTATTTAGCGGCTGTATTATGCCTTCTTTTGACCTTCTGGTCATCTTTTTTTTGGGGTCCCGGAATGGCCCCTTCCGGCTGAATTCGAGCTTCCGATAATGCGTGTCCCCACCCAATGCGTTTATGGACTGGATGCTGGTGAAATGGACTATCCAGACTGTTGAAACGGATTTCC
>Ga0316217_10006321_pt1 | contig 11781 bp, 7 predicted proteins | sample 1anoAmetaG_FD_203633 | JGI IMG/M metagenome (GOLD analysis project Ga0316217, IMG submission 203633) | Freshwater microbial communities from Trout Bog Lake, Wisconsin, USA - 1anoA | ecosystem: Environmental > Aquatic > Freshwater > Lake > Hypolimnion/Profundal zone | place: USA: Wisconsin... | reverse complement strand
ATTCCACCACCGGCTTGTCGAGTTCCAAAGCCTCGCGGAACAGCAAGGCCGTCACGTCCAGCATTCCGGCGATGCGTTTTTTGCCGTCGCGGTTTTCCCAGACCGGCAGGCGGGACAGATTTTTTTCCCGCGCCAGAACCAGCGCGTCGCGCAGCGGCGATTTGGCTTCGGCGGAAAAGATTTTTTCCAGCGGCACGGCGATTTGCGCGACGGTGAAATGCTGCAAATCCAAAACGCGGTTGACCATCGCGTGCTCTTCGCCGGTCAGCGCCTGGGCGGCCTCAGCCATCACGGCGCGCATCTCCTCGCGGTTGCCGAACAGCCGGCCCGTGAACGCCTGCGCGCCCGTCCAGCGCAGCAGAAACCGCGAGACACCCTCGACCACAAACACCAGCGGGCTTAACGCCAGATGCACGAACCGGAAAACATTGGCGGACGCAAGGCAGAGGCGGTTGGGATACGCGCGGAACAGCATTTTCGGCAGCAAATCGAAAAACGCATAGAACACAAACACGATGCCGGCGAACAGCGACGCGATCAAAACCAGCCGGCCGTTGAAATGCGTGTGGAGCTGCGCGATAACCCAGCCGAGAATCAGAAAATTCACGAGCGTGTTGCCGACGAGAATCGTCCAGAGAAATTTCTCCGGCTGTTCGAGAAAACCGTGGAGCAGCCGCGCCTGCGCGTTGCCCGTGCGCGCCAGCCGCCGCACGCGCAGCCGGTTCAGCGCAAACACGCCCGCCTCCATGCCCGACAGCAGAAACGACAACAGCAGGCACAGCACCAGCGAAACGAGGTTGACGAGATTGGCGCTCATGAATTAGCGGAACCGCATAACGTCGAACATTCAATGTTCAACGCCCAACCTTCAACTGGCGGCAGCCCGCTGGCATTGAATGTTGAATGTTGAATATTCGATGTTGAATGTTTTTTCATTTCGATTTCACCGTTTCCACCAGCAGCTCGCGCACGCGGCGTTCGTCGGCCACCTGCGCCGTGAGTTTCAAACCGGCAAACGTCGCCGATTCCCCAGCGGACGGCACCACGCCAAGCAGGTGCGTGAGCAGACCGCCCATGGTTTCCACCTCGGCCACGTCCGGCAGTGCGGGGAATTCCCGGCGGAAATCGTCCAGCCGCATCGTGCCGTTCACGCGCCAGCGGCCGGCGGAAATTTTTTCCAGCACAAAACCCTGCGGCTCGGACGCGCCGCGGATTTTCCCGATAATGCCGCCAAGAATGTCCTCCATCGTCACCAGCCCGGCGGTGCTGCCGAATTCATCCAGCACGATGGCAAGGCCGCGCTGCTGCTTTTGCAGCGCCCGAAACAGCAGAAGCAAATTCATGGACTCCGGCACGAACGACGGAAATTCGATCACTTCCGCCAAGTCCGCCTGCGGGTCGAGCAGCAGTGCCCGCGTGTTCAAAATGCCCACGATGGTGTCCGGGGTCTCGTCGTAAATGGGCAGGCGGCGGTGCTTGAACTTCCGCGCCGCCGCGAGCATCTCCGCCACGGTCGCGTCGTCGGAAATTGCCGTCATGCCGGCGCGCGGACGCATCACGTCACGTGCCGTGCGATGGTCGAGGCTGATGATCTGCAAAATGATTTCGCGTTCCGATTCCTCCAGCGTGCCCTGCTGCCACGCGAGTTCGAGTAATTCCTGGTATTCCGCCTCGGTGACGGCGGCGGGCGGCGCGGCTTGGGCGGCGGCCTGTTTCAAAATCGCCGCGTTCGTCCACTGCGCCGCGCGGTAAAACGGCTTGGTGATCCGGCGGAAAATCAGCAGCGGCCAGGCCACGCGCAACGCCCAGCGTTCCGGCTGCCGCACCGCCAAGGTTTTCGGCAGCACCTCGCCGATGAGCAGCACCACGGCAGCCAGCACGAGCATGGTCAGGGCCAGGCCCCAGCGCGCGTTGAACACCATGCGCAGCGCGCCGGCAAGAATGGCGGCGTTGGCGAAGGTGTTGCCGAGCGCGAGGGTGGCGAGCAGGTCCTGCGGCCGTTCCAGCAGTTCAGCGGCGATTCTGCCCGCGCCGGATTTTTTTTCCGCGAGCTGCGCCACCTGCCACCGGCTCAAGGAAAACAGCGAGGTCTCCGCCAGCGCGAAGAAGAAACTCGCGCCCGCGAACCCCAGCATCGCCAAAACCATCGCCGTTTCCACGCGCCGAATTTAATCCAGTTTGACCGGCGGGAAAAGGTCAAATGCACCGGCCGCGCAACCGGGCGGACCTGATTCGTGAGAACCGTTGGATAATCGAGAATATTTAATATTCATAGACCCAAATTAAATTGGTGGGTATGAAAAACGGTCATCCGGGTAGTCCGCAGGAAAGGGTGAACGCAACAGCGCATCATGATTGGCTTAGTCAGGAGGATGTGCTGCCTGCGCCCAAGACGAGGTTGTTCGGCTGATGGGCGGCGGCGGATACTTTTATACGAAACCGGCTTACGCGTCCCGGCTAGTCGCCGGATTTTAGAACATCCACCTTGGCGCTCAATTGCGGTGTGAGGTATTTATCCGGATTCAAAATTTGCACCTTGATCTGCAAAGTGCCTTTGGCGCGGTCAGCCTCGGGCGCGATCTCCGCGATATAACCGCTGTATGTTTTGTCGGGATACGCTTCGGGGCTGACATGGCATTTCTGGTCCAGGGAAACCTTGGAAAGATCGGCTTCGTTTACGTCAACCTCCACCTGCAAGTCCTGCGGGTCGGCGACCGCCAGCAACGCTGTGCTCGGTCCGCGACCGCCGCCAAAACTTTGCGGCATCACCAGTTCACCGGGGTTTACTAGTTTTTCCATGACCACGCCGTTGAGCGGCGCACGGATGGTGCACCAGTCCACGTATGTCCGGGCGAGGTCGCGGGTGCCTTGCGCGGCTTGGAACGCGGCGCGGTCCCCCTCGAGCGTCAGCCGGGCGTTGTCGGCGGACTGCTTGGATTCGATGTCGGTGCGTGACAGATTTTCGATGCGCCGAAAATTAAGCTCATCCCGCGCCACCATCGCCTGCGCCGATGCCAATTGGCCCTCAGCTTCCGCCAGGCGGGCGCGATACTCGGTGTCGTCCAGTAGGACGACAATCTGACCGTTGGTCACCGCGTCGCCTTTTTTCACGCCTATCCATTTCACGACACCAAGGAAACGCGGGCTGATTTCAATGCGTTCGCGGTTGATGATGTAGCCATTCACCGTCAGCACCTTCCCATTGGCATCGCCAGCGATCGGCGTGGCACCGACATTATTGGTAGAAACAGATGTTCCGGCTGGATCAACTTTTGCTGACGCACGGCTATCCTTGACCCAAGGATTGGCGAAAAGCAGCGTGATCAGAACCACAGCGATGACCGTGAGGACGATGCTCCAAAACGTCTTTTGCGTCCGCTGCTTTTGCCGCGGCTCGATTTGCAGGCCTTTTAAATTGTCAGCGTTCATACGGCTTTCATCATATCAGATTAAACGGATTTCAAGGCGGCGATCACCGGCAACCGCGACGCGCGAAGCGCCGGCAGCAGACTGCCAATGACGCCGACGACCACGGAAAAAATCATTCCTTTCGTCGCCAGCCAAGGCGTGATGCGGAATTCAAAAACGGTTTCGCTGAAAGAATTGAAGCTCATCGTGCCAGTGGAATAACCATGCAGCGGCAGCGCCAGCAGGCAGCCGAGCACGCCGCCGATGGCCGCGAGCAGCGCGCCTTCGATGATGAAGCCCGCCAGCACCGAGCGGCGGCGAAAGCCCAGCACCCGCAGCGTGCCGATCTCGCGGGTGCGGGCGCCGACGCTGGCATACATCGTGTTCATCGCGGCAAAAACCGCGCCGATGGACATGGCGGTGGCCAGAAAATTACCAAGGATGCGAATCGGCATCGCCGTTGCCGTCTGGTCACCATAATATTTCACTTCGGCCTCGGCGCGCAGCGGCAGGCGTTTGTCAGCCTCAATGCGCGCCATGATTTCCTGTGCCGCCTGCGGATTGATCACGCGCACGAGCAGACTGGAATAATTCTGCCGGTCAAACAACGAGCGCGCCTCGTCCGCGTCCATCCAGACCTCGGAATCGAACGCGCTGTTGCTGCCATCAAATTCGCCGACCACGGTGAGCGTGTTCCCAGCGGTGCGAAAGGTGTCGCCGACATGAAAACTGGCAAAGCGCCGGGCCATTTTCTGGCTGATGGCCACCTCGCGTTTGCCGGGTGTGAACCAGCGACCGGTCGCGAGTTTCACCTGCGGCCGCAATTGCAGACCGGGCGGCGTGAGGCCACGCACGGAAACATTTGCTTCGCCGCGTCCGTCAATGCGCGGCTGGCTGATAAGCGTGATGACGTCGGCGGAGACGAGCGGCACGCCGTGATCGTCGTGGGCGATTTGCGGCCAATAGCGGATGGTCTGGAGTTGCGCGAGGGAAACCTGGCTGCTCGATTCGGCGGTGGAGCCTTTGCGGACGATCATCACGTTGCGCAGATCACCGGTGTTGCTGGCGGATTTTTCCAAGCCGACCGCGAGTGCCTGCACCAGCACATACACGGCCACGACCATCGCGATGCCGAGAATTGTCGCCAGCGTCGCGCGCCAGCGGACGAGGACGTTGCGAAAATTATATTTTAGCGGCAAGGCCATAATTTAAGTTACGCAATGTCCAAGGTCTAAAGTCCAAAGTCGGCGCTGCCGTGCCTTTTGAAAAAATGGACTTTTCAAAGCACCGGACTTTGGACTTTGGACTTTAGACATTGGACTAATCTAGTGTTTTCAAACCGTTCACCACACTCATCCGCGCCACGGCCAGCGACGGCGCGATGGCGGAGACGATTCCCAGCAACGCCGCCACGAGCGCCGCCAGTCCCATGATGTGCGGCGTGACCTCGAAAGAAACGAAAATTCCGTGCGTCATCTTGCTGATATTCCCAAACGTGTAGGCGCAATAGGCCGTGCCAATGCCGAGCACCGCGCCGGCGACGGAGAGGCCGAAACTTTCCGCGAGGATGAAGACAAACAGTTCGCGCCGGCGGAAACCGAGCGCCTTGAGAATCGCCAGTTCGCGAAACCGTTCGCGGACGGCCATGCTCATCGTGCTGGCGGTGACCAGCACCAGCGTGAACACCACCACGGTGCTGATGGAGGCGATGAGCGTCTTGATATTGCCAAGCATGGAAATGAAGCCGAGCTGGAAATTGCGCTCACTCTCGGCGCGCACCTCGGCGGCACTGTTGGCAAATGCATCGTTGATCGCCTTGATTACGCGCGGCATGTCCTCGGCGGTCTTCACCTTGAGCCACCACATTCCGACGAGGCCGGGCGTGCCGATGGATTCATCCAGATACTCTTGGTGAAACATCATCATGCGGTCGTCCGCCGTGCCGGTGAAAATCCCGGCAATCTTGAATTCCAGCGAGCCGGGATAAATCGTGCTGTCGAGCGTGAAATGGTCGCCCACCTTGAAATGATATTTGTCCGCCGAAATCTTACCAATGATGGCGGCGGATTTTTCAGATTCAAACGCGGCCTGTTCCGCGTCGGTCAACTTCAAGTCCGTGAACACATGGCGGATTTCCTTCGCGTCCATGGCAAACTGCGCGAAGGTCATCGCGCCTTCGTTTTGAAACTGGCCGCCGAACCAGGTGAACGGCGTGACGCCCTCGACGCCGGGAATTCTTTCAATGACCGCTCGCTGCCGCGCCGGCAACGGGTTGGTGAGGGAAACCTTGTTGCGCGCACAGACCCGGAGTTCCGCGCCGGGGCTTTCCACCGGCAGCGTGAGTTCACGCAGCGCAACTTGCAGCGTGACCAGCAGAAACAAACTCGCCGCGACGCTCGAAACCGACAGCAGCGCACGCCGCTTGTTGCGGAAGGCGTTTTTCAAAATAAACGTCGAGAGGGTCACGCGCTCAACTCGCCTTTCTCCAGATGAATCTGCCGAGTGCCAAACGCGGCGGCCTTGGGATCGTGCGTGACCATGATGATGGTCTTGCCGGCGTCGCGCCGCAGCGATTGCAGCGCGGTGAGCACTTCCTGCGCGCTGTGCGAATCCAAGTTGCCGGTCGGCTCGTCAGCGACGATCAATTTAGGATCGGTCACGAGCGCGCGGGCGATGGCGACGCGCTGCTCCTGTCCGCCGGACAACTGGCGTGGCAGATGTTTCGCGCGATCGGCCAACCCGACGACTTCCAGCGCGGTTTCCACCTGGTTGCGGCGCTGCCGGCGATCCAGTTGCGTGAGCAGCAACGGCAGCTCCACATTTTCGGCGGCCGTCAAAACGGGAATCAGATTGAACGTCTGAAAAATGAAACCGACGTTTTGATTCCGCCAGTCGGCAAGCTGTGATTCGTTCAGCTTGGTCACATCCACGCCTTGCACGAGACATTCGCCGCTGGTCGGGCGATCCACGCCGGCGATGATATGCAGCAGGGTCGATTTGCCGGAGCCGGACGGCCCCATCAGCGCGAGAAATTCCCCCGCGGCGATGTCGAGGGTGATGCGGTCCAGCGCCGTCACCTGGATTTCGCCTTGGGCATAGATTTTGGTCAACTCCCGGATTTTAACAATGATTTCGGCCACAACCTGCTCATTAAAACCTGCGCAAGCCCGAAAACAATCCAAATTTGCCAGTCCGAAACTATAACCGGCCAACCGGCACGGACTTTCCGCCTGCTAGTGGGCAAGCTGCACTGCCATGAATGGATCTGGCAGTGGCAGCTTTTTGGGGATTGCCGTGAAAGCCGAAAGGGAATTTCAATGACTGCAGACTCTTTATTGCGTTATCGTCCGGTTAGAATTGGCGCTTCGATTAGCGGTTTTTTACTGGCGATATCCCTTTCGAACATTGTCCTAGATGCCATCTTTTAACCGTATAAGTGCCCAAAATGCCAAAGCTGTGACAAAGATTATAGCCGGCACGGCTCATTGATTCCCGCTTTTTGGCCCGTTCAGATTTGCGTCCAGCATGGCGAATAATGGAGTTCCCGATTCATTACGAGGTGGTGTTTACTTGATGGAATAGCCAACCACCCGCCATTGCCCATCGTTTTCCAAGCTGAGCGTAACATCTTCCTTCGCATCCTTCTTGTCCGCGAATGAACTTTCAAACCGCATAAAAACGTAAGGTCCGTCTGGCGCAAACGGCGGCGAGGCTGTGATTGGCCCTGAAATCGCAGGCGATGCGGGCACACCGTTGGTCATGGTCAGTGGAATTGAGGCAAGAAGCTGGCGCGAAATCAATTTGCCCACCGGGGCGCGATTGGTGTTGATGAGATTGGTCCAGTCCGCTTCAGTTCTTTTGGCCTGCACGAACGTGGCCGCTTCCTTCCAGCTTTCGGAATAATTCTCCGCGTCCACCAGCGCCAGCCATCTTTTCCCCGCGGAAACCACGGGCGAATCCACGCTGAAGTCGTGATTGCTGAGCGCCACCCAACCCGTCTCATGCCACTCGTAAAACAAAGGCGCGGGCGGGCGAGCCGAAGCTGAAGCCGGTTTCGCAGCGCGGCGCTTTACAATCTTCACGGCGCCGTCCACCGTTTCGGCGGTCACCTCGGCGCGGCCATTGCCCAGCTTGCCTTTTAATTTATGACCCACGACCGGTTTCTGCTTCGGCTGCAACTCCGGAAATTCACTGCTCACGCCGCCGTCAATCGTGTGCACGGAAAAGCTGGCGTCGGCGTCCTCCGGCACGGCCAGCGTGATGCCGCCGTCCACGGTGTGCAACGAAACCGATTGTCCCGCGCCCAGCGAACCCATGCTGACTGAAATTTTTCCATCCACGGCGGTCAATTCCAAATTATTGGCCGCGTTTTGGATGTCCGTCGCGCCATCCACCGTGGTGACCGTGATCGGCCCGGCTACGCCCTCAATCGCCACCCGGCCGTCCACGCTGTGAACGCCCGCCAATTGCGCGCGCCGCGGCACTTGCACCACGTAATCCACCTTGGCTTTGTCCAGCCCGATCATGCGCAGCCAGTTCCAGCCATTTTTCATGTGGTCGCCCAAATCGGTTTGAACCTCGGCGCGTTGCGGCTGCGAGTCCACGTTTATTTTAACGATGTCCACGGCGTCAGCAGTTTTGCCGTGAATGGTGATTTTCAAAGCGACCGCGTTGCTGTCCCAGCCGTGGATTTCAACGGGGCCATCCACGTTGAAAATGCTGAAAGTTCCGTCCGCATCCAGGGGAAATGACTGGCTGGATTCCTTGCGAAACTCACCGTCCTCCTGATGAATGCCCGCTTGCTGCAACTGCTCGGCGCTGAGAGGCGAGGCGTGAAATGACTTTCCGCCAACCCAGAGTGGCGCACGCCAGCCTGCCGCTGCACGCAGTTCCGGCATCAACACAAACGCCAGCACCATCAATAAAACGACTCCCAAGAAAACCAAGAAAATACTGCCGAGTGCCGCCATGAAATACCGCCAAAAATGATTCGGCTGGCCGGAGGCGGCAGTCATAACGGTGTTGCTGTCGAAGGCCGCCTTCACATCATCGCGCGCCAATACCACCAAGGTCCAGATGCCGACGGGCACGCTAATAAAACCGCAGCTGAAGATGCCGAGGATTCCTGCCACCATCGCCCACGTGTAGTTGCGCCATTGCAGCATTTGATAACCGCCGAACAACATCAACGCGCCCGGAATGACTTCAAACAAGGCCACGACGACAAAAAACGGCAAATATCCCGGCGCGGCCAACCCGCCTGCGCCCATAAATCTGCCCAGAATCGCCGGGCTCCCGGGAAACAACAACCAACCGTTAAACACGATGGCCGCGATCTTCACCCCTCCCGCCAGCAGCAAAGCGATTGCCGGTGCCGTGATCATCGCGGAAGAAAGATTGGTCGGCGCAACGCTGCCGAGAGCCGCGACCGGCGCGCTTGGTTTCTTATCCACCGGAAGGCGTTGGTTGGTTGATGGCGTGACGACCTGTGAATGCGTCCAATTTGTCATGCGCCGCCCTTGGCCGTCCGTAAACGCTTTGCACACCAGCAAAATCCAGTCAATCGTGGACCAAATGCCGAAACCGCCGCAGGTGCATAATTGCAAAAGGGCGGTTCCCGGCTTGCCGGCATAAAACCGGTGCGCGCCAAATACGCCGAAAAAGAACGCGAGCAAAAACGCGGGCAAAATCGCTTTGTCGCTTTCATTGCGGGCCGACACAGCCGCCACCGCAAACGGCAACGGCGTGGCGCCGGCGCCGGCGGACGGCGGATGGCTCGCGACCGTTTCCACGTCGGATTTCACTTCGCTCGCGTGCTGGTAGCGCCGGGCCGGCTCCTTTTCCAACGCGTGCAAAACGACTTGATCGAGCCGCACGTCCACCGAGACTTTTTGCGACGGCGGCGAAAATTTTCCCAGCGGCAGTTCGCCCGTGAGCATTTCGTAAAACACCACGCCGAGGGAATAAAGGTCCGCGCGATGATCCACCGTCTGCGGTTTTTCCACCTGTTCCGGCGCCATGTAAACCGGTGTGCCCATCACATCCTTCGCCCCGGTCAGCGAAAAATCCTGCGACTCCAGTCCAGCGATTTTCGCGATGCCGAAATCCGCAATCTTCACCCGGCCCTGCTTGTCCATCAAAATATTTTCCGGCTTGATATCGCGATGCACGATGCCCTGCCCGTGCGCGTATTGCAGCGCCTCGCAAATTTCCGGAACAATGTCGAGCGCCTCGGCCGGCGACAATTTCCCGTTCCGCAACACTTGCCGCAGCGTCAGCCCGTCCACAAATTCCATCAGTAAATAAAATCGCCCCCGCACTTCGCCAAAATCGTAAATGGTGACGATGTTCGGATGATTCAGTCGCGCCAGGGCGCGCGCCTCTCGCTGGAAACGTTCGGCAAATTGCGGATCGTCTTGTTTCTCCGGGGCGAGAATCTTCAATGCCACGAGCCGGTCCAAACGCGGCTGCCGGGCCTTGTAAACGGCCCCCATGCCGCCGCGACCAAGGATTTCCTGAATTTCCAATTGCGGGAAAAGCAGCGCCAGTTCCGAAAAAGACGGCGGCTCGAACGCCGATGGCTTGACCGCCGGCCCGCCTTCCGTGGCAAAGCCACGTTGCAGCAGACAGGCTGGACACAAGCCTTCGGCCGCGTCCGGTTTCAGGGTTGCGCCGCATTGCGGACATTTTTGCGGCATGACTTCGGTTTTGGCGACGGGTATTGGCTGCGGTGGCACGACGCGAGCGGCGGCGACCGGCGGGACCGGCACAGTTGGTGTCGGGCTGGATTTAGCTTTGCCGCGGTTGGCGATGAAATAAACAATCGCCACCACAACACATGCCGGAATCAAGACCGCGGAAAACATGACAGCCAGGACGAGCAGTATCTCCCAGCCGCCAAAAATGGCCGCAAACATCGGTTCAAAGTTTATATTCATTCCACTGGTTACTTAAGTAAAACTGGCGGAAGGTTACGCGGAATATATGAATTAAAAATTTCGATTGCCGAGCGAAACGCCGTTCGGCGCGGTAATCGTCAATCGCTACTTTATCCCGCCAGGGCGGCAAACAGATTCCGCAACTCATCCTCCACTTCGCCGGGACTGGCAACCGTGTCCGCAATTTCGGCCCGGAGCATTTCGCGGTAACGCTGTCGCAGACGATGCACGGCCACTTTCACCGCCCCTTCGCTGGTGCCCAGCCGCAGGGCAATTTCGGCGTAACGCACGGCGCGGCTCGCTTCGGTCAAGGTCGGCTTCAACTGCTCGAACCATTTCTCCCGGCCGGAGCGAACGTATTCTTCGCGCAGCCGCCGCAGCACCTGTTCCAGCAGCGTCAGCGCCCAGCGCCGCTCGAAGATTTTTTCGGCGGTGGCGGTGTCCGCGGGTTCAAAACGGCACGCGGTTTCAGCGGCGGCGAGGTCAATCGAAACGGGAATTTGTCCGCCCCCGCGTTTTTGCGCGCGGGCCTTGTCCCATTCGTTGGCGAGAAAATGTTTCAGCGCCGCCAGCAAAAACGAACGGAACCGGCCCCGGGATTCATCCGCACCGACCAGATAATTTTTCTCCAGCAAACGCGCGAAAAATTCCTGCGTGAGATCCTGGGCATCGGGCGGAGCGTTGCCGAGCCGCCGCACATAGGCATAAAGCGGATACCAATAAGTTTGGCAGAGCCGGGCCAGCGCGTCGCGGGAGCGGGTCGTATCGCTGCGACTAGCAGTCAAAACCACCGACCAGTGCGTCGTGACAAAAGCCGCCGGCCGGACAGCGTTACGCGCCTCACCTGCTGTGGAATATTTTGTCTCAACTTCCGTCTTCACTTGGATGCAAGCCTAGTGCGCGTTTTGGGAACTGCAAGTCTTTGCCAGATGCAAAATCATTACCGCACTATCTTCCATTGAATTTTATGAAGCAATTAAACTCCGCTGCGAACGCAGCCTCCTCGCCACCAGAACCGGTGACTGAACCACCCGACTGGCGGCGGCGGTTGAACGCCTCTTCCGTCAGCGCAAAGGCTTCCGTCGCGCCTTTGCCCGCTGCAACAAACTCGGTTCCTCGCAGTGGACTGCGTATTCATTCCACCCAGATCGCCATCGGGTAGGAACCACTGTTACCCTTTTTGCTCTAAAAGTTGCGGGCTGTCTGACCGGATAATGGCTTGCAAACGACATCTTCACGTTTTTTATGTTTGCGGCGACCATTTTTTTGGCGACGATGGTGACCGCAATAACAATGGTCCGCCTCCGGTCAGCACTGGCTTCACGCATCAGGCTGAAATTTTTGCCGGGGATTACCAACCACCACTGCCAACTGAAAAATGATAAAACGCAAACCCCTCGCCGCCGGTATTTTAATTATCCTCACCACCGCCATG
>Ga0316217_10006320_pt1 | contig 11781 bp, 9 predicted proteins | sample 1anoAmetaG_FD_203633 | JGI IMG/M metagenome (GOLD analysis project Ga0316217, IMG submission 203633) | Freshwater microbial communities from Trout Bog Lake, Wisconsin, USA - 1anoA | ecosystem: Environmental > Aquatic > Freshwater > Lake > Hypolimnion/Profundal zone | place: USA: Wisconsin... | reverse complement strand
TGCCAAAGTTCAGTTCTGACAGAATTGAACCTACTTTTTCGGCACCCCCCTCAGGTGCTTGAGGTCACTCATAAACGTCGAAATTGATGGGAGGCGGCCGCCAATCAGGACGTCGCGGTCCTCGAGAAACGTTTTAAAATCCCCATGAGCGCCGCGGCTGAAGATGTCAGCCAAATCAGGAATGTTGTTGTCTGCGAGCGTCGGGTTCAGCTCGAGAAACTCTTTTAGGACTTCACGCCGCCGGGATACTGCAGCGGTCCGCGCGTCTCGAGCGGGCTTTGTTTTGGGCGGACCGAATTTCGCGTTGAGCGCCGCCCACTGATCGGTATTCAGCGCTTGACCGACCGTGAGTGCCGATTGAAGCGCGACGCTGATCATGTTCGCCTCGTCGTCGTTCTCGATGTGTCGTGCAAGCCATTCCATCGAGCGCGCGGCGCCATTTAGCCAAGCGACGTCCTCGCCTGAGGCAACCTTGTACTTGTCTCGAGCAGCATCGCCGATAGCTCGCAACATCGCTTGGGCGTTTTGGATCGCGTCGCTCACCCAGCCACACTCCGCAGCTCGCGGACGTTCGACCCGTCAGCGGCCGGCAGCTTGGTCGCATAGCGCGCCCAGGCGTCGAGGATCTTACGGCGGGGTTCGAGCACATCACCGCGCTTGTACGATCTGACAACAGCCGATCCGACCGTGTGGGCTAGGCACTGTTCAGCCACTTCGCCCGAGAAGGTCGTGACCTCAGACACCCAATCCCGGAAGGAAGATCTGAAACCGTGCGCCGTGACCGGTCGGCCATTTTCATCGATCCACGTCGGACCGTCGTCGCCTTCGTTCATACGCCTCAGCAACATCAGAAGGGACATGGTGGAAAGCGCTTTGCCTCCGCTTTGCCCTGGGAAGATTGGCTCGGTCGCGCGCCCGCCCACGGTCTTGGCGAGCGGTTTCATTTTTTCGAGGATGGCCAATGCAGCCGGGGTGAGCGGAACTCGGTGCTCTTTCCCCGCCTTCATTCTGGCCTCTGGAACGGTCCACACCTTGGTCTCGAGGTCGACCTCGGGCCATGTAGCGCCGAGGACTTCGCCCGTCCGTGCCGCCGTCAGTATGAGGAACCGCAATGCGTCGGCGGCTACGGCCTCCCGCTCGATCAGAGCCTGATAAAACGCAGGGACTTGGGCAAATGGCAGCGCAGCGAAGTGCTTCTGGCTGCGCTTTGATCGGGCTTCCAGAAGATGCTTCAGGTTCCCGCGCCAGCGGGCTGGGTTCTCCCCGGCTCTGAGACCTTTCGCAGCGGCCGCGTCTAGAACGGTCTCAATGCGCCCGCGGACCCGGCTAGCTGTTTCGCGCTTGTCGGTCCAAATCGGGCGAATGCAGCGAAGCACGTCGTCGGTGCGGATTGCGTCTACCTTGAGCCGCCAGATCGGCGCCGCGTATTTCGTCAATGTCGAGGACCATTGGAGCCGATGCTTCTCGTTCTTCCAACCGGCCTCGACGGTTTCCAACCACTGCAGGGCAAACTTTCCGAACTCGGGGATCTCGCGGAGCTTGCGGGCTTCCTCGATGGGATCCTTGCCCTCGACGACCATCGTCCGACATTCAGCAGCCTTCGCCCTCGCCTTTGCCAAGCCGAGCGCTGGATAGCTTCCAAGGCCGCGCTCTCGCGCACGTCCGCGCTGCATGTACCGGAAGTACCATCGCCCCGCCCCGCTTTCGGTAATCTCCAGCCACAGGCCTCCACCGTCGCCATACTTGCCAGGCTTGATGGATCGGAGCGAAGCCGTCGATATCTTGTTCAGCTCTCTGGCCACCGGAACGCGTCCCCCCAAACGACCCCACAAAAGGTACTGAGCGAGGATGATAGAAGGTGGAGAACAGGGAGGGAACGCTTTATTGACCCTAGATCACCGCGCCCTTAGTCTGATTGGGTGTGATGGATTGTGAGAGAGCAATTTCTCTGACACCCCATCCGCCAGGGCGGGGCGCTCAAGTTCGGGTTGGTCGCCGCGCTTTGCCGCGATGGGCTTTCAGCCAAGACCGGTCATGACCGTTTTGCCGCCGAATATGCGCTTCACGCTCAAGCGCCGCAGGCTGGCCCGGCGCCTTTACAGGGATGCGCAAGGCGCTCCGCGCCCCTTGACCCTATCTGTTCGGCTCGCGACGTGAGCCGGGGCGAGGTTGGGGATGGGGACGCGGCGGCGCGGGCCGTGGCGCAGGCGGATGAGGCGGCTGAACGCGGGGCGGCGCAACCTGCGGGCTCGTCGGCGCGAGCGCCGTCTGAGCCGGCGTCGTCATTGGTTTTGGCCCGGCGGCAAGGGGTTTTCCAGGCGCACCTGGGCGAGAAGGACTGGCAACCTGATGGGCTGTCAAGGACTCTGGCCGTTCGACGCGAACGGGCTCGGCCTTAATAACACCTGGACCGCTCAACTCTGCGGGCCTCAAGGTGGCGGCGACCGGCGGAGCGCCGCGGTTAGCTGCCGCAAAGAGCGCGGGGTTTGAATGCGCCGCCTGCAGATGCTGCGCTTGCATCGGCGTGGCTGCAAGGTGGCTTTCGCGCTCCGCCGCCTGTTGTTGGGCGGTTGGCTGAGCCGTAACCCCGCCCGGCCCGCCATTATAACTGATATGGTTCACGGTCGTGTTGTTCACGATCACGGTTTTGTTATAAACATTGGTGACATTGACATTGGTCACATTATTGACAGAACGATTATAGAAATAATGGGAGCCATTCCAATAGCCTCCCTCGAAGCCAATGCCTGTATAACCGAAACCATAGGCGACGCCGCCATAATAACCTATATGTGGCCCCCAATATCCGGGATGAAAAACATAAAGGCCATTACTCCATCCCCAATAACCAGGGGTCCAGAGATAGCCTGGACGCGGCGCCAAAACCCAGGTGCCAGGCACCCAATAATAGTCATAAGCATAATTATCCCAGGCCCAATAACCGGGCGTCCATATATAGTCTGGACCTGGCAGCGGCGGTTGCACATAGACGGGTAGCGGCGGCGGTGCGACCCGGACCTGAATGCCGATATAAACATCAGCCTGTGAAGGCGCCGTTTGGGCGGCGGACATTGTTCCTGTTATCAAGGCTGCGGCCAGCGCGTAATGGTTTTTCATGTCGAGCTCCTCAACTTGGGGCGTCCTCGAAATAAACCGTCTCGTGTGAACACAAGCTGTGCGAGTTTGCGCTCCGAGGTTCATGAACTTGAACGCTGACAGCGACCTTTTCCGCCGCACAAAGCCGACACGGCCAAAGACCCGAAGGATTATGATGGTCGCAGATCTTGCCGTCGACGGCGCGAGCATCGAGGCCATGGCGCACCCGGCTGACCTGTGATCTCACAATGGGAAACGCTATAGCGCGCCATTTACCCTGACCGGGCGCTTGACTTCAGCGGGGCGCCGTCGAAATAGTGATCACAGATTGAAGCGCAACGTCGCGCGGCGTGGGGTCATCCCATTCCTGCGCCGCGCCTTGAGAGGCCCGTCTTGACTCCAGATTCGCCGATCGCGCGCGGCATGGCCGCTGATCCCGCAGAATGTCGCGCCTTTCTTCAGGACCATCCGGACGTCGCCTATGTTGAGATCCTGTTCACTGGCATGAGCGGCGTGCCACGGGGCAAGCGTCTGCGGCGTCATGAGCTGCAGGCCATCTATGACTATGGCCGCTTTCTGCCGGGCTCGGTCCAGGTTGTGGATATCACCGGTCAGGATGCTTACGACACCGGCCTCGTCTGGGAGAACGGCGATGCGGACATGCTGGCCCGTCCCGTGGCCGGCACGCTGGTCCGGGCGCCGTGGCTGGGACCGGATGTGGCGCAGGTTCTGTGCTCGATGCACGAACTGGACGGAACGCCCAGCGACCTTGACCCCCGCGTGGTTTTGCATCGGGTGATCGAGCGGTTCCGCCGCGATGGCCTGACGCCCGTGGCCGCGTGCGAGCTCGAATTCTATCTGCTGGACGCCCATAAATCCGCCGACGGACAGCTGCAGACCGCGCGACATCCGGCCACCGGCGAACGCGCGAAGCTGAACGGCGTCTATGGCCTGGAAGAGATGGCCGAGATCGGCGATTTCCTTCGCGATCTTTGGGAAACGGCGGATGTTCAGGGCGTGCCGCTTGAGGGCGCCATCGCCGAATACGGCGTTGGTCAGGTCGAGCTGACCCTGAAACACAAGGCCGACGCCCTGCGCGCGGCCGATGAAGCGGTCCTGTACAAGCGTCTGGCCAAGGGTGTGGCGGCACAGCATGGCCTGACGGCGACCTTCATGGCCAAGCCCTTCGCCGATCAGGCGGGGAGCGGTCTGCATCTGCACGTCAGCGTCGCCGATGACGCCTCGCCCAACATCTTCGCGGGACAGGCGCCGGAAGGGGATCCAAGGCTTGCCCACGCGATCGGCGGCATGAAGGCGCTGCTGGGCGACTCCATGGCCATCTTCGCACCCAACGCCAACAGCTACCGGCGGTTCCGCGCCAATTCCTACGCCCCTGTGGCGCCGACCTGGGGCGTGAACAATCGCACAGTGTCCTTGCGGATCCCCGCGGGGCCCGCCTCGACGCGACATGTGGAACATCGGGTCGCGGGCGCGGACGCCAATCTTTACCTTGCCCTGGCCGCCGTTCTGGCCGGCGTCCACTATGGCATGACGCACAAGATCGATCCGGGTCCCAAGGTCACGGGCGACGGGTACGCCGCGGCCAAGGAGGCGAAGGAACGCCTGCCCAACAACTGGTTTGCCGCCGTGGACGCGCTGGAGGTGTCGGAGGTCATGGCCGACTATCTCGGCGCGCGCTTTGTCCGCATGTACTGCGCCCTGAAGCGGCAGGAGCAGGACCGCTTTTTCGAGGTCGTGACGTCCCTCGACCTCGACTGGTACCTGCACAATGCCTGACATGACGCCTGTCCGCCGCCAACGCCCGCACCGACGCTCGCTTCTGGCGGCGCTTGGGGCTTCGGGCGCGGCGGCGGTGGGACTGTCCTTTGGTCTTGACGGCTGCGCCCCCAGCATTCGCCGCGGCGCCAACGGCGAGGAAGCCAAGCTCAACTTCTACAACTGGGACACCTATGTCGGTAAGGACACTCTGGCCGAATTCCGGCAAGCCACCGGGATCGACGTCAATATGAGCCTGTTTGCGAACAACGACGAGTTGTTCGCAAAACTGAGAGCCGGCAATCCCGGCTTTGACGTCATCGTTCCCACCAACGAGTTCGTGACACGCCTTCGCCTGGCGGACCTGATCGTCCCGCTGGACCACGCCAAGCTGCCGAATTTCAAGAACCTGCTGCCGGAATTCCAGTCCACCATCTTCGATCCCGGCCGTCGCTATTCGATCCCCTATACCTGGCTGGTGCTGGGCGTCGGGTATCGCAAATCCAAGGTGGACGGGCCCCCCGACACCTGGAAGTGGCTGTTCGACAGCGATCGCTACAAGGGCCGGATCTCCCTGTTCTCCGAGGCGGATGATCTGATTAAACTCGCCGCCAAATATATGGGCTATTCGGTGCGCGACGTGCCGGACAGTCTTTTGCCGCGCATCGAGGCGATGTTCATTCGCCAGAAGAAAAATATCCGGGTCTTTCACGAGGACAATGGCCAGGACCTGCTGCTCGCCGGCGATGTGGACATTGTGCTCGAATATAATGGCGATATCGCCCAGGTGATGCAGGAGGACGACGACCTCGCCTTTCTCGTGCCCAGGGAGGGCACCATCATCCAGTCCGACGGCCTGTGCATCCCCAAGGGCGCGCCGCGGCCGGACAATGCGCATCGGTTCATCAACTTCCTGCTGGATCCCAAGGTCGGCGCCGAAATCAGCAACACGATCATGTATCCGACGCCGAACGCCGAGGTGCTGAAGCTGATGCCGGACAGCTATCGCAACAACACGGCGATCTTTCCCCCTGCGGACCGCATGGCCAAGTGCGAATATGGAGATTTCGAGGGGGTCGAGCGTTCACGGCTGTTCGATGAACTCATCACACGGGTCAAGGCCGCATGACGGGATCGGAGCGCCTAAATGGCTGAGCAGAACCCAAATGGCTGAGCAGAACGAGGAGAGCTGGCGTAAAAGCCCCGGCCTGTTCGCCGCGCTATTGTCGGCGCCGACGATGTTCATGTTCGCGTTTCTCCTGGCGCCGCTCGCGATCATCTGGGGGTATTCGTTCGGGCGCAATCAGGGCCTGACGGACATTGTCGTCGACGGGACCTTTGCGAACTATGCGCATGCGCTGAACCCGCTCTATCTGTCGATCCTGGTCAAGTCGTTCCTGTTCGCCGTGGTGACCACGGTGATCTGCCTTCTGGTGGGGTTTCCGGTCGCGCTGGCCATCACCTTCGCCCGGCCCAGCACCAAGCCATGGCTGCTTCTTCTCATCATGCTGCCGTTCTGGACCAACCTTCTGATCCGCACCTACGCCTTGATGGCGGTGTTGAGAACTCAAGGTTATGTCAATGGATTGCTGGGATTTTTATGGTCCCTGCTCGCGCACCTTCTCAGCGCGCTGCATCTCGGCCGCCTCGGCGCCTTCGCGCCGCTGGACCTGCTCTACAACAACTTCGCGGTGATTCTGGGCCTTGTCTATGTTCAGTTGCCGTTCATGGTCCTGCCGCTCTATTCGGCCATGGACCGCCTTGATCGCTCGCTTTTGGAGGCGAGCCTTGATCTGGGCGCGGGGCACCTTCGAACGATCCTGCAGATCGTCGCGCCGCTGGCCATGCCAGGCATCGCGTCCGGCGTCATGGTGACCCTGATCCCCTCCCTCGGCGCCTTCCTAACGCCGGAGCTTTTGGGCGGCGTGGACAGCCAGATGATCGCCAATGTCATCGAGCGCCAGTTCAAGTCGGCCAATGACTGGCCGTTCGGCGCGGCGCTGTCGTTCCTGCTCATGTACATGACCTTCGCCGCCATCGCCCTGCAGGCGCTTCTGGGATCTCGACGGAGGGCCGCATGACCGTGCGCGGCGATTCCAGACCAAAGCCCGGGCCGCTGGATTATCTCAGCCGCTGGCCGCTGCGGCTTTGGGTTGGGGCGACGACGCTGTTTCTCTACGCGCCGCTCCTCACCCTCATCGTGTTCAGCTTCAATCAATCGAGGCGAAACATCGTCTGGCGGGGCTTCACCCTCGACTATTACGTCATGGTCCTGCAGGACGCCTCGCTCCTGACGGCATTCGCCAACAGTCTCGTCATCGCTGCGGTCTCGACAGCGCTCAGCCTGTGCCTTGGGGCGGCGACCGCCCTGCTCCTCTGGCGCTTTCGCTTTCCGTTCAAGCCGGCCCTAGAAGGCGCCCTGTCCCTGCCCATCGTCGTGCCCGAGATCTGCATGGGCGTGGCCCTGCTCGTCTTCTTCACCAAGGTGGTCCCCTGGCCGACCAACCTTCCCTGGCCGCTCAATCTTGGCGCGATTATCATCGCCCACGTCTCGTTTTCGTTCAGTTTCGTGGCAAGCGTTGTGCGGGCGCGCCTTGCCTCCTTCAACCGCGAGGAAGAGGAAGCCGCGAGGGATCTTGGGGCCAGCGAATGGCGCACCATCATCGATGTCATCGTGCCGCACATGCGCCCGGCCCTCTTCGCCGGAGGGCTTTTGGCCTTCACGCTCAGCCTCGATGACTTTGTCATCACCTTCTTCACCTCGGGTCCGGACACGATCACCTTTCCGGTCAAGGTCTTCTCCATGATCCGCTTCTCGGTGACCCCGGAAGTCAATGCAGCCTCGACGCTGCTGATCGTCATCACAGTTGCGCTTACAGCGATCGGCCTGCGTCTGCAGGGCGCCGACGCCGGGCGCGACGGACATACGGGTTAGCGCATGACTGGTCGATCCATCATCACCTTTGAGAATGTGACCAAGCGCTACGGGCGCGTGGTCGCCGTGGACAATGTCTCTCTGTCCATTGACGAGGGGGAGTTCTTCGCCCTTCTGGGACCTTCAGGCTGTGGCAAGACCACCCTCTTGCGCATGCTTGCGGGGTTCGAGACGCCCGATGAGGGCCGCATCCTGATCGACGGCCAGGATGTGACGCACACGCCCCCCAACCGGCGTCCCGTCAATATGGTGTTCCAGTCCTACGCCGTGTTTCCGCATATGTCGGTCGCCGCCAATGTCGGCTATGGGCTGAAGGTCGACGGCGTGGCGCCGCCGGAGATTGAGCGCCGCGTGACCGAGGCCCTCGCCCTCGTCAAGCTCGAGGAATTCGGCGCCCGCAAGCCGGACCAGCTCTCCGGCGGCCAGCGCCAGCGGGTCGCGCTCGCGCGGGCGCTCATCAAACGGCCCAGGGTCCTCCTGCTGGACGAGCCCCTGTCGGCGCTGGACGCCAAGCTGCGCGAGCAGATGCGCTACGAGCTGACTCAGCTGCAGGAGCGCGTGGGCATCACCTTCCTGATCGTGACCCATGACCAGGACGAGGCGCTGGCCATGGCGTCCCATTGCGCCGTGATGTCCAAGGGGGTGCTGCAGCAGGTTGGCACGCCGTCCGACCTGTATGAGTTTCCCAACAGTCGTTTCGTCGCGGACTTCATCGGTCAGGTGAACATGTTTGAAGGACGGCTGGCCGTTGATGAGCCGGACCACGCCGTGGTCGAGTGCCCCGATCTGGACGCGCCGGTGTTCCTGGACCACGGCGTCACCGGGGCGACCGGCGCAGCGGTGTGGGTGGCGATCCGCCCCGAAAAGATCGAGATGCAGAGCGAGGCGCAGGACGCGGCGCCCAGGCTGGAAGACGCGCCGCCGGGCGCCAACGCCGTCCGCGCCCATATCCGCCACATCTCGTATCTCGGTTCTGAGTCCGTTTATGAACTTGAACTGAAAACAGGTCGCCGCATCAAAGCCTTACGCCGCAATTTGACGCGATGGGATCAGGAAGACTTTGTGGTCGGTCAGGCCGTCTGGATCACCTGGCACGCCTGTTCGCCCGTCGTTCTGCTCAACTGAAACCTGGCGCCCTCAGCCCTTCTTTTTCACGGAAGACATCTCGAAATGACGCTTCGCAACTACGACATCGCTGAACTTCGCCGGCTGGATGTGGCGCACCACCTTCCGGCGCAACAGGACCACGGGCTCATGCAAAAGCTCGGCGGCTCGACCATCATCACGCGGGCCAGCGGCTGTCATATCTATGACGGCGACGGACGCGCGATCCTCGACGGCATGGCGGGGCTGTGGTGCGTGCAGGTGGGGTATGGACGCGAGGAGCTGGCGAAGGTCGCCTATGACCAGATGGTCGAGCTTCCGTACTATAACACCTTTTTCAAGACCGCGACGCCGCCGGCGGTCAAGCTCGCGGCCAAGATCGCCGGCGTGCTGGGCGACCCCTTGACGCACGTATTCTTCAACAGCTCGGGGTCCGAAGCCATCGACACCCTGATCCGCCTCACCCGCTTTTACTGGAGCGCCAAGGGCCAGCCAGAGCGGAATGTCATCATTGCCCGGCACAACGCCTATCACGGCTCGACCATCGGCGGCGTCAGCCTTGGCGGCATGTCGCCCATGCGCGCGCAAGGTGGGCCGCTGGTCCCCGGCTTTGAACACATCATGCAGCCCTACGGGTTCAATCTGGGCTTTGGCGAGGACGAGACGGCCTTCTGTGATCGGGCGGTGGCGGCGCTCGAGGCGCGGATCCTCGAGGTCGGTCCCGAAAAGGTCGCCGCCTTCATCGGCGAACCGGTCCAGGGCGCCGGCGGCGTGATTATTCCTCCGGCGGGATACTGGCCAAAGATCGAGGCGGTCTGCCGCAAATACGGCATCCTTCTGATATGTGACGAGGTGATCTGCGGCTTTGGACGGCTGGGCGCCTGGTTCGGCTTCCAGAAATACGGCGTGAAGCCTGATCTTGTCTCGATGGCCAAGGGTCTGTCGTCCGGCTATCTGCCGATCTCGGCGGTCGGGGTTGCGGACCATATTGTCGAGGTGCTGCGGGGATACGGCGATGATTTCATCCACGGCTACACCTATTCTGGCCACCCCACCTGCGCCGCCGTGGCGCTGGCCAATATCGAGATCATTGAGCGGGAGGGTCTTGTTCAGCGCGTCGCCCAGGATATCGGCCCCTACGCCCAGGCGGCGTTCGCCTCGCTCAGAGACCATCCTCTGGTCGGCGAGGCGCGGATGACCGGCCTGATCGGCGCGGTCGAGATTGTCAGCGAACCTGGAACCAATCACCGTTTTGGCGGCAAGGAAGGCAAGGCGGGGCCCATCGTCCGGGACCTGTGCATCGCCAACGGCCTGATGGTGCGCGCCATTCGCGACAGTCTGGTGTTCTGCCCGCCGCTGGTGATCTCCCGCGAGGAAGTGGACAAGGCCGTCGGCATTCTTCGGCGCTCGCTGGACGAGGCGGCGCCGCGGTTGAAGGCGATCACGGCCTGATGGCGCGCTGAGGAGGACGTCCGATGGATCCGCGATCAACTCGGCACGATCACGCCCTTGGTCTTGATCGGGCGATCCATCGACGAGACATGCTGAACGGCGTCGCCGTGGCGGTGGGCGCCGCACTGGCCCCCTTCCCCGCTTTTGCGCAAAGCCCGTGGCCGCAGGATGCGCAAGGCTACTATCCCCCCCGTCTGCAAGGCCTTCGGGGCAGTCATCCAGGGGCGTTCGAGGCGGCGCATGCCCTGCGGGACGGGATGGCCGCCGGCGCCGCACACGCCCTGAACGAGACCTATGACCTGATCGTAGTGGGCGCCGGCCTCAGCGGCCTGTCCGCGGCGTTCTTCTGGCGGTCTCAGCATCCGGACGCACGGATCCTGATCCTCGACAACCACGACGACTTTGGCGGCCACGCCAAGCGCAATGAAGTCGTGCTGGACGGCGAGGTCCGCCTGATGAACGGCGGGACCTTGATGATCGACAGCCCCTATCCCTACAGCCCGGCGGCGGATGGATTGCTGAAATCCCTCGGCGTCGATGCGAAGGCCCTGTCCGCCGCCTGCGAAGACCATACGTTCTATGCCAAGAAGGGGATGAGCCGCGGGCTGTTCTTTGACCGCGAGACCTTCGGTCAGGACAGGCTGGTCGACGGGTTCGCCCGCGACTATGACACGCCGTCGTCCCCGGAAGCTTTGAACGCCTTTCTGGCCAAGACGCCGCTCAGCGAGGTCGCGCGTGCTGATCTGCGGCGGGTGCTGACCGGGGCGGACGATCCCTGGCCCGGCCTCCCCTCCGCCGACAAGAAGGATCGCCTGTCGCGGATGAGCTATGAGGCGTACCTTAAGGACGTGCTCAAGGTCGACGCCGCCGTGGTGGCCGTCATGCACAGCGTGACCAAGGGCGAGTGGGCCGTGGGCGTGGACGCGGTGTCGGCGCTGGACTGCTGGGGTTTTGGCTATCCGGGCTTCAATGGTCTCAAGCTTGAACCGGGTCCGACGTCGCGGATGAGTTTCACGCCGAAGGGATACTGCGTCGGCGGCAGCGACCGCTTTCATTTCCCGGACGGCAATGCGTCCATCGCAAGGCTATTGGTGCGCGCGCTGGTTCCTGAGGCCATTCCAGGATCGACCGCGACGGATATTGTGACCGCAAGGTGCGACTACAGCCAGCTTGATCGCCCCAACCGGCAAACGCGGCTGCGCCTGTCCTCCACCGTCGTCAATGTCCGCCATCAGGGGGATCCCGCCTCGGCCAACGAGGTGCGCGTGTCCTATGTGAGAGGAAAAAGGACGTTTAGCGTCACCGGATCCCGCGTGATCCTCGCCTGCTACAATATGATGATCCCGTATCTCGCGCCGGACCTTCCCGCCGTGCAGAAGGCAGCGCTGCACGAACTGGTCAAGGAGCCCCTGGTCTAT